>Ga0209062_1004200_pt1 | contig 15450 bp, 19 predicted proteins | sample Coa_R2_2_FD_187158 | JGI IMG/M metagenome (GOLD analysis project Ga0209062, IMG submission 187158) | Surface soil microbial communities from Centralia Pennsylvania, which are recovering from an underground coalmine fire - Coalmine... | ecosystem: Environmental > Terrestrial > Soil > Unclassified... | reverse complement strand
AATCGATCAGCCCATTGCCGGACTCCTCAAGGACCTCAAACGGCGCGGCCTGTTGGACGACACGCTCGTCGTGTGGACGTCGGAATTCGGCCGCACTCCAGGTATCGACGGTCCCAAGGGGCGAGGTCATCATCCGCACGTCTACTCAAGCTGGCTAGCCGGCGGCGGCGTCAAAGGCGGCATCGTCTATGGAGAATCCGACGAGATCGGAGCCCGGGTGGGCCGCAACCGCGTGCATTTGCATGACTTTCATGCCACGATCCTGCATCTGCTCGGCCTCGATCACGAGCGGCTAACCTACCACCACGCGGGCCGTGACTTTCGCTTGACGGATGTGTACGGCGAAGTCGTTCGCGGCATCCTCGCCTGACAAGCTGACGTCGCCGTCTCGAATCCGCGTCCTTCAACACCGAAGTCTCCAATCGCGAGGAGAGATTGCCATATCGTGGGAGCAGGGCAGCGACGGGGACGTGCTGCGCTTTCACCATGAACCGGAGCGAGCCGCCCATCTTGGGAATGTCAACATCGCCCCGATGTACGAAGTCAGCGAAGACCAAGGGCGACACTATTTCGGCATGTAGCGGATCGACGGCGGCCATCTGGTCGGGCAAACGGCCGTCACCCAACTGGGAGGCAGTTCGGCAGGTGGCATTGGTGGCCCGCGCCGTTCATTACGCGAATTAGCGCGCAATCCTACACCGCGACTTCAAGCTGGGCAACATCCTGCTCGACGTACAGTACCAGCCCCACGTAACCGACTTCCGCCTTACCCAGAGCGTCGAAGGCGATTCCGGCCACACCCGGACCGGCGCGATTGTCGGGACACCCGGATACATGACGCCCGAGCATTCCGTTTGGAGAAGGCGCTTCGGGCCGGAAGGCGAATTCGCCTTCCGGCCCTCGTGCGAACGATATTCACTTGGCCCACCCTGCGTCTACCTCTGGCATGACCTTCGGAAGAGAGCAGTGTGCCAGAACTACGCGATTTGCGGAGAGGAAGTTCGTAGATTCACACCGGAGTTTCTTCGTACAAGCTTATCCCAAGGATCGTGTAGGGTAGGCTTTTGATGGCCTCGGTGAATCAGCGCCACCATCGATCTCGTTGGACCTCGGCTGCAGGTCCCGGTCATAGGACGTGTAGCGCAACGCCGCCGATCAACCGGATTGAGCATGGAGGCGATTGCCGGCGGCGTGGGAGTTGCCCTTATGTCAACAACCCTCAAGGCCGTGGTGGAGAGTTACCTCCGTGCCAAGACTATGTCATGCAGTTCACGCAATGAATACTTCTCGACGCTCCGCAAATGGGAGCGGTGGGGAGACGGCCCTCCGATCGACGAACTGCAGCACAAGCAGATTCGAGAGTTCCTCGACTGGGTCCACGAGCGCGCCCTCGCCCAGGACGGAATGAACCCGGGTCGCACCGCGAACAAGGCTCGCGAACACTTGCGCGCTGTCATTTCCTGGGCCTGGGAACAGGAACTGATCGACACCCTACCCCGCTTCCCCAAGCCCAGGGAGCAACGCGATGTTGCCGGTCGGCACTACCTGACGAAGGCCGAGATCAACGCCCTCTACTTTGCCACGCATCAGATGAAGCGGCCCCGCGGCTGGGACAGCCCCTTCCCGGTGGGAAGGTATTGGCGGGCCGCGCTGGTCGTCTTCTTCAACTACGGGGTCGATACCGGAACCGTCTGGAAGTCCGCCCCCTTCCACGAACCGATTCTCTGGCGGCACGTGACACGGGAGGCCCAGTCGCCAGACCGAGAAGTGAAGGAGCGGTCAAGGTGGGGCTGGCTGTTCTACCGCCGCGTGAAGACGGCCAAGACCTTTTACCGGCCGATGAATCACGTCGTGCATGCGCATCTGCAGAGCATCGTGCCGGAAAACGGCCATGCGGACGGCCCCGTTTTCCTGGGCGGGGGAGCACGCCCCAACGCACGCTTCCAGGAGCTTTGCGTCCTCGCTGGCATCAAGCCGAGGACGAATATCGCGACGGGGCGGGACGAACCCTGGGTACTGAAGGACCTGCGCAAGACGTGTGCGATGTACTACGATGAGTATCTGCCGGAGTCGTCCGTTGAGATTCTGGGTCACTCGGTCGGCGGCATTACGTACCGTCACTACGCTCATCGGGCCCCCTTAGCGTTCAAAGCGATCATGACCATCCCCCAACCGACCGCGTTCCTGGCCCTAATCCACGGACATGACGGTGAGTGCCCCTGCTGCCGACGACCATTCGCCGACCCCGGATAGTTCTGGCGATGTGTCCTCCGCGCCTTACGCTCTGGCACGAATCTACCGAGGAGTGTCCGGCCTCCGCGCGCAGCGGACTTCGGATTGCGCGCGTGTCGATAAGTCCGAAGCGCGCAACACGTAACCATTCCGATCCGGCTTGAACCAACCAATCGCTCATACTCGTCCTGAACAATTCAGCGCCCTATCTTGACGCCTCTGTCCCAGAGAGCTCAGTCATTTCAGGATTGATGCCACGAGATTTCGTGTGCGTCCACGAAATCTCGTGGACGCGGATCAAAAGGTGATTCATGACAGTCCTGGGGCTGACACCAGAGACGTGCTCCAAAATACGTTGAAGTGAGACGTTGCGGCCGCGCACCGGAAACGGCGTGAAGAATGGCACGGTCTTCGCTTCCACCTTCCCGGTCAAGAACCAATGAGCTGGGTTACCCCGATGCTGAGAATTTCGGTTTCCGAACAGAACCCGTCGTGCCGCATCATCAAGCTCGAAGGCAAGCTGCTCCAAGTGTGGGTCGATGAGGTGCGACGCCTTTGCGTCGAGGCCGAGGAGGGCTCACTTCCCAGCCTCGATCTTTCCGGTCTCGGTTTGTCGATCGTCGCGATGCCGAAATGCTACAGCAGCTTCTGCGGCAAGGTGTGCGCATTCACGCCTGCTCTCCGTTCGTGGCGGAGTTGCTGCATTGGGACCGCAAACTAAACCCTTAAGCTCATGGGCGAATTGAAAATCACGGTTGGCCTTCATGTGGCGCTCGGGCGATGCCGAGCTTTTTCAATCGGCTGCGGAGCGTGTTGGGATGAAGGGCGAGGATCTTCGCCGCGCCGTGGGGACCATCAATAATCCACCCCGACTGGCCGCGAGCTAACTCGCTACGGCCTGGTGGTCGTAGTGGGGTGGATCGGCCTCATGAAGTTCACGACCTACGAGGCCGAGGGGATCCGTCCGTTCGTCGCCAACAGCCCTCTGATGAGTTGGGTGTACGGACTCATAAGCGTACCAGGCTTCTCGGCTATGCTTGGCCTCGTCGAGGTCACCATCGCGCTCCTCATCGCCGCTCGCCCGTTCTCGCCTCGGGTTTCGGCCTTCGGTAGCGCCCTGGCGGTGGGGATGTTCCTCACGACCCTGAGCTTCCTCATCACGACGCCGGGCGTCTGGGAGCCGAGTCTCGGTGGCTTCCCCGCCCTGTCGGCGGTCCCGGGGCAGTTCCTCATCAAGGACCTAGCCTTGCTCGGGATTTCGCTCTGGACGCTCGGCGAGGCATGGAAAGCGGGTGAGCAAAGGGCATGAAGACCACGGCGTATCCGTGGTGCGGCACGGCCAGATAATTCTGCTGGCTGCATCGCTTTCTCTCCTCTTTGCATCTTTACGGCGCCCGTGGCTCAACGTTCAGAAGTCATGAGATGAAAATCCTTGATTTACCGATCGCATCTGCGACGCGAGCATGTCGCCGCGAAGCGAGGATCGGCTGCCGTCCGATAACAGGGCGAAAACGCGCCGCCCCGGACTCATCGGCTCTGCAGAACCTCGTGATGGACAAAGGACTCGGATGTCCGAGCTGGCCTAGACAACAGGAGATAAGAATATGACCAACACGACCGCAGCGAATGGCAAAGAGGCCGCCTATCACGGTGTGCCGGCGGAAGACGACTACGGCGATGCACAGACAATCAAGATCGGAAACACGATCCATGTGTCCGGCCAGCTCAGCTACGACGACAACGGGACCCTGATCGCGCCTGCGGCGCTCGATGAATCCGGCAAGCCGGCCAACTTCTCGATGATGGCAGAGCAGATGCGGGTGACCTATGCCAACGCTGCAAAGATCCTGGCACATTTCGGGGCTACCCTCGACCACGTGGTGGACGAGACGCTCTATGTCCTGGATGTCAATGAGGCGTTTGCGGTCGCGGGCAAAGTGCGCAAAGAAGCGTACGCCAAGGCGCTGCCTCAGTGCGCCAGCAATCTGATCGGCGTATCGAGGCTGGCCTTTCCTGAGCAGCTCATCGAAATCGTTTTCAAGGCGGTGCTGCCTCCAGCTTAGACAGACACGAGTTCATTTCCGCTAGGGAATGTCAGTGACGGGTGAGGCGCCCGGCGAGACCGGCCGCAAGCCCCCCAGCGTATCGGCCTTGCCGACATGGGCGTCGTTGGCACCAGGAGGCGTGCCGTTCTAGCCGCGCTCTCGACCCCACAACACTGTGGCAGATGTTTTTTGGGCACCTCGCGATGTCTACCGTCGAGGGCCGAATTTCGCTCAATCAGGAGAATCGCCATGAAGACCATTGACGCAAACCTGGCCGTCGAGTTCCTGGCCGCGGCCGATACGCTACGGCAGGCACGCACCGCCACGGCCCGGCTCCTTTTCGAGAACCACCCTGCACTGTTAGACCAGACGGAGGACGTTCACCGGATCGTCTTCCATGGCCTCACCGTGGTCAGCGCCCTGACTGCCCTGGCGACGCGCTTTGCGTGTGAAGAATCCTAAACCATCGAGGAGGTGTCGCCGTGATCTTCCTGGATATCCTAGCTCTGGCCGCCCTCGCCGCTTTACTCTTGTCGGCCGGCGCGCTCGCCCGGATGGCCGTTATGATCCATCTGGAGGCTGCGGGGATGAGACGATGGGTAGAACGATTATTCGATGCCGGAGTTAAAATCGCCACGATTCTCAAGCCCGGGCCACCCCTCGCCGATATAACCGGCATAAACTCTCCGTGCGGCGCCGTCGGGGACGTCCATGAGTCTTATTCACATCATCTTCATCGTTGGCTTGGCCTGCGTAACCGGCTGCAGCACCACCGCGCGACTCCGACAGCGGATGATCAACCAGGGGAGCACCCTGCCCGAGTTGCAATACCAGCAGGTTCTTAACAACCTTGCCCAGTTCGCTGTCAACCCATCGGCCCTGCCCTGGCACGTGAACTTCAAGGAAGGAACCTCCCAGGTCACCGATTTTCTCACGGGAGGGGCGGTAGTGGACCTCGCCCCAGTTGTTGGTACTTTGACCCATCCCCAACTCATCGGCTCGCGAACCGCCGTGGCCCAGTGGGGGGCGTCCCCGGTCATTGATGCGACCGAGCTACGGCTCCTCCAAATCGCCTATCGCCGAGCGCACGGCTTCCCCGATATGCCGTCGCCCGAATTCCTCGATGAACTGGCTCACGAGCTGAAGGACCAGTTCGCCTCCAACGCCGATCTCCGGTACGAGTCCTCGTGGTTCTACGAGTTCCAGGGCCGCGACAGCAAGAATGCGCGCGACCTGGAGGCGCGTGCCGTTACGACGAATGACGATTCCTTCTTTAGGCAGCAAGCTGGCGGCCCTGATGACCACTCGCCGCTGGCGAGAAACGTTTCCCGAAAGATCGAGACGATCCAACGCGACCTGGCCCGGATCTAGCCCGGCTGGTTCCATGTCGGTCGCCGGCGGGACGTCCCGAAGGACGCCTGTTACGTCGGGAAATGCGGACATTGCTACGCCTGGGTCGGTTCCGACGGTCGCGCAGAACTGACGGAGTTCACGCTAACCGCCCTAAAGCTCTCCTCGGTGATCAAAGAGACTCAGACGCTCATCAGCCCAGGATCGGTAAAGTTCTCGCCGGGCGACATGAGGGGCGGGTGATAAACCTGCTTAATTGGCAGCGGTCCTCTCGACCTCAGCGCAAAGGACAAGGTTGCCAGCGCGCTGAGGTCCGCAACACCGACGGGCGTTCGTGCGTTGGGGCCGAATCTGCCGCTCGTGGCAAATCAATGCCCTTAGCGGCAGGAGACTTTAATCTACTAATGATATGGTCAAAAAAAACGAAACGGAAAAGCAAAAGAATAGGAGGAATCACGGCAAGACCTAGCACGAAAGGCAGAGGCGGGAGTGCAATCGGCCTTAGCCTCTGTGACCCAGCGACAGAAGAGTTCTCATCTCGAAAGACACCTGCCGCGGCCTTTTTCGTTTCCCTGACCGGGAGTGACGCCGTGGCCTCGGTCAGGGTGCAGCGGCGGATTCGGCCGGCCCTCGCTCCCATCGGCAGACAGGACCATCCTCGGGGTCGATGACCTCGCCGACCCGGCGAAACCCGCACTTTTCCAGAACCCGCGCCGAGGCGGGGTTGTCCAGTTTGGTGTGGGCACGGACCATCCGCACCCGGCCGCTAGCGAGTGCGAACCCCGTGAGCGCCCCAGCTACCTCGGTAGCGAACCCACGGCCGCGGTGAGGCAGGTCGATGCCGTAGGCCAGTTCGACCACCGCGAAGGCGTCCGGCGGGCCCTTGAACGCACACCCGCCAACGGCCGCTCCGGTCGCCCGCTCCACGACCCTATAACTGAGTGCCCACGGGTCGCCGGCCGGGGTTGACCGCACTCGCGCGATCCACGCTGGGGACACCTCAGCGCGGTCGACCAGGGGCAGCGACGCTACCCAAGCGAGCACCTCGTCCGGCGTCTGGAGCACCAGCTTAAGGCGCGCCGTCGGGATTACGACTGTGTCCATCGTTAGCACCTCCGTGGCGGAACTTGTGATTATCCCAGGAATTTTCCCAGCCAAGTCAGGATGGGTGTCGGCTCTCCAAGGTTCGCAATTCAAAGAAGAAAAATGTGTTAGGAACCATTTTGACCAAGTCGAGCTTACAATGACGTAGGTGGTTCCGCCCTGCGGCTATCGAAACGGACTCGAGGATGGAGATTGTCTCCCGCCACATCCTGCAACACGCTCAGCAGCTAGCCCGCGAGGTCGGCGCCCGAGCCGTGCTCGTCTACGCCGATGCCCTCGTCGAGGACAGTGGACTCCTCCCGGCGATAGACTTCCCCACTGTCTTCATCACCCGCTCGACCGAGGCCGGTCTCTCTACGGACTCGTTACCCCATGTCTGGGTCCGCGTGCCTGACGTGCCCATGACCCGGGCCGGACAGGTCAAGACGGCCCTGCTGGTCTGCCTGGCCCGGCGAGTTCTCCAGAAGGGTGATCGCGTCGTCTGTCTGACCGGCATCGATGGCTCGGGCATCCTGGATCTGCTGCTCGTGCTCGACCTCAGCAGTCAGCCGGGGCTGTTGACGCTGTCCCACCCGGCGGCGCTCCTGGCCGATGTGGCCGCCGAAGTGTTCGAGCGGGTCCTGACGCTGGCAACCCAGCTGGCCGTCGAGGGGCGGGAGGGGCGTCCGGTGGGTGCGTTGTTCGTCCTGGGCGATAGCGAGAGGGTCCTGGCCCAATCGCGGCAGTTGGTGCTCAATCCCTTCCACGGCCATCCGGAGTCGGAGCGGAACCTCCTGGCCCCAGCCGTGGAAGAGACCATCAAGGAATTTGCGGCGTTGGACGGTGCCTTCGTGGTACGGTGCGATGGGGTCGTGCTGACGGCGGGCACGCATCTGGTCCCCGATGGGGGGTACGTGGCGTTGTCTGGGGGTCTGGGCACCCGTCACGCCGCGGCGGCGGGCATCACGGCCTCGACGGCGGCAGTGTCGGTGTGCGTGTCGCAATCGACTGGGACGGTGACCCTCTTCAAGGATGGACACTTGATCGCGGACATTCAGCGGCCCAGTGATCGACGGCATATCGACATCTGAACTGCTGGAGAGGCTCTCCGAGGAGTTGCGAGCCCGCAAGGAGGGCAAGTCAACCATTTCTGGTTGAGCGACGCTTATAACAATAAGCATTTCTGGTTGTGCGGGCCCGCATGGAGGGCAAATCTTGCTGTTGACTATCTCTCGCAGCAGAATACAGGAGCTTGTCCTCTAGCCAGGCGGCGATCGTCGTCTTCTAGGCTTCTTACTGTGACCACTCGGTCGGTACACGGTCCCAGCGATGCTCTCGCAGCAAGGCTAATAAGTTAGCGGACAGAGGTCCTGCATCGCTGGCCGCCACATTTGATCGAACGTGAGCTGGTCTTCTCATTCCTGGAATGACTGTTGATACATCCGAATTGGACAGAATGTACCGCAGAGCCATCTCGGGCATCGTTGAGCCGGCTGGCACCAACGGCCGCAGCCGCTCAGCCCGCTCCACGCTTGCCTTGAGATTGGCGGGAACGAAGTAGCTGTTCCGCCAGTCGCCTTTCGGCCAGCGGCTCTCAAGAGTCAGCGTGCCTGTCAAACTGCCCTCGTCGAAGGGAACACGAGCGATGATGGCCACGTTTCCTTCGCGGCAGACCGGGAAAAGCTCGTCTTCGGGAGCCTGGTCGAAGATGTTGTAGATCACCTGCACCGCGTCGATCAATCCTGTCCGCAGGGTACGAAGCACGTTCCATGGCTCCCAACGATTGACGCTTACTCCAACCGCCCGCACAAGCCCGTCTCGCTTCAGACCTTCCACGGCCTGTTGCCATCGTGAGTCGTCACCCCAGACATCCTCCCAGACATGGAACTGAGTCAGATCCATCGAGGAAAGGCCCAGGTTTATCAGGCTTGTCTCGACACTGGAGCGAATGTGGTCCGGAGGGAACACGTCAGCGAGGGCGAAACCGCGACGACTGGGCCAACAGCGGTTCTTCGGCGGTATCTTGCTGGCGATAAAGAGACGACGGTCGGATGTATCGCGGACCAGCTCGCCGAGTAACCGCTCGCTAGTTCCCTCTCCGTAGGCAAGGGCGGTATCAAAGAAATTGCATCCCAACTCCACGGCCAATCGGAGGGCATCGCGAGTTTGCTGATCGTCAGAGCCGGTCCAGCCGGCTAGGCCCCACATACCATAGCCCACATCGCTGACCTGCCAACCGAGTCGCCCGAACGTCCGATACTTCATCGTTGCACTCCCCAATCGCCTTTCGTTATCGTACCCATGATGCTTGGGAGCGTCATGAGTGCGCTCGTATCGGCATAAGAGACGGTGCTTTCAAAATCAGTTTGGCGCAAAGCTAAGGGGTTACGGCTTTTTGGCCGTAACCCCTCATGCCTCAATATGCCGGAGACAGGGATCGAACCTGTCTCGCCCGCGAGTTTCGCAAAATGCACGAAAGGCGAACATCACGGGGCAGCCGCTTCTGTACTCCCGGGCGCATTTTGATCCAGTGTAGGCACGGCGGCTGCGATAAGGGCGGCGATGGTCTGGCGGACGTGGAGCGGCAGGTGCGGCCAGGCGGCGATGACGCGAGCCAACGCGTCATCCGCTGGCGTGTGTAAGCGCTGTGTAAGCGCTGTGTAAGCGCTGGTCCTGGTTCGTCGCAAGTTATAGAATGAATGGGACGTTGCGGCGAGTCGGCAGCGGATTGCAAATCCTTCACACGTTACCGTGGCTCACGCCGATTGTGTTTGGCGGATCCCCTCTCTTCATCGGTGAAGATTCGGCCGGACATGCCCTTTCCTCTTAAAACGCCAAGGAGTTGCTTGGGGTTTTTCGTGCCAAATGGCGAACATGCCCCATAAGGCTACTTTCCTGGCGGGACTTCTTTCGTTGGATGCCAGACAAGGCATCCGCCATCACCCCCTTTTTTTGCCGCCCTTACTGGCAGATTTCGAGGACTGCCGGTGAACCGCGGTTCGGTCAATGCCATTGGCTCTCCTCCGTATCGTTAAACGGTGTTCGTAGCTCGCCGGTGGGGGTTTCGCCCTCATCCGGGCCGGGTCCGTCCGGGTTCTGGGCGATAGTCTGAATTGTCTGAATTCTCTGAAAGGGTTTTGAAGGTACAGGGGTGCACTTCGTATTGAGGCGAGGGCTTTCGCCCCGGTCCCTTTCTGTCCTCTTCGATGACTGGCCGAAGCCAGCCGTAACGGACCAACAAGGCGATGATGTCCGAGGCTTCATCTACATCTTTGCTGCCACCCCACACTCCGGCGTGCAGTTCGCTCTTACTCACTACACGAAACCCTTTCAGGCTTTTCAGAGAATTCAGAGAATTGGCGAGCCAGCGGATAACGCGCTTGCCTTCGCGGTGGCGGGGGTCGGCGTCGAGGGCTGCATAGACCTTGCGGGCGTGCGACTCAAAGTAGTGGATCAAGCGCTCCGCTGCCTCCATGCTGTCCCCATCCACTTCGGAGAGGTCATCGCATCGTGCGGTCTGCTTGCAGCACGCCCATCGAAGGCAGCGCAGGATGAGAGCCAGCCGAGCACCGTAAGAGCGAAGCTTGGCCCATGGTCCGCGCAGGTGAGGCGGGAAGGACTCGGCGTTCATTTCGTTGGCGATCTTTTCGGTGAACCGCTGCCAGGCCGATCGTCCCTCCTTATCGAGTTTGAGCTGGACCGGCCGAGGAGGCTTGCCACTCTCGTCCCTCATTTTCAATGAGATTAGTTCACGGACGGCGTCATCCCATGCCGCACGCGCTTTAGATGACACGGATCGCCACTGTTCACCAACGGCGCGCCGATCCGCTGGGAATGAAAACAGGAATCGGTCAAGAAAGCCGTCATTGATCGCCGAACGCCGTCGCCCAGGATCGTGGCGCATACGAGCGATGATGTCGGGTTGGATGGTGCCATAGATTGTGCAAAAGGCGTCAAGGACAAAGACGGGTGCTCCGTCGCGGGTGCGATCGGACTTGCGGTCATCTATAATCGGCGTACCGTCCCACAGGTCGAGATAGAACTGTCGATCGTCTCCTCCGCTCTTGTATTGGTTCAAGCCGGCGATCAGGCCGCTCAACTCGTTGCGTATCATGAGCAATCCGCGGGGGTTTTCATCGAGAAGGATCTTTAAGCTCTCTGTCGTCGTGTTGGAAACCTGACAGCGCTTCAGCGTGGGCTTCGGCCCGCGATTAGCTTTATCCTCTGCTGTTTTCCATCGTTCCAATTCGCCTTTCCATTCTCTTCGGTGTTCACTCTCATGAAGATCGAAGGGACGGCGCAGCAAACGCAACGGTGGCGACTTTGCCATGCCGGGCGGGGCAACAACCACCGCGTACAGGCAAGGGGAGACGACGTGTGTTTCGGTGATGGCAAGGTGGCGAGCGTTGGCGATGGCACCTCCGGCCAATGCGAGGAGGGCTACGCCGGCTAGGTCCGGCGCGCAGTTCATAGCCCAGCTGATTTCGGTAACCAAGTTGGCCATAGGCTCGGGCAACACATCCAGGGGGAACGCCTCGGCCTCTGGAACCTCCCCCAGGGGGATAGGATTGTCCCATGATTCCGGTGATTGTGTTGAGCGATCACTTTCATTTTGCTCGCCCGCGCAAAGATCGCTAACCTTGCTACCCGTCGCTTCGGCGATCGTTGGCCAGAAATGCCGCCGAAACATGTCGAGATGCTCGCCCTTCCATGTCTCAACAAACTTGCGAGCGTCGCGAATAACATTATCGCCCCACTGATCGTCTCCTGGTTCGCGTTCACCGTGTTTGAGGACAATCAATCGCGCGATATGCCTAAATCCATGGACGGCTTGTTTGATGTTGGCGTTCCACGCCTCCATGCCGCGCTCAAGAACAAATTGGTCTGGGTCCACGTCATCCGGCAGACGGGGGGGCACGTAGGCAGTGATTCCGTTGCTCATCAGGGCGTTGACGTTTGCGACCGTACCACGATCGCCTCCGCCGTCAGGATCGCCGACAACAAAAACCTTCTCGATGCCGCAGCGCACAAGTGTTTTGAGTTGTTCGCCCGAGAACTGTACCGCGACAGAGGCGACAGCCCGCGTCTCGCCTCGCACCTGGAGAACAGCTGCGTCAATCAATCCTTCCACGACAATCAACTCGCGATGTCCGGCACGGCGAGCATGGTCGAGGCAATATGGAGAACTCTTACTCCCGTTGCCGGGTAGGGCGAGCGTCTTCGGCTTCCCTTTGGGCGGATCGCCGGGCCATCGTCCGTACAGGGTGAGCATCCTTCCTCGGTCGTCCCGCCAGGGCAGGATGATATAGCCGACTATCTTGTCCCAGCGCACGTCAGCGTTCTGGATGGCCTGGTCATCATGACCATGCTGACGCAATTGGGCAGACAGAGAATCGATGGACGGATAGAGTCCGGCGTGCAAACTACAGATTTGCTCATCTGTCAGGCCGCGAGAGCCGCGTAGATAGCGCAGGGCATCTACGCCCCATTCGCTCCACAGCCGCGATTCGCAAATGGAAATCACGTCATCAAGGACGGCACGGCGAGCATCGAGGCGGCGAGCATGTTCCTTTTGTTCCTTGGTCTGTTGCCTCTCGGGATATGGAACGCCGGCGGCTTGGCACAGCCGCCGCACAGATTCCACGAACTCTTCCCCTCTCGGCTTGCGGCCGCCATTGACAAGATCAAGCAAACGGATGCCGTCATGTCCGTGAATCTTGATCCACCATGGCCGATCCTGGTAGACCATCAGGCGGTCACGGTGCTTCTGTTCCACGGTGTACGGGAAATCAGACGGCCATGAGGTTGCTACCCAGGCGTTGCCCTTGCGCTCGAAACGAAAATCCGGAAAGGCACTGTCGAGCCGATCAAAAAGCGCGGGGTAGACCTTGTCGGTCAGGTAGTCGTCGAGATCGATATGCCCGTTACTGGACGCCGTTAGTTTTAGGCTGCTGCCCTGCTTGTCTTTTCGCGTCTTCGCCGGCATAATACCTACATCTCCGCAGTGTTTGGCGGCCGCGGACACCGGCGGTACGGTGCATGTTACGCTGTCACCCGGCGGGCCGCAGCCATCTGTTCTGGTCGGATCATCAAGCTGGCCGCTTGGTTATCACCCCACGCGGCCAGCGTCGTTAACGTTCGTTGGCCGCCTCGATAGCTGCCGCCCGCTGATTCTCCTGACGCTCGCGCTCACGTGCCAGCAGGCCCCGCAGCAATGAGCGCAAAACAATGTCGCGTCCTGCTGTGCGTAGTAGTTCGGCGCGGACATCCTCGATGGTCAGATTGTCGATCACGTCGGTTACTGGTGTCGTTGCCATACAATCGCCCTCCCGTTATCGCAATTGTCCCATTCGCGAATGAACAATCAATTTGGGGCAAAGGGTTGCCTCTGGTGCAACCGGTTGCACCCCCGCTCTATATCCATCCGCGTTTGTGGGCATCTCTCCATAGTTGCCGCGCGCCTCCGTGGTACATGCCCAGCCGGTTGTCAATGGCGTTCCAACTCACTGGCGTTTTCTGGACTCGCCATCGCTCGATTTTTTCGAGGCGCTCCAGCGTCAGCTTGGATGGTTTGCGCTTCCGCTGATGTGTGCGCTCCATCTGTTTTCGCGCGGGGTGCTCTCTCGCCGTGTGCTCCATGTGGCCATGAATCGCGCCCATCAGTTCCTCGAGCATGTACTCATGCACGATGATCCGACCGCCTAACTGCTGCCGCGGGCAGCGCGCCAGCTCGTCGAGGAGGCGTATCAGGGCGTCGGGTAGTAACGCGCGTATGCGGGTGAGGATGCCGTCGACGGGATCGGATGTTTTGCGGGGCTTGTCGCCGGTAGGTAGTGGTCGTACCATTTCGATATACCTCTGCCTGTTTGCTGCGATTCTCCCGGTGCCAGCCGGGGGTTCGCATTTATGGACCCTATTTGTCCGGTATCCGGCACAGTGCCGGATAACGGACTTTGTTTGTCGCAATTCACGCGCGGCAGATCGGCGCGGACCGCGAGCGCGGAGGGCGTTTCAACCAGGATGGAATGCGAGCAGGTCGGGAGATGTTACAGTCCGGGCGCCGAGGAAGGCGGCGCAAAAGGCGGGATTAGATTCCGAGTTTTTGCAACTCTCGTTGGGCGCGCTCACTGGCTCGCTGGCGTTGTACTGCCGTGCGCAGCCGCGCCGGTTCAGACGCCCTCCCGAGAGTCTGCCGCGCCAAAAACCGTTCCAGGGCCGGCGTGCTGGTGAGGTAGCGGCCGGCCAGCCGTGCGGCTTCCAATCTCACCACCGCGCCGTTCGCCAGGCGCACGCCACTAGTAATCCAGCGCCAGACGCAGCTGGAATGCACAGGTCTGCCCTGACGCGCGCTAGGCAGCCGGCGTGCTGCGTCACTAAGCGAAAGGCCAAGGCCGGCGGCAATCTCAGCCTCCACATTGCTGTTATCCACGGGTGTTCTCCTCCAACCCAGCCAGGAATTTCTCTACGGTGTCCCTTCGCCATCGGCGGTGTCGCCCAGAGGCGCCTAAACGAATCGGTGGTGGAAACCAACCCTCCTGTATCCAATTGCCGAGACTGGCTAAATGGATGTCGAGGCGCTCACAGATTTCCGCCGACAAAATATACTCGCTCTGTTTTTTCGTTTCAGTCATCATTCCTCCTGTGTAGCTGTATACTCCAATTGTTCCTGTTCACCACCACTGAACATCAAGGGCAGGAAAAATCAAAACGAACGAGAGTGTGGAAAGGTGTGGAAATGTGTGCATAAAAATGAGCAGTCATTACTGACGCAACTTCTTGCGAGCAGAAAGTTTACGCTCAATAAATCCTCAGAATCACTTTATACGAATGAGAGAGTTTTATCGCACTTGAATTGCACAGGGACAGCTGGATTTTGTTGCGCCAAGTAGACCAAAAAACCAACTCCCCATGACGAATCAGCTTATGGAAGACCGATTTATCATGGGGATTGGATTTACTTGGGCGTTCGTTGGGACTGTCAGCCCAGCTTCTCCATCACCGCCGCGGCCTTGGCTGTGTCCAGGGTCGCGTAATGCTCCGTGATGGCCGGCGAGCGATGCCCCAACACAGCGCGAGCTACATCCAGGCCGGCCTCACGTTTCAATTCGAGGGCGCGTTGGTGCCGTAGTTGGTGCGGGTGCCAGTGCGGAATCTGTTCCGCTTCGGATCTGCCTCGGTTGTAGCGCTTGATCGCTTCGGCGACGGCGCGTCCATAAGATTGCGGTGTGTAGCGCTCGCCCGGTCTCTTCTTCGGGCGGCGTTTCTTCCGACACTTCTGCGACGGCTGCACCTTGTTCTTGCGCGCCGATCGCAACGCGGCCGCCCTTTCCTCCATTGCCTTGCGGGGCGAGAACAGGAACGCTTGCAAGTCCACGGATAGATGGCGGCGAATGATCTCCTGTCCCTTCGGTCCGATCGGGATGATTCGTTCATGCCCGTGATGTTCGGTCTTGTGCGCGGTCGGACGATAGAGCCACACCTTGCCCGCCATGTCGATGTCGCAGCCCGCATAACCACCAGCTCCCCCGGACGCATGCCCGTCTCTAATTGCAACCGCACCATGTCCGCCAGCAGAGGGCGCAGGATCGGCAGCGTGTCCTCGACGACGGCGCGGGCCACCGGCTTGACCGGCTCGCTTTCCTTGGCCTGCGTCCTTCCACGCTTGAGCGGAGCCACGGCACAGAGCGCTTGATGGACGCTGGGCGGCGCCAGGTCATTCTCGATGGCCCACTTGAACATC
>Ga0209062_1004199_pt1 | contig 15451 bp, 13 predicted proteins | sample Coa_R2_2_FD_187158 | JGI IMG/M metagenome (GOLD analysis project Ga0209062, IMG submission 187158) | Surface soil microbial communities from Centralia Pennsylvania, which are recovering from an underground coalmine fire - Coalmine... | ecosystem: Environmental > Terrestrial > Soil > Unclassified... | reverse complement strand
GAATGCGCATGTAGTCGGCGACATTGGCCCATTCGAGAAATTGCTGCTCGCTGATGCCGGTCTTCGCCGACAGTGCCTTGCGTCCCTTCACGGTGCGAGCTGCCTCAAGCAGCGCCCCGGTGGTACGAATGCCAAGCGATTTGAGCTTTTGAGCGGAAAAGGCGCTCATGCCTTCCAGCTCGGAGAGGGGATATGTCATGATACACGATATGAGAAGGTGATTTAGGCGAACTGGCTGAGCCCCGGCGTCCCCGCAATGATCTCGCCCATGTGATCCGCTCCGATTTTGTCGCGACCGAAGCGCAAAAGTTCACGGTCGACGGTTTGAATTTCTACCATGCCGAGACCAAGACCCATCAGCCTTGTGCCCACGGCCATCAGGCCGTTGCCCATCAAGCGTGCAAGGGTGCCACCATTTACTGCGGCGATAGCTGCTTCTGCGCCTGGAATCTGGTCGATCAAGGCCTGCACCTTGTCGGAGGGTCCCTCGCTACGCAGGAACCCCAGTATGATCCCTGTGGTTTTCTCAGCGACAGACCGATCGATGCCGGCTTTTGCAGCCAGCTCTCCAATCAATTCGTCCATATTTGCCCCGCCTCAACCGGTTGTGCACCGGCCCTCGTCTTGAGAAATCATCTTGAGCTTGCGAGGTGCGAATTACAAGCGATCACGTCGACGCAGAGCACGATTCAATCGCAATCGCGTTGCAAGTGTTGCAGCATTGCAAGAGTGGATGAGGGATTTTGCAAGATTCGTCAGATCAAGGATGAGTGTTGCATCCGAGAATCGATCCAAAGCACGTAACCGTTCAGTTGATATGGCGCGATCATGCCGCAATGCGGCGACTGGACGGGTTTAATTCGGCTTGCAAGATGCAGTATGATCCTACTTATAGGTGAGCAGAGACCCGATGACGATGCCGACTTTCGACGACAGGATGGCGGACACAGACACAAAGATTCTTGTTGGTAAACGCGAACAGCCGGCATGGTTGACGCTTGCGCTCGCTAACCGCCATGGTCTTGTCACGGGTGCGACGGGAACCGGAAAGACGGTGACGCTGCAGGTCATGGCGGAGGGTTTTGCGCGCGCCGGCGTTCCGGTGTTCGCCGCCGACATCAAAGGCGATCTCTCGGGCATTTCACAAGCCGGCGAGGCCAAGGGCTTCATCGTCAAGCGCGCCGACGAGATTGGACTTAAGTTCGAGCCGGACCGCTTCTCCACCATCTTCTGGGATGTGTTCGGCGAACAGGGACATCCGGTGCGGGCGACCGTGACCGAAATGGGCCCGCTGCTGCTGGCGCGCATGCTCGATCTCAACGACGTGCAGGAAGGCGTGCTCAATGTCGCATTCCGCGTCGCCGACGAGAACGGGCTTGCGCTGATCGACATGAAGGATCTGCGGGCGCTGCTGGATGCCATCGTGCCCGATACCTCCAGGAAGGGCGCGGATGACGCGGAGGATCCGCTGACGCCGATCCGCAAGGCCGCGCAGTCCTTCGGCAATGTGACGCGGGCAACGGTCGGCACCATCCAGCGCCAGCTCCTGGTGCTTGAAAACCAGGGTGGCAGCAAATTCTTTGGCGAGCCCGCGCTGGCGCTAGCGGATTTCATGCGCACCGACCGCGACGGGCGCGGCATGATCAACATCCTGGTCGCCGACAAATTGATGCAGAATCCGCGGCTCTACGCGACCTTCCTGCTGTGGATGCTGTCGGAATTGTTCGAGCAGCTGCCCGAGGTTGGCGATCCACCCAAACCGAAGCTCGTGTTCTTCTTCGACGAGGCGCATCTTCTCTTTAATGATGCGCCGAAGGCGCTGATGGAGAAGATCGAGCAGGTGGTGCGCCTGATCCGCTCCAAGGGCGTCGGCGTCTATTTCGTCACTCAAAATCCGATCGATGTGCCGGACAAAGTGCTCGGCCAGCTCGGCAACCGCGCGCAGCATGCGCTGCGCGCCTACACCCCGCGCGACCAGAAGGCGGTTCAAGCCGCGGCCCAGACCTTCCGGCCCAATCCCAAGCTCGATACCGCGAAGATCATCATGGAACTGGGCAAGGGCGAGGCGCTGGTGTCCTTCCTGGAAGGCAATGGCGTACCGGCCATGGTCGAGCGCGCCCTGATCCGCCCGCCGTCAGCCCGCATCGGGCCGATTACGCCGGAGGAACGCAGGGCCATCATGGATGCCAGCCCGGTCAAGGGAAAATACGACACGGCCATCGACTCCGAGTCCGCTTACGAGATATTGCAAAAGCGCGTCGCGGGGACTGCGGCGACGGCGGAAGGCACGAGCGGCAGCGTATGGGACAAGATCGGCGGCATCGTCAGCACGGTTTTCGGCACCAATGTCAGCCGCGGGCGGCTGTCAACCGGACAGTTGATCGCGCGCAAGGTCACGCGCTCGGTCACCGACCAGGTGGTCGGCGGCATGGCGGCAGACATCGGCAAATCGGTCGCGGGCTCGATGGGCGGCTCGATCGGACGCGCAATCGTGCGCGGCACGCTCGGCGGACTGCTGCGCCGATGACCTCCACTTTTCGGTTTGAACACGCGTGACATCAGAAAAAGCGACCCTGCCGAGATATCCGTCGCTGCGGATGCCGGTCGACATCATCTTCTTCATCTGCTGCGCGCTGTTGATCGGCGACGTGCTGGTCCCCGAAATCTTCGGCCATGGCAAGTCCAAGGACTATCCGTTGTGGTTCTGGGCCGGGCAGCAGGTGCTGCAGGGCAAGGAGCTCTATCCGAGCGACCCGCACAGCTATTTCGAGTTCATCTATCCGCCGCTGCCGGCGGTGCTGCTCGCGATCCCCGCCTGGTTCGGCAAGGTTGCGCTTTACACGTGCCTCTCGCTGCTCAACGTCGTGGCCTGGTGGGTGACGGCGCAGCTCTCTCACGCCATGACGGGATCGGGCCGGGTGCCCGGGCAATGGCTGTATTTCTTCTCGGGCCTTGTCACCATCGGCTTCGTGTTCGACATGTTCGACCTCGGCCAGCCCAATCTCGTGCTGCTGGCGCTGATGATGTACGGCTTCTGGTCGATCCAGCAGCAGCGGCCGTGGCTGGCGGGAAGCATGTTTGCGCTCGCGACCGCCATCAAGGTGTTTCCGATCGCGGTGTTTCCTTATCTCGCGTGGCGAAGGCAATGGAAAGCGCTCGCCGGCATGGCGGTGTTCCTGGTGGTGTTCCTGTTCGTGGTGCCGGCCCCGGTGCGCGGCTTCCAGCCCAACATCGCCGAGCTCAAGACCTGGTACCAGGGCATGGTTGCCTCCAGCTCGGAGAAAGGGTTTGGCCAGCGCGACGAGCAGAACTGGTCCTGGGTCAATCAGTCGATCATCGCCGTCACCCATCGCCTGACGCGGCCCGTCAATTATAACCAGGACGATCTGTCCAAGCCTGTCCGCACCATGAATGTGGTCGACCTGTCGTTCAAACAGGCAAACATGGTGGTGCTCGCCGTCTCGGTTCTGATCGGGCTCGGCTTCCTTGCGGTGATGCCGCCGGCGTCGCGGCGCACCGCGCGCTCGGATGCCGAGGAGATCGGCATCCTTTTCTGCCTGATGACCGTCGCCTCGCCGCTGGCGCGGCAATACTATTTCATGTGGCTGTTCTATCCGGTTGTGATCTTGATGCATCGCGCGGTTTATGACCAAAGGCCGAAGGCGAGGGGCTTGAGCTGGCTTGCGCTTGGCCTTGCCGGCGCGCTGATGTTCCTGTCGTTTCCGATTTTCCCCAAGGACCTTCAGGCCTATGGCAACAATCTCGCGGCGACCTTCGTCATCGCGGCCGGGCTGGTCTGGCACATCCTCAATCCGGCCAAAGGACCGGCCGGCGGTTCGACCGAGGCGGATACATCTGGCTCGGAGGTTGCCGCAGCGGTAAAAGCGTCGATCAGCCAGGCATAAGGAAGCGCGGAATGTCCAACCTGTCGCAGCTCAATTCAGTTCTCGACCGCATCGACGCCGACTTCGACAACAGCCTCGAGCGGCTGTTTGCGCTGTTGCGCATCAAGTCGATCTCCTCCGAGGCGGCCTATGCCGAGGACTGCAAGAAGGCCGCCGGCCATCTCGCGAAGGACCTCGCAACGATCGGGTTCGCCACTGAGGTGCGGCCGACCGCGGGGCATCCGGCCGTCGTCGGAAAAAGCAGCGGCAACGGCGGCGCGCGGCCGCATGTGTTGTTCTACGGGCACTACGACGTGCAGCCGGTCGATCCGCTCGAGCTCTGGCACCGGCCGCCGTTCGAGCCGGTGGTGACCGACCATGCCGATGGTCGCAAGATCATCGTCGCGCGCGGCGCCGAGGACGACAAGGGCCAGGTCATGACCTTCGTCGAGGCCTGCCGCGCCTGGAAATCGGTTACTGGGTCACTGCCGCTCGACATCACCATGTTGATCGAAGGCGAGGAGGAGGTGGGCTCGAAGAATTTCGTGCCGTTCCTCGAAGCCAACAAGGACGAATTCAAAGCCGATTACGCGCTGGTCTGCGACACCAGCATGTGGGATCCGAACACGCCCGCCATCACCACCTCGCTGCGTGGCCTCGTCTATGACGAGGTCAAGATCACGGCCGCCAACCGCGACCTGCATTCGGGCATGTTTGGCGGCGGTGCGCAGAATCCGATCCGTGTGCTGACGAAAGTCCTCGGCGCGCTGTTCGACGACAACAACCACATCACCATTCCCGGCTTCTATGATGGCGTGAAGGACCTGCCGCCGGATATCCTGGCGCAGCGGAAGACCCTCAATGTCACGCCGGAGACGTTCCTGAAGCCGATCGGGCTGTCGATCCCCGCGGGCGAGACGGACCGCCTGTTGATCGAGCAGCTGTCCTCGCGCCCGACCTGCGACGTCAACGGCATCGTTGGCGGCTATATCGGCGAGGGCTCCAAGACGGTGATTCCCTCACACGCCTCGGCCAAGATCTCCTTCCGTCTGGTGGAGGGTCAGGACCCCGCCAGGATCCGCAAGGCATTTCGCGATTTTGTCACGGCACGCGTGCCGAAGGATTGTGCGGTCGAATTCGGCGACCACTCCCTGGCGCCGGCGATCGCGCTTGACTGGAACATGAAGCCGCTCGCGGCCGCCAAGCAGGCGCTGACCGAGGAGTGGGGCAGGGAGGCGCTCCTGATCGGCTCCGGCGCCTCGATCCCGATCGTCGCCGACTTCAAGACCACGCTCGGCCTCGACACCCTCATGGTCGGCTTCGGGCTCGATGACGACAACATTCATTCGCCGAACGAGAAGTACGACCTGAAGAGCTTCCACAAGGGCATCCGCTCCTGGGCGCGGATTCTGGCCGCGCTCGCCGAATTGCCGAAATAGAGTGGAATTGCGGTCGTCTGGCCAAGCTCGAAACGCCTGATCCAGCCTCCGCATTGCGCGCTGAAATGGACGTCTGGTCACGGTTGCGAGGGGCGCAGTGCGGCGCGCCTATTTCGGCTGGGACTTCAACAGCGCGCGGACCTTGTCTGCATCCGCGGGCGTTGCAGGATTGAAGATCACCATGTTGAGGTCGGGCCGGCCATCGACGGCGAAAGCGGAAAATTCCATCGACAGCGGTCCGGTGACGGGGTGATGCAGGACTTTCACGCCCTCGCCATGCCCCCGCACATCGTTGTCACGCCACATCTGCGCAAATTCGGGGCTTGTCGCGCAAAGCTCGTCGACCAGCGATTGCACATCGCGCGCTGCACCGGCGCGCGCCACATCTGCGCGGAAGGACGCCACCACATAGCGCGCAACATTTTGCCAGTTCGGCTGCGCTGCGCGTACGCGGCTGTCGCGGAACATCATGCGCAACACATTGCGCTGCCCCTCCGGCAGCGTGCTGTAGTCGGTCAGGACCGCCGCAGCGGCTCTGTTCCACGCAATCACATCCCATGTCGCCGTGCGAATAAAGGCCGGACTGTATTCCAGCGTATCCAGCAGGCGCTGCAGACGGGGTGAGATTCCCTCCGGCGCGCGATAACGCACTTCAGGAGGCCGGCCGAGACCGAGCAGGAACAGATGTTCGCGCTCGATATCGGTCAGCATCATGGCGCGGGCGATGCGATCCAGCACATCGGCGGAGGGCGCGCCGCCGCGACCCTGCTCCAGCCACGTGTACCAGGTGGCGCTGACATTCGCGCGCTGGGCCACTTCCTCGCGCCGAAGTCCCGGCGTCCGTCGCCGCTTCAGCGGAAGGCCGAATGCGGAGGGATCGAGCTTGGCGCGGCGATCCTTCAGATAAGCCCCAAGCGGGTTCGCGTCCGTCATCCTGTTAGCGATTATACCAGTATATTGTCACTACTTTACCTGAATGAACAGCCTAGCAATATCCCGGCGTTCTGAACAGGGAGCGTCCTACATGCGCGTATTCGTCACCGGTGCGGCGGGCTTTATCGGCACCGAAACCACAAAGGAACTCATCGCCAACGGGCATCAGGTCGTCGGGCTTGCACGCTCCGAAGACAATGTCAGGACGCTGCAGACGCTGGGGGCGGATGTTCATCGCGGCTCGCTGCAGGACCTGGAAAGCCTGCAGCGCGGCGCAAGGGAGGCAGACGGCGTGATCCATCTGGCCTTCATCCATGATTTCGCGAAATTCGCCGAGAATGGTGCGATCGACAAGGCGGCGATCGAGGCCATGGGCGATGTGCTGGCGGGCACCAACAAGCCTTTCATCGTTACCTCGGGAACGGGCCTGATCGCACCTGGCGTGGTGGTCACCGAAGAGATGCGGCGCGAGTCCAGCCCGCATGTTCCGCGCGTATCCGAGCAGGCCGGCCTCGCCTATGCGTCGCGTGGCGTGCGCGCGATGGCAATACGCCTGCCGCAAGTGCACGGCGCCCCAGGAAGAGCCGGGTTGATCAGCTATCTGGTCGAAGGCGCGCGTCAAAAAGGCGCTGCGGCCTATGTCGGCGAGGGCGCCGAGCGCTGGGCTGCGGCGCACAGGCGCGACGTCGCCCGGCTCTACCGACTGGCGCTGGAGAAGGGCGCAGCAGACGCGATCTACCACGCGGTCGGCGAGGAAGGCGTCCCCATGCGCGAGGTCATCGACGTGATCGGCCGGGCGCTGAATGTTCCGGTCGTTTCGATCAGGAAAGACGAGGCCGGCGATTACTACGGGCCGCTGGCGATGTTCGCCGGTCTGGACATGCCGGCCTCCAGCACGTTGACGCAGCAGCGGTTGGGCTGGACGCCGACCGGAATTGGCTTGATCGCCGACATCGGCCAACCGGGTTACTTCAAGGCCTGAGCCCCGTCCGAGCGGTCGTCACACGCCAGCTCGGACCCATCGCCTGAAACGTCACAAGCTAAAACGCCGCCCGGAATTGGACGGCGTTTTCATTCCAGAACGTGTAGAGGGTGTATGAGCTCCTTGTACCGCATTTGCGCGGATTAGTCCATCGCATCTTCAGGCCGGATGTGGGTCGACCGGGTAGGGACCGCCGTCGAAAGAGCGGTCGTGATAGCCCTTGCTGCCGATCACGCGAGCCAGCGGGCTCATGATATCTCCGCCGGCCTTGAGCCGGGCAATGAGCGTGCCGAAGTCATGGCGCGGTTGCCAGCCGAGCTCGGCGCGGGCCTTGTCGTTGACATAGACGCGATCGATGCGCTCGATCATCGACCAGCCGCGTCTTGCATATTCCGCCTCATAGTCGGGGACGCAGCGGCGCACGACTTGCGGCGCATGGATGCGCAGCTCGGCCATGTCATGGCGCGAGAACGGTGTCGTGACGCTGATGATGTATTTCGCGAACCTTGCCGAAGTCGCCTGCGCGGCCGCGAGCAGGTGGGCCTCGACCACGTCCTCGATGTCCACCCGCCGGTAGAGAAACTCGTTGGCCTTGGCATTGCCGTCGTCAAGCGCCGCGCGCACCGCCGCGTTGTCATCCGCTTCCGGAAAGAAGCGGGACGTTCGCAGCACGATGGTCGGCAGCGCATGGTTGCGTGCAAACAGCTGGCAGAGATCTTCTGCCGCGGCCTTGGTGACGCCGTAGATGTTCTTCGGTAGCGGCCTCACCTCTTCCGTCACCCAGGCTGCGGGCTCGCCGGGCGGCGGCACCAGCGCGTCGCCGAACACGCTGGTGGTCGAGGTAAAGACAAAACCGGCAACTTTGGCCGCCGCGGCTTCTTCCAAGAGGTTCAGTGTACCCGTGATGTTGACGTCGACGAAATCCTGCCGGCTGTGGGTCGCGACATGGGGTTTGTGCAGCGTCGCGGCATGCAGCACGACGGTGGTGCCCTTCATGCAGCCGCGGACGAAATCGCGGTCGGTGATCGAACCCGCGCGCTGCGTGAAGGGGCCCGCGCGACTGTCGATGCCGAGAGCCTGGTGGCCCCGGGCGGCAAGCGTGCGCATCAATGCTTCACCAAGATGCCCGGAACTGCCGGTCACCAGGAACGTCACGTCGCCACCTTTCGCGCTTCCGGCTCCCGACCGCCTTCAGGTCTTGTAGCTCGGATCGAGGCGGTCGAGCTTGCGCAAGAGCGGCGGCCAGACGAGCTTCGTCGAGCGCAGTTCGGCGCGGTCGGGGTTGCCGAACAGCTCGGTGTTCTTCTCGATCACGGCCTGCTCGACCGGATAGGCGGTCGGGCCGAGCATGCGGGTTGCCACCTGCATCGAGCAGGCGCGCTCCAGGTGATACATGCGCTCGAAGGCGGAGGCGACGGAGCGGCCCACGGTCAGCGTGCCGTGGTTGCGCAGGATCATGTGGTTCTTGTTGCCGAGGTCGCGCTGCAGCCGCGGCCGCTCATCATGGTCCAGCGCCACGCCCTCATAGTCGTGATAGGCGAGGTCGTGGGTGACGAATTGCGCGGTCTGGTTCAGCGGCAACAGGCCGTCCATGCAGCTCGAGACCGCGGTGCCGTCGATGGTGTGCAAATGAAGCACGCAGATCGCGTCCTCGCGCACCTCGTGGATCGCGGAATGGATGGTGAAGCCGGCCGGGTTGATGCTGTACTCGCTCTTGCTGAGCTGGTTGCCCGCGAGATCGACCTTCACCAGGCTCGAGGCCGTGATCTCCTCGAACAAAAGGCCGTAAGGGTTGATCAGGAAATGATGCTCGGGCCCGGGCACGCGGGCGGAGATGTGGGTGTCGACCAGATCGTCCCAGCCATACAGGGCGACCAGCCGGTAGCAGGCGGCGAGATTGATCCGTTGGGTCCATTCGGCCTCCGTCATGTCAGACGGAACTTCCTTGAGGCGCGCTTCTGCCGGCGACATCGTCTTCTCCCATGTTGCTGTTGCGAGCGAGCGTAATCCCACGCCCAACCGCCAGCAAGGCGCCGGTGATGGCTGCCAGCCATGCCGTTATAGCCTGAGGTTAAGGCGGCGGGATCGAGAGCAGGGTGGTGATGCTCCGGCCGCGGATGTCGTAGACGCGGGCATACACCACGTCGTCGCGCTTGACCTCGACCATCACGGGCGCGTTGAGGCCCTTGCAGTAGAATTCGCCGAGAGACATGGCGAAATCGGCGGCATGACTGCGCCAGTCGATGGTGAAGTCGGGACCGAGCGCGACCTGCGCCGGCCGCTGCGGGCCGCACACCGCGACCTTCCACTTGCGGCCCTCGGGCGGAACTTCCTGCTTCTCGGCGAGCTGCTCGCGCAGCTCGTCGGAGGCCTGTTTGAACGCAAGGCCCCAATAGTCCAGCATGAAGCGGTCGTCGGCGCCGCGCACGGTGCCGGCAATGTGGTTGAAATATGTGTACTGGTAGGGATGCAGGCGGATCATCTCGCCGAGCGACAACAGCAGCCCGAAGCAGAATGCCGCGACCAGCAACGGCTGCCAGGCGCGGCGGTTTTGCCCGAGCCGGCTCATGGCATAGGCGAAGGCGACGCCCCCGACCACGGCCATCGGCGGGATCACGAACACGAAATGCCGGATCCCGTTGTAGAGCGCCGGGCGCTTCACCATGGCAATGGCGATCGGCAGCGACGCCGCCAGTGTGAGCATCAACAGGATGGCCTTGCGTCGCGCGGCAACATCGCGCCGCGCCAGCATGATGAAGGTGCCGATGGCCCCGCCGAGCGACAGCGCCAGCAGCACCTCCGGCATCTGCAGCGCGAACAGCGTCGGCAGATAGGACCAGGGCATGTCGGGCACCGACACCAGCGCGCCGTCGAACATCTCCTTCCAGGGTCGCTCGAAAAAATGCGAGAAGTAGGTCAGTGCCAGGAACGGGTTTTGCGGCTCGATGATCGACCATGGCCAGATCAGGCCCATGATGAGATAGCCGAGCACGAGGCCGGGGATCAGCACGTACATCACATGCAGGAACCGCACGCCGGCTTCGCGGATGCCCTGGGTGCGGATGTCGTCGATGAAAACAGGCAGGAAGCCGATCAGGGCGTAGACTAGCGCAAGCCCTGCGAGAATGCGCGTGCCGATCGACAGCCCGGCGCCGACCCCGATGATCAGGATGGTCCGCGCCGAGGGAGACGGATAATCCTCCGCCAGCCGCACCAGCCCGAGCATCAGGACCATCATCGCCACCGCGAAGGGGGCATCCTTCGGGTTCATGAACATGTGCCCGTAATAGATCGGGCAGAGCGCGAGCAGCAGCAGCGCCGCGAGCCCCGCGAGCGGGCCGCCGACGCGGCGCGCCAGCCGCCAGGTTACGGCAAGGCCGATAACGCCGACGACGGCGCCAAGCAGCCTGCGCGTCTCGAACAGCTCGAGCGGGATGATCTTGTGCAGCAGCGCGGCGGCCATGTCGAAGCCGCCGCCGTACATATAGAGATTGGCGAAGGAGAGCGCGCCGGTGTCGTGGAACCCGGACCCGTACATGCGCAGCAACAGGTCGGCATATTCGGCATGCGTGTAGTCGTCCCAGCCCAGGCCGTAATCGCGGAAGGTCAGCGCCGCGACCAGACCGACCACGGCCAGCGCGAGCCAGGCGAGGTCATCGCAGGTCTGTTCCACCGAGCGCCGCGAAGGCGTTTCGATGGCGGAAGTTGTGATGGAAGACATGGCTAGGTGGAAAGCATGGCTATTGGTGACCCGACGTCCCTATTGAGCCCAATTATTTGGCGCTTTGGGCCTCAATCCGCGGCAACCATATAGCGCGAGATGCCGTGGCGCGTAATTGTCCATTGTGGCCAAATCCTGAGTGCGATGCAGCAATTCCAGTTTTCTGATACGCTTGTCCACGACTACTCGCGCCCCGCTGAAGGGAATGTGAATAACCGTCTGGACGCCCTTCCTTTATTGGAACCGGCGCGACAATTCGCGATTGGCCCCGCGCACAATATGACGGTATCGTGGCGGGGCGGTTTTGCGCGAGATCAATCGGCGCAACCGGGGGTATTTTGATGATGATTGGTCTCTTGGCCGCGGGAATCGCTGCCATTGTGGCGGGGGTCCTTGCGATTGCCTATGGGTTCATGCTGGAGCTCAGCTTCGGCAATACCCTGATCATGGCCGGCGCGTTCGGCCTCTGCAGCGGGCTGATCGTGCTTGGCCAGGCGCTGGTCGTGCGCGAACTCCGTCATCTCAGCCGCAAGCTTGGCCGCGCCGGCGTGGCCGACGAAGGTTTCGCGCCGCCGCGCGATTTGTCGCAGCGAGATCTCGGGGCCGCCGGTGAGGATGAAATGCCGCCGCTCCCGGCCGCACCGCTGTGGCGGGAAGACGGCGGCCCACGCGATCGGATGCGCCAGGACCCGGCAGTCGCCACGGTCCCTGACATGGCCGAGCCCGCTCCCCCGCCGCCGCGACGGCGCAACTTGATGTTCTCATCCAATGTCCGCAAGGAGCGCGACCGGCCGCAGAGTGATGAGCCCGCGGCTGGCGATCAGATTGAACCGCTCGAGGCAGGCGACGCGTCGGCTGGCGGCTTTGAGGATGCCTGGCCGCGAACCGAGCGGATGCGCCCCTCCGAGGTGCTGGCGCAGCGGCGGGCGGCCCGGGCCGCCTCGGCCGAGGGAAAAGCGGGCGGCGCTCCGCCCGAGCGGCCCATGCCGCCTCCGATGCTGCGGGACGAGCCGCGGGACGCGGCCGTCACGGTCATCAAGTCGGGCGTGGTCGACGGCATGGGCTATTCGCTCTATTCGGACGGTTCGATCGAAGCGCAGATGCCGGAAGGCATGATGCGCTTTGCCTCCATCGATGAGCTGCGCGCCCATCTCGATCAGCGCGCCTGACACCTGTATTGGCCTGAATTTCAGCTTGCATATGCTCAATCAAGAGCAAGTGTTCTTGCCAGAGTTGCAGTAAGCAGCCCATATTCCCAAGATAAACGCGATTCCGGCGACGTATTGACGCGTCCCGGATACTGTCGTTCAAAGGTGTCGCAACCCTGGGGATGTCGCATCATGACGGATGGCGCCGGCAAGAGCTTTGTCGACCTTACGGCCAACATCGTGTCGGCCTATCTCAGCAACAACCCGACGCCGGCCTCCGAAATCCCCAATTTGATCAGCCAGATCCATGCCGCGCTGTTGCGGGTCTCCTCCGGCCGCAGCGAGGTGCCGCCGGAGCCGGCAAAGCCGGCGGTGTCGGTGAAGAAATCAATCAATCCGGACTATCTGGTGTGCCTGGAGGACGGCAAGCGCTTCAAGTCGCTGCGGCGACACCTGCGGACCCAGTACAACATGACGCCGGAACAATATCGCGACAAATGGGGCCTGCCGCCGGACTATCCGATGGTCGCGCCGAACTACGCCGTGGCGCGCTCGCAACTGGCAAAGAAGATGGGGCTCGGTCAGCAGCGGCGGGAACGGAAGTGACTAGCGCACGATGAGACTGGGTGATCGCCGGGGGTGTATTACCTCTCCCCAGCCCGGAGAGGTCGGATTGCACCCGGCGATGCGCAGCATCGTCCGGCGCAATCCGGGTGAGGGGCCGCAGCACTCACGAGAGAACTTAACCCCTCACCCGGATCGCATCTCTCGATGCGATCCGACCTCTCCCGACGGAGAGGTGAACCGAGCCTGCGGCACGAGCCGATTCAAAGAAAACTCATCGCGGCCTACGCCGTCGCCAGCGCCGCCCGGGCGTCGTTGCGGATGCGCTCGACCATGGAGCGCAGGCCGTTGGAACGCTGCGGCGTCAGGTGGTCGCGAAAGCCGAATTCGTCGAACACCTCGATCGCGTTGGTGGCAAGGATGTGCTGTGGGCTCTTGCCGGAATAAAGCGTGAGTAGGATCGCGATCAGGCCGCGCACGATATGGGCGTCGCTGTCGCCGCGATAGTTGAGCACCACGTCGGCGCCATTGCGCTCGAGTCGTTTCGACAGCCAGACCTGGCTGACGCAGCCCTGCACCTTGTTCTCGGGCGAATGCTCGGCCTCGGGCAGCGGATCCAGTGTGCGGCCGAGCTCGATGACATACCGGTAACGGTCGTCCCAGTCCTCCAGCAGCGCAAAATTGTCCCTGATATCGTCGATCGTGGTCATGGCAGCCCGTGTTGATCCCATACGGCTTATATAGGATCGCGCGGCGCCGAAAGCGATATGTTCCAGCGGGAGTTTGGGGCGTCGATCAGGGTTTTCAGGGCAATCCGCGCCATTCCACCGCAAGATCGTCCGGCGTCAGGGTGTCGCGCGGTGCGTCGGGCTGCACGATGTCAATACCCTCGCCGCCGATCGAGCCGGTGTGATCCGGCGACTTCTTGTCTGCTTCGGGCTTCCTGTCGGTCTTGTTCTCGATCTTGTTCTCGGGCTTGTCGGTGATGGTCTGGTAGATCTTGCGCGCGCCTTCCTGGGCCCGCACGCCGATCACGGTTGCGGCCTGGCCGCCGACCTCGCAGGCCTGCGGCTGGCGCTTGCAGAACTGGCTCATATCGGACACGGCGGCGCTCGCAGCCGTCACCGCGTCGGACACGCTGATCTGCGGGAGCTTCTGCGATTCGGGCGTCTTGTCCCGCGGCAGCAGCACGAGCACGAGCCCGAGCCAGAATGCCATGCGCAGCAGAAAGAACATTGTCGCGACCCCGGTCGTCCTTGCGTCACGTCCGCTTGTTGTGCTGCGCTTTGCGATTCCGGCTCGCAAGGCGCGCGGCGCTTTGAGAACCTTCGATAAAGCCCAAGTGATTGCGGTGAGCTTAATTTGAGGCGCATTTGGCCAAAAAAATCGCCGGGCGGTTCCACGCCCGCAGGTTTTCGGTTTCCTGTGATTCGCTTGAGGCGTGCTGCAAGCTGCGCGCGCATCGAGCCTTTCGAAATCGTAAAAGGCTGCGCGCAGAAACCTGTCGTTCACCATCCGCGTCGAATAGCGTGCACGTTTGCGGGCAAAAGCGCCGCGAACACCCGGTGTTTTGCCGCAGTCCGCTCCACCTTAGCGTTCGTTTAAGGTCACTCTGACACGGTGCGGCATGCGAAGGGGGGCGTACCGGCACGTCTGACCGACGAACAGCCGAGGCGCGAGTGTCGTGACCGTTTTGAACATCATCCGCGATTGCCTCGATGCGCTGCTGCACCCGTCGGCGCGCTTCGATGCGTTGACCCGCGCTCGCCATCGCGCCTTCATTGCCCCGCGGCTGCTCGGCAGCCTCGCGGCATTCGCGGCCTTTCCCGTCTATCTGGTCGCGCGCGGTGCGCCAAGCGCGCTGGAGGTTGCCGGTTTCACCTGGCTGACCGCGCCGATCCTGTTGTCCTGGTTCCTGTCGCGCACCGGCCGCTATGAAAGCGCCCACGTGCTGTCCTCGCTTGCGCTCGCCGGTCTCGTCATGGCGGTCGCAATGACGACCGGCGGGATTGCATCCTTCGCAGCGGTCTGGCTCGTGCTGGTTCCCCTGGAAGCCGCGCTGTCGGCCTCGCGCCGCGTGGTCGCATTCGCTTCGCTGCTTGCCTTATCCTGTGCGGCGCTTCTGATCGCGCTCGGCCATTTCGACCTGCTCGCCCAGACGGAGGCCAGCGCGCCGCGGCAGGCCATGATGATGGCGTTCGGCGTGGCCTCTGCAACGCTCTACGCCACGGGCCTGGCATTCGGCGCCGAATCGCTGGCGCGCACCAGCGTTGCCTTGATCTCGCGCGAGGAGGAGCGCTATCGCCTGCTCGCGCTCAACATGAGCGACGTGATCTCGCGCCATCGTCGCAACGGCGCCGTGCAATTCATCTCGCCGGCCGTCGAAACCCTGCTTGGCGTGCCGGCCCTCGAGCTGAATGGGCATGGCCTGTTCGACCGTGTCCATGTCGCCGACCGGCCCGCTTATCTCACCGCACTGTCCGAGGCCGCACGCGGCGGCGAGGCCAGGAGCGTCGAGTTCCGCGTCAAGCGCGACACCGCGCGGGGCGTGGTCGACTTCATCTGGGTCGAGATGCGCTGCCGGCCCTTCGAACATTCGACCGCGGATTCCGGCGAGGCCGAGGTCGTCGCCGTGATGCGCGACATCACCGACCGCAAGCTGCAGGAGCAGGCGCTGGACCTCGCGCGCAGCGCGGCGGAAGCGGCCGACGCCGCCAAGACCCGCTTCCTTGCCACCATGAGCCACGAGCTGCGCACGCCGTTGAACGCGATCATCGGCT
>Ga0209062_1004198_pt1 | contig 15452 bp, 12 predicted proteins | sample Coa_R2_2_FD_187158 | JGI IMG/M metagenome (GOLD analysis project Ga0209062, IMG submission 187158) | Surface soil microbial communities from Centralia Pennsylvania, which are recovering from an underground coalmine fire - Coalmine... | ecosystem: Environmental > Terrestrial > Soil > Unclassified... | reverse complement strand
TGTCGTGCTCGGCTTCCCGGACCTGCAGGGCTATCTGGACCACGGAGGTGCCTACTTCGGCGCCATCATCGGCCGCTACGCCAACCGCATCGCCAACGGCGCCTTCACCCTCGACGACGTGACCTACCACCTGCCCATCAACGACGGCCCCAATTCCCTGCACGGCGGCATCCGTGGCTTCGACAAGCACATCTGGGCCGCGACCGAGATTCGCGACGGCGCCGTCGTCGGGCTGCAGCTCAGCCGGGTGAGCCCCGATGGCGAGGAGGGCTATCCCGGCACCCTGGCGGTGACCGTCACCTATACGCTGGCGGCCGACAACGCGCTCACCATCCATTACCTCGCCACGACCGACGCGCCCACCGTCATCAACCTGACCAACCACAGCTACTTCAACCTGGCCGGCGAGGATGCTACCACCGTCTACGACCAGCTCCTGCAGCTCAACGCCAACCACGTCACGCCAATAGACCAACACGCCAATCCGACCGGTGCTATCGCTCCCGTTGCCGATACGCCGCTGGATTTCACCTCGCCCACGCCGCTTGGCAAGAACATCAACGCCGGCGATCCGCAAATCCTGGCCGGCCTGGGTATCGACCACAACTTCGTCTTGAATCGGCCCAGCCCCGACGACCGCTCCTTGATCCTGGCCGCCATCGCGCACGACCCCGCCAGCGGGCGCACCCTATGGTGCTACACCACCGAGCCTGGCGTCCAGCTCTACCTCAGCAACTTCCTCACCGGCTCCTTCACCGGCACCAGCGGCCATGCCTACCGCCAGGGCGCGGCCTTCACCCTGGAGACCCAGCACTACCCGGATTCGCCCAACCACCCCAATTTCCCGTCGACCGTGCTGCGGCCCGGCCAGACCTACGACTCCACCACCATCTTCAAGTTCACCAGTTGAGCGGGGGCGCAACACCCGCGCAGACGTTACCTCGCCGGATGGGCGATCAGGCCCTTACCCGCATCTCAACCAAGCCGGCGGCCGGTCGCGGCCGCGTCCCCGTGCGGCGGGTGCAACGTCTATCGCCAAACGCCTCGCCGCGTCCCCATGAGCGCGGGTGCAACCAACACGTGATACTGGGCCAGGGTTAGAGGCGGCGCGGCGTAGGGCACGGCGCGGGCCCGCGCCGTGCCCTCACGCCGGCCCTGGCACATAGTTTGCTACGCACCTGTTACGGCTGAACCAACGGTTGTGCAGCCGTCATGTCCTCCGTTTACGCGGCGAGAGAAGGTCGTCGCAGATTCGCAGGAAGGAGATGTAGGATGGGTGCAACTCTTGCGCGAGCTCTCAAGACCCGTTTTGTCACTGTCCTGAGCTGTACTGCATTCGTAGCGATTGTCACTGCCCTGTTGGGTGTGACCCCGGCGACCGCCTCGAAAGCACGGCAGCCGTTGCCGAGCATCACGGTGCAGCCTTGGGGTACGGCGTACGGCACGGCGGTCAACCTCTATACCCTGACCAGCACCAACGGCATGGTCGTCAAGATCAGCAACTATGGAGGGATCATCCAGTCGATCTGGGCGCCCGACTCGTTCGGCAGGCTGGCCGATGTCGTGCTCGGTTTCCCGAACCTTCAGGGGTATCTCAGCAAGAATAACCCCTACTTCGGCGCCATCATCGGCCGCTACGCCAACCGCATCGCCAAGGGCACATTCACCCTCGACGGTGTGACCTACCATCTGCCCATCAACAATGGCCCCAATTCGCTCCACGGCGGCATCAGGGGCTTCGACAAGCGCGTCTGGGCCGCGAGCGAGATACACAGCGGCACCAGCGTGGGCCTGCAGCTCAGCCGTGTGAGTCCCAACGGCGAGGAGGGCTATCCCGGCACCCTGGCGGTGACCGTCACCTATACGTTGGCGGCCGACAACTCGATCACCATCCATTACCTCGCCACGACCGACAAGCCAACCATCATCAACCTGACCAACCACAGCTACTTCAACCTGGCCGGCGAGGACACCACGAGTATCTACGATCAGTTGTTGCAGCTCAACGCCGACCACTACACGCCCGTCGACAAGACATTGATCCCGACGGGCCAGATTGCCCCCGTTGCCGGCACGCCGTTCGACTTCACCAAGCCAACGCCGATTGGCAAGAACGTCAACGTCGGCGTGCAGCAGATCCTGTACGGCATGGGCATCGACCATAACTTTGTCTTGAATCGGCCGAGTCCCACCGACCGCTCGCTGATCCTGGCCGCCATCGCCCATGACCCAGGGAGCGGGCGGACCCTGCTGTGCTACACCACCGAGCCTGGCGTCCAGGTCTACACCAGCAACTTCCTCACCGGCTCCTTCACCGGCACCAGCGGCCATGCCTACCGGCAGGGCGCCGCCTTCACGCTGGAGACCCAGCACTACCCCGACTCGCCCAATCACCCAAATTTCCCATCAACTGTGCTGCGGCCCGGCCAGACGTTCGACTCGACGACCATCTTCAAGTTCACCGGTTGACCTGAACAGGCTACGCCGGTGCCCGGCCATTGGTGACAATGGCCGGGCACCGGCGGCTTCATGATAGCTTTCCGGCATCCTGCATCTCGCCGGGGTACTAAACCGGATCTACATGAGCCTGGGCCTTGCCGTCCGCACGGCATCATTCCGCTCGGGCCAAGCTTTAGGTGCCGCGGACGATGTACATCATGTCCGCCGGCCCGGCCCAGATCGGCGAGGACTGCGGGGGAGCGGGGGTAGGATGCCGGACGGTATCTCGGAGGATGTAGAACATGCCGGCTATCGCGTCATACCACTGGGGTGACTGGGACGCCGCGGCGGTCGTCGCAACGGATGGGCGGGACGGCTTCACGATGTAATACATGCTCGCCGGGCCAGTCCATTGGGCAGCAGGGGCTGCGGTGCTGGAAGAGACCCGCCCCGCTGCCGCACCCGCTAGCTGCCACGCTGCAGTCTGGCTGGTCAGCGCAATCAGGACGGCCGCTGCCGCTATCGCACCCATCCGGCGATGCCGCGGGACTGTCGCCACAAGCGTCGGGCTCATCGTTGCTTTCCTCTCGTCTATCCTTTGCTGTCCGATCGATGCCTCTCAGTCGCGATCTTGCTGCCCAGTTTGGGGCTTCACGGCCAGCAAGACCATGCAAAAACCACAGCAACGCCCACATCTACATCCACATCTCGGCTTGCCCGGATTATTCACGGGCGTCTGCTAGGGCGGTAGCAGCCTTGTCCTGGGACCGCCGGCTTCCAGCCGGCACGCGGAGGCCGGCAGGGATGCCGGCGGTCCCAGGGCGTACTCCGCGCTCCTCGTGAATAAAGCAGGCTTGTGGGGCTCTCCAGTCGAGCGCTGTTTTCGCGTGCTATCATGGCGCTAAGCGCACCGGTCGACCGATGTGCGCGGCTCAGCCGGCGACCGGTGAGATCGAGAGGCGTGCGGATGCACCAGGGGCAGGCCACGAGTTTCGGGGCCCTACTGCGCCGCTACCGCGTGGCAGCCGGCCTGACGCAGGAGGAACTGGCCGAGCGGGCGGGCCTGAGCGTGCGCACCGTGAGCGACCTGGAGCGCGGCGTCAACCGCTCCCCGCGCAAAGATACCCTGCCCCTGCTGGCTGCGGCCCTGGGCCTAACATCCGAGGAGCGCCGGCACCTGGAGGCCGCCTCCCGCCAGCCCGACGCGGCGCCCTCGTTCTCACGCAACGTAGCCGTCCCCTCCGCTCCCCCGTTGGTGGGGCGTACCAAGGAGCTTGCCCTGCTCGAACGCCACCTGGCCGGGGAGGGGCCGCCGGTGCTGCTGCTCGCCGGCGAGCCCGGCATCGGCAAGACCCGGCTGCTCCAGGCGGCCATGGACCGCGCTCGCGATCGCGGGTGGCGCGCGCTGGACGGCGGTTGCCAGCGCCGCGGTGGCCAGGAGCCCTACGCCCCGCTGCTCGGCGCCCTGCAACGCTATCTCCGCGGTCGCTCCCCGGTGCAAGCGCGGGGCGAGCTCCAGGGTTGCGCGTGGCTGGTGCGCCTGCTGCCGGAGCTGGCCGGCGGCCCCATCGAGCCGCTGCCGGCCTGGTCGCTCGCCCCCGAGCACGAGCATCGCCTGATGACCGCGGCGGCGGTGCGCTTCCTGGCCAACGTGGCAGGCCCGTCCGGCACGCTGCTAGTGCTCGACGACCTGCAATGGGCGGGGCCGGAAGCGCTGGAGCTGCTCGCGACGCTGGTGCGCACGGCGGAGGCGCCACTGCGCGTGGTCGGCGCCTACCGCGACTCGGAGGTCGGGGCAAGCGACCCTCTTTCTGCGCTGCTGGCCGACCTGGCGCATGCGGGCCAGGTGGCCCGGCGCCTTGTCGCTCCCCTGCTGCACGACGAGGCCACCGAGTTGCTCGCGGCGTTACTACCCGATGGGACGCAGCCGACGCCGCGCGACGAGATACTACGCCGCGCCGCCGGCGTGCCCTTCTTCCTGATGAGCTGGGCCCAGGCCGTGGTGCAGGGAGAGCAGACCGCAAATGAAGCGGCGTTGCCTTGGACCGTGGCGCAGAGCGTGCGCCAGCGGGTCGCGGCCCTGCATGCAACGGTGCGGGAGGTCCTCGGTGTGGCCGCGGTGATGGGCCGTGAGGTGCCGCGCCCGCTGCTTGTCGCGGTGGCGGCCCATCCCGAGCGGGTGGTGGTCGAGGCGCTGGGCGCTGCCTGCTCCGCGCGCCTGCTGGAGGAAGCGGGCGCGCACACCTACCGCTTTGTCCACGATGTGATTCGCGAGGTCATCGAGGCGGACCTGGGCGTGGGGCGGCGGGCGCTATTGCACCGCGACATCGCCGCCGCGTTGGAGGCGGCGCCGGGGGATCCGCCCGTGGATGCGCTCGCCCACCACTATGCCGGCGCCGCGGAGCATGGCAAGGCCGCGTATTGGCTGGAGCGCGCAGGCGACCAGGCGGCAGCCAGTTTCGCCAACGCCGCAGCGCTCGAGCGTTATACGGCGGCACGGGAGCACTTTCGGGCCGCTAGAGCCGAAGCCGAGGCGCTCACACGGTTGGAGGAAAAGCTGGGCGACCTGCGCGTGCTCATGGGTGCGTACGCCCAGGCGCAGGAGGACTTCGCGCGGGCGCGTGCAGCCTCGAGGGATGCCGCCCGCCGGGCGGAGTTGTGGCGGAAGGAGGGCGTCGCCTGGCACTTGCTCGGGGAGTTTGAGCGGGCGTTGTCGGCCTTCGCATCGGCGGCGGATGGAGACGGGATGGAGCTGCCGGTCGGCGTGCGCGTCGCCGTCGAGTTGAGCCGGGGCGAGACGCTGTGGCGCTGGGGGCACTACGACGCCGCCCAGGAGGTGGCCGAGCGGGCGCTGGCGCTGCTGAATGTGGAGGCGCCGGGCACGGCCACGGATCGCGCGCTGGCCCGTGCTCACCACCTCCAGGGCCGCATTCTCTGGGTCAAGGGCAACACGGCACAGGCGGAGGGCTGCCACCGGCGGAGCCTGGCGATCTACGAACACCTGGGGGATCAACAGGGCTGCGCCAACGTCTGGATTGATCTGGGCTGGGAAGCGTATCAACGCGGTGATCTGCCACGGGCCGAGGAATGTTGTCGGAGCAGCCTGGCCATTGCCGAGCGCATCGGCGACCACTATGGGATGAGCAGAGCCTGCAACTTCCTCAGCACCTTTGCTCTGAATCGCGGGAACTTCGGCGCGGCAGAAGAGTACGCATGTCGTGTGTTATCGATCAGCGAAAGCAGCGGAAATCAGCGGGAGACCGCCGTCGGCTGCAAGGACCTGGGCCGCGTTCTCCTGGAACGCGGTAATCTGGCCCAAGCCGAGGAATGCTTTCGACGGGCCGTTGCCATCCTGGAACGCAGTCCCTACCAAGGTGGGATCGGAGGCAGCGCCCTGCCCTTGAATCTGCTGGGCACGCTTGCTCTGCAACGCGGCGCCCTCGCCGAGGCAGAGGGATGGTTTCAACGCAGTCTGAACATCACGGAACAGGCCGAGTCCAGCGGGCACCCAGGTCCCATCTCCTACGCCTGGCACGGCCTGGGCGAACTTGCCGCCGAACGGGGTGACCTGAGCGCGGCAGCAGCCTGGTATCGCCGTGCTCGTCGCCTGGCCCGGCGTTGCGGAGCACCCGACATCGAGGCTCTCGCCGCGATAGGCCTGGTCCACATTCGTCTGCGCAACCGGCCCACCGAGCCGCGCCGTCCAGCGGTCATGGCTCTTGCGAAGCGGGCTTGTGCCGTGGCCACCAGGCATGGCTTCTCCCTCGCCATCGTGCGCGCGGCCCTACTCGAAGCCGACGTCCATGTGCATTGCGGCTCACCGGCGGAAGCCTGGACCAAGGCTGAGGAAGCGCTGCAACTGGCCACAACGGTAGGCCGGAAACGGGAAGAAGCACTGGCACGCTGCCTTCTCGGACAGTGCGCCCTGGCGCTGGGAACGCATGCCGAGGCCGTATTGTGTCTGCGGGCTGCCCTGGCCATATTGACCGACATGGGCGCGGCGCTGGAGGCGGCGCGCACGCGCGTGGTGCTGGCCCAGGCCTTGGCCGCGCAGGCCGGCCACGGGCTCGTCCCGGATGAGGCTCGGGCCTTGCTGGCCGAGGCCACGGACCAGTGCGCCATCAGCGGCGCGACCCTGGATCTCGCCCAGGCGGAGCAGTTATCTGCGCTTTGGCGTGATCGGTAGCGCTTGTGGCTTGCTGCCCCTACAACCGGTCACCGGATGGCAACAGGCCGCGCGCCATCGCCACGGCGACGGCGGACGCTCGCGAGTCGACGTCCAGTTTGGCGTAGATACTGGCCAGGTGCGCCTTGACCGTGCTCTCCGTTACGCCGAGCCGTACGGCGACTTCTTTGCTGCGCTCCCCGCGCGCCACACCGGCCAGCACCTCAAGCTCCCGCTCGGTCAGCTCGCCCGTGCCGGGCGCGTGTGGCGTCCCCGCGTTGCTATCCGCCGGACGTGCCGTCGTCCGCGCCAGGACACGGGCCATAATCTGTGGCTGCAGTAGGATCTCGCCCCGCGCCGCCGCCCGGATCGTCTGCACCAGCGTCTCACTGCCCATATCTTTGAGCAGATAGCCGCGCGCGCCCGCCTGTAATCCGCGCAGCACCAGGTCGTCTTCGTTGTAGGTCGTCAGGATAACCACGGCGACCCGCGGCCGGTGCTCCCGGATCTGCTCGATGGCCTGTAGACCATCCATACCCGGCATGCGCAGGTCCATCAGTACGACATCCGGTTCTGCTTCCTCCACCAGATGGACAGCCACGGCGCCGTCTGCGGCCTCGCCCACCACCGCGAAGCCGGGGCTGGCCTCCAGGATCAGGCGCAGCCCTTCCCGCACGACCGCGTGATCGTCGGCGATCACCACCCGGATAGGCTCACTCATGCACTGCCCCTCCGCTGGGCCGCTAGCTCTGGGGCGGCATCGCGCAGATGCGGCAGACACAGGCGCAACGTCGTCCCGCGACCCGGCCTGCTCGTCACCTCCAGCTCCCCGCCGGCCAGGCGCGCCCGTTCGTGCAGTCCCAGCAGACCATAGTGGCCGGCCCGACCGGCCACCGCCGTTACGTCAAACCCCATACCGTCCCACCATCACGGCGCGCCGCCGCGAGGGCAGCGTCGTAATGGCCTCGGCCATATCGAGATCCCCTCCTGGCGTCACCGAGTCGCGCATCCCGCGCCCGCCCTCTCGCCGCCATCTTTATGGTACGTCTCGAAGCCGAACGAATGAATCGTCCGTTTGGATAGTGTCCGTTTGGAGGAGGCGGCCGGTCGCCGAACGATGGATGCGCGCGGCAACCGCCGCTCGCTAGGCTTGGGGACAGGAGTAAGGTGCGGCAAAGTCAGCCGTTCCATCGTGCAGCGGCAACTGGCGCATGCGCCCGACCTGAAGAACGAGGTATAGACATCACCCCCGGACTCGGGCTACCCCGTATAATGTGTGCGCAGCCCTTGTAGGGCGACGCGCACCCGCGCACCCAGCCGGCGCAGGTGGCGCATCCACGGCACCCGCGTGCTGCCCTGACGCCGTGTCCGGAGGTGTGTCTATGCGCTTCCTGGTCGTCTCGACCGATCTGGTGCCCTTCCTGCGCTGGCTCTATGCCGTGCATCCCGGTCTGGCCCGGCGGCCCTACGACGAGCAGATGCGTGCCCGCGTGGATAGTCTCTATTTCCGGGCCGATTTCTACTCCAGCAACCTGCGCCGCCTCGGGCACGAAGCCTGGGACGTCTTTGCCGACAACCTGTTCATGCAGGCCGCCTGGGCGCGCGAGTATGCGCCACGCCTCCTGCCGTCGCAGGCCGATACCTCGACGCCGGCCCCCCATCTCGCAGAGCGCCACGGGCCGGCGGATCATGGATTCTACCCGGGGCAGTGGCATCTCGATCCGTGCCATCCCACCTCGCGCTGGCTCTACGCCGTCCTGGCCGCGCAGATCCGGCACTACGCGCCCGACGTCCTCGTCAACCAGGACATGTATCTGAGCACCCGCTTCCTGCGCGAGATGAGGCCGCTGGTGCGTCTGTTGATCGGCCAGCATTGGTCGCGACAACTGCCCGACGAGGACTATTCGTGCTACGACCTGGTGGTCTCGTCCTTCCCACCCACGGTGGCCGGCATGCGACAACGCGGCATCCCGGCCGCTCAGCTGCGGCTGGGCTTCGAGCCGCGCGTGCTCACGGCCATGGGCCCCGCGGAACACCGCTACGCGGTCACCTTCGTGGGAGGGCTCTATGGCGAGGGCATCCACCGCGGCCGCGTCACCTTCATCGAAGAGTTGTGCCGCGCGGTGCCGGAGCTGCGGGTCTGGGGCTACGGCATCCGCTCGCTCCCGCCGGACTCGCCGATCCATGCCCATTACTCCGGACACGCCTGGGGCAGTGCGATGCTGCGCATCCTGCGGCACTCGCGCCTGACCATCAACCACCACGGCAGCGTGCTGCCGCACGCCAACAACATGCGCCTCTTCGAGGCCACGGGCGTGGGCAGTCTCCTCATCACCGACCACAAGGACGATCTATCCGAGATGTTCGCGCCGGGCCGCGAGGTGGTGACGTATCGCACGGCGGACGACTGCGTCGAGCGCATCCGGCACTACCTCGCCCACGAGCGCGAGCGGGCGGAAATCGCCCGTCGCGGCCAGCAGCGCACGCTGGCCGAGCACACCTATCTCCGGCGCATGGAAGAACTCGCGGACCTGGCCCGGCGCTCGCTGCGCCGAGTTCCGGCCTAGCAAGGACTGGCACCATTGTGCCGTCGCGCGGAAGCCCCCGGCGCGCCCCCGCCAGACGGCGCCACGGGGAGAACGCCGGCACCAGCGCGCCGCCATCGTTATGCAGCGCTGGACGCAGTTCCCATTATCCGGTTCCCCAACTCGATTAGTTCTTTGGCCTTGATTACATAACCGAGATGCATGGTGAGATTTATTGTTGCTACAGGCGCTTGCCTAGTCGGAACGTCTTGCATAACTACTTCTCCGTTCGCTGCTATGGTAGGGCCGGAAGACAGGATGCCAAGTAGCATTATGCGATCGGTTCCAATGTATACATTTGCTCTCTTGTCGGTATATTGTCCCTCGTTGAGCAGAAATACGGGAGATCCAGACGAGCCAGGGAAGCACGCGATATCCACAACCATGACGCTATCGCCGTTGTAATCGTCTGCAGGATGAGTCGCTGTAATTCCCCTGCGCATTAGAGGGAAGTTATTTGCCTTATCCCACAGGCCGTTAGGATAGCCAACCATGGTAATGTCCTCAATTGCTCGCAGGTCGTTCAACTGCTCTTGGCTTGGTATCAAGGACGGCGTTATTGCGATGTAGTACCAAGCCTTATTTTCAGCCTCGAGCATCGAAATAATAGGAGCAACGGGAAGGGCGCAAAGGTCAATGCCGCGAGGATGGACGATCGCCCATTTATCCAAGATGCTCCCTGCCACGGTAACAGTGTGAGTTGTGCCAGATGGCCAACGCTCCCCGCCCTCGACTTTGGCCAAGTGTAAGCGAAAGGTTACTGACTTAGCGTCGGCGATAACATGTCTATTCGCGATAATCGCCGGACATATTGCATCTTTACTTTCGAAGTGAAAGAGAAATCCTGTGCCAGTATACTGATTACCGTCTGTCTCCACGGTCACGATCTGAACAGTCGAATATCGCGCTTGCTCTGAAGCGCCTGTCGGCCTCTGCATGGCAACTCCTTCAAGTAACCCAGCCCCCAATTGACTCTTGACATACAGATATTATACAGCTATTATCAGTATAGGGGCTGGCTTTTGGCCTCTCCTTTTTATGCGGCCCCTAGAGGGGGATAGAGTTCCATGGAAGTGACAAAGGCAACCTTTAACCTGCCCAATGACGATATCGCTGAGCTGCGGCGCCTGGCTGAGGCTAACCATACGACGGTTACGGCCATGCTGCGGCAAGCTATAGCCACGCAGGCGTATATCAACAAGGAAATCGAGAATGGAAGCAAGCTATTGGTGGAGAAGCCAAACGGCCAGATTCGCGAGCTCGTCCCCCAGTGGTAGAGCCCAGCTGGCCACCACTGTAGCGTGCCCATTCCCTCCCACCCAGGCGATCAGAGTGATCGCCTGGGTGGTTTTTTGCCGCCGTTATCCGACTCAAGCCCCAGCGGCATTGGGCAGCGCAAATGACCAATCGAGGGGACACGCCCATGCAGGATGAGATTCGCCATCTAGATTTTGCCGCCGACGAAACCCGCAGCACTGAACCGGCCTTCGAGGAACGAGCCTATGTCCCTCGGAGCAAAACAACCGCTGACTTTACCGACGAGAACGCTCAGCCCTCTCGTCATGTCATACCCTTCGAGTCTAAGCCTTATGACCCAGAGCCGCATCGCGAACAAATGCGCGGCTGGTTGGCCATATCTGTTCTTGCCTTAGTTGCTCTCTGCGTTATCGCAGCTCTCGTTTTCATCGGCATTGGCAGGCTACCCGGCGCGTCCCTCATAGAATCCGTACTGCCCCAAGTCGTGACTTTAGCAGCAAGTGCCCTCGGCTTCTACTTTGGGGGCCAATACTTGTCTGAACGCACAGCACAACGCCGCGGCGGCGAAGCCAAAGACGACCGTGATCGTGGCCGTTAGCGTGCCCTCGGTCCGCGTAACGCAATATCCCGGCTGCCTCCCGCATTAGCCCTATGGCTATCTGAATAGCGTCTCACGCCCCTCCGCCGCCTGTATACTTGAAGTCCTGAGACAGGTTGGCGTAGGCGGAGGAGGGCTGAGAACGACCGTGGTAAAGTTCGTACCGATACTCGCGGCACTGGCGGTGGGCATGGCCGTGGCCGTTCAGGGACCCGTCAACACCGAGCTGTCGCGGCACATCGGCCAGTTTCGCGCCGTCCTGTTCTCGGTCCTGGTCACCCTGATCATTGTGCTGGCCATCCTGCTGTTGGGCAACACACCCGGGACGTTCGGCAAGATAGCGGAGGCGCCGGCCTGGTCACTGGTCGGGGGTACCCTGGGCGTGATATCCCTGGCCGGCATCATCATCGCCGTGCCGCGTATCGGCGTGGCCGCCGCCACCGGGGCCGTGGTAGCAGGCCAGGTCGTGGCCTCGGCCATCATCGACCAGTTTGGCTTGCTGGGCGTCGCCGTGCGACCGCTAACCCCCGGCCGCCTCGCCGGCTTGGCTCTCGTGGCGGTCGCCGTAGCCCTGGTCACGCGCGGTTAAGCGCCCACGCCCCGCCTCCAGCACATAGAGCGCGATGGGCACCAGCGCCGCCAGCACCACCAGCGCGGTGACCTGCGCCTGCTTCAACGGCCCCAGCACCAGGACGTTGTCCCGCCAGGTGAAGATGACCAACTGCCCTATCGAATACAGGGCGAGATAGAGCACGAACTGCAGGCCGGCCGGCCAGTTGCGCCGGCGCAACTGCCACATCACGGCGAACAGCCCCAGGCTGAATAGCAGCTCGTAGGCGGCGGCCGGCTGGAAGGCCGTGCAGCCCGTGTACGGCGGCCGGCAGAGCGGGCGGACGAAGGCGCCGGGATTGGCGTAGGCCGTGGCCCAGGGCAAGGTGCTGGGATAACCCACGATGTCGCCATTGATAATGTTGCCAATCCGCCCCACGGCCTGGGCCAGCGGCGCAAAGATGGCCACCGTATCGAGCAATGGTAAGAAAGGCACGCGGTGCAGGCGCGCCAGCAGGTAGAGCGCCGGCACACCCAGGAAGATGGCGCCGTAAAAGGCCATACCGCCCTCCCACAGCGCCAGAATACGTTCCGGATGGCTCAGATAGGCCAGCGGATCGTTCTGCACCACGTAGTAGAGGCGTCCGCCGATCAGCCCCGCGATAGTCACACTCCAGAAGATCGTATAGATGACCTCGCGCGGTGTGCCCCGGCGTTCGGCGATGGGCGCCGTGACCCACAGGGCTAGGCCCAGCCCCACGGCATACATCAACCCATACCAGCGCACGGTCAATGGCCCCAGGCGCAACAGGATCGGATCGACGTTGATGACGATGTAGGCCGCCATGGCAGACATACCAGTTCCCCGGCGGGGCGATGTGCCGCCCCATGCCCCTCCCTGCCCACTATAGCACGCCACGCTCTACGCAACCCACGTCGACCGAAGTGAGCAACAACCTATCCTCGGGTACGACGAGCGGACGCCGGGTCGCCCGATTACCCGCTACTGCCCATGACGGAATAGCCCGCCGTGTAACCCGGCGTGTACAGTCCCTGCTCGGCCACGATGGGCACGAAGTTGGTGGACGAGACCTGGACGCCGTGCACGGTGGCGCCCAACGCGGGCAAGCGCGCCAGGCTGTCGAGGGTGACGCGTCCGCGCGGCGGCAGCATGTAGCTATCTTTGAGGCTTGTCCCGTTGGTCATGAAGTAGGTCACGTCGACGCTGGCGGACTGCGCCTGGGGGTTCGAGATGTCCACGTACTCCCTGGCGCCGGACGTGGTGTCCCCCGTCGCGAAGTTCCAGGTCCAGGCGGGGCTGCTGGGACCGCTCGCGGCCGAGCTGGCGATGCGCTGTGTGTTGGGGTCGCCGTAGTACATGATGCGCTCCAGAACCATGGGCACTGTGCTCGAGATGGCCATGTGAAACTCGACGGTGCCGGTGAGGGGCACGACGCCGTACAGGACGTTGTTGAGCGCGACAGAGGTGTGTTGCTGCGGGCCGATGCGCTCGGAGTGCAGGAAGAGCGTCTGGCCGGTGTCCCGGTACATGCTGATCTGCAAGGTGGCGCGCTGGTAGGTGCTGGGATTGTAGATCGACAGGTAGGTCTGGACGCCCTTGCTCACCGACGCTTCGGGGAAGTACCAGGCGCTCTGCGTCGTGCTCGCGCCGATGTCGGCGTTGGCCCCGTAGGATTTCGGCCCGAAGGTCGTCACCCTGGTCACCACGACCGGCTGCTTGCTGGTAATGACCGCGGAGATGCTGCGCCGCGGCATGAGACGATTCAGTTCCAGCGTGGCGATGCGGCGGGCCGGCACCACGTAGTATTCGGTGCGCGGTTTCTCGGTGCCAGCGGGCACCGCTCGAACGGTCACCAAGGCGTCGCTGGCTCCCGGATTCAGGATGTGCACCAGCTCGCGGAAAGTCCCTCCCGTGTAGCCATCGGCCAGGTACCAGGTGCTGGCGGGCTTGGTGGTGCCGGGTATGGCGTAGGGTGCCTTGTTGGCCTGGTGGACCACGAGCTGCGCGGCCAGCGGCTTGTCGGCCTGTACCGCGACGCCAAACAGGTTGCCCGGCCCGGCGATAGTGCCGACGGGCACGGTGGCCCGCGCATGCGCCGCGATGGTGACCGTCTGGGTGATCGGCGCCGTGTGGCGGGTGTAGATGGTCAGCACCATGCTCGCACGCAGGTCTCCCGCGTTGAGTACAGGCATCTCCGTCGTGTCGCCGCCGAGGGTGCTCCCGCCGGCGAAATAGTAGCTCTTGGAGAGCGGGAGGACGCCCGTGAACTGCGTGGAGGCCGTGGCGTGGGTGCTGAGCCCCTGCGCCGTCAAGGTGTTGTCGCCGGAGACGATCGTGTTGGGCATCTTGAAGCAGATGTCGATGTGCCCGGTGGCGTCCGCATGGTCAAAGGTCACGAATTGCTGGTTGATCGTGACCAGGACGGCCTCGGTGGGGCCAAAGCCGCGCCCCGCGACGCAGGCCACACGCTGCACGTCGAATGAGGGGGCGTTGAGGGAGATATGTGCCACGAGAGCGCTGACGGACATTTGGGACGTGGCCAGCAGGTGGCTGACGAGCCCGTAGGCATAGATGGTATGCCGGGCGATGGAGGCGCCGAGCGGAACGGTAATCGGCGTGGTCGGCAGGGCGCCGTCGGCCCCGGCCAGGACATTGATCATGGGCTGCAGGTCGAAGCCCACGTTCACCACCTCGCCCGGCTGGAAGTTGGTGCCGGTGATGGTCACCACCGAGCCCGGCGTCGCCGTGGTGGGGGTCACGGTAATCTGCGCAGCCGTCCCGGCCGCCATGGCCGGGACGGAGACGGGTATCAACGCCGGCACAAGGGCCATCGCTGCGCTCACCAGCAGGATCGGCCACGGCGTGGCGCCGGGTGCTCGCTTCATGATGTGCCTCCACATACCTGTCTATGAGTGTCGGCACTCGAGGCCGATGGATTGAACGACGATAGAGTTGTGGCCATGACCTGGACGCGATACGGCGTGCACCACAACCGCATTGTAGCGGCCCACCGGCCCCGAAATGTGAGCAAACGATGCAGGGCCTGCACTCAATGCGGTTGCAGGATGCCACGGACCAGCTCGGCGGCCTCCCGCGCGTCGGCGGCGGCGCGCCGGATGCGCAGAGTCGAGCAGTCGGAGGGGAGACGCAGCTCGGACCAGCCGATCAGCACGACGGGCTTGCCGCGCTTCAGGGCCAGGGCGATCTCGGAGAGCGTGCCCTCCCCGCCCGGGTGGCAGACGACGACGTCGCACGAATTGACGTTGACGGCGTTGCGGGCGTCGGAGAGTCCGGTAAAGATGGGGATGTGCACACTTGACGGGTAAATCGTTTAGTTCTAAACTTCAAGGATGACACCTGTATCCAATCGCAACGAAAGCGGCACCGAGCGGCAGGCCCTGCGCGACCCGGCGGTGCTGGCCTGGTTGAGGCTGGCCCGCGTCTACCAGAAGGTCGACCAGGCCTCGGCCGCGCACCTGCGGTCGTGGCGCCTGCCGTCGGGACACCTCAGCGTGGCCCAGTTCGACGTGCTGGCGCACATTGGGGCGGCGCCGGGCCTGACCCAGCAAGAGCTGGCCACCGCGCTGCTGGTCACCAAGGGCAACATCTGCCAGTTGCTCAATCGCATGGAGCGCGACGGCCTGATCGAGCGCGTCGCCGAGGGCCGCATGAACCGCCTGTACCTGACAACCGCGGGCCGGGCCCTGTTTGACGAGGTCGTGCCCGCGCAGGAAGGGCTGATCGCAGGCCTCTTCGGCACCCTGGACGCCGAGGAGCAGGCCGCGCTGCTGCGCCTGCTGCGCCGCCTGGATCGCGCTCTGCCGCGGTAGCCACGGC
>Ga0209062_1004195_pt1 | contig 15465 bp, 9 predicted proteins | sample Coa_R2_2_FD_187158 | JGI IMG/M metagenome (GOLD analysis project Ga0209062, IMG submission 187158) | Surface soil microbial communities from Centralia Pennsylvania, which are recovering from an underground coalmine fire - Coalmine... | ecosystem: Environmental > Terrestrial > Soil > Unclassified ... | reverse complement strand
AACAGGACACCCGCTTCACGTGCAATCTTGAAAAGTACCAGTGCAGCGCAGAAAGCCTTTCTTCTGACCGATATGAGTCGCGCTCTCCGAACGGTTTGTTTGCCGCTTTCGTTAAAGATCACAATCTATATGTCCGCGACATAGCCACTGCGGAAACGATACAACTCACGAGCGACGGCATACCCGGTGACGACTATGCGACGCCACTGCCGTCGCTGCGCGAGATGGTGGAGCAGCAAACGGAGGATGTCAAACAGCGGCCAGCGGTCTTTTGGTCGCCAGATTCCGCAAAACTTATTACCTATCGCCTCGACTCGAGAAATGCCGGCCGTTTCACCAGCCTTCAGTATGTGCCTCCTGGCCAGCTCAGACCGAAAGTTTTTACCTGCGTCTATCCGCTGCCCGGTGAAGTCCTGCCCAAGGCCATGCCCGTCATCTTTGATTTGCAATCCGGAAAACGGATTGATGTAGACGCCGCGCCTCTCGAGATCCAGTTTCAAGGCGGTCCGCGCTTTGAGTGGCTCCCCGATAACAGGCATGTCCGTTATCAATACGAGGCGCGTGGCATGAAGTCCATCGAGATCAGGCTGATCGATGCGGATACGGGAAAGCAGCAAACACTGCTTGGTGAGGAATCACACCAGTATGTTGATCCGGGCGAGACGTTTTTTCGTTTTGACGCGGCTACAGGCGAAATTCTCTGGACTTCCGAGCGCGATGGCTGGAATCATCTCTATCTCGCCACCGCCTCCGGACAACTGGAAAACCGCATCACGCGCGGCGATTGGGTGGTGCGTGGCATCGCTCATCTCGATGACAAAAACCGGCGGGTGTACTTTCTTGCAAGCGGCAGAGAGCCAAATGAAGATCCCTACCATACCCATCTCTACGTTGTAAATTTCGATGGCAGCGGCCTAAAACTGTTATCGCCGGAAAATGCCAACCATTCTGTCAGCGTTTCGCCCGACGGCGCCTTTTTTGTGGACAGCTTTTCGCGCCCGGATGCCCCGGGGCAAAGCGTTCTGCGCCGCACAACGGATGGAAGCGAGGTGCGGGTTCTCGAAAGAGACGATATCACCGGATTGTTGAAAGCCGGATGGAAGCATCCCGAGCCATTTCAGGGAGTCGCCGCGGATCACACGACCAAGCTTTACGGTCTTATTTGGTTTCCATCTAACTTCAATCCTGCAAAAAAGTATCCCGTAATCGAGCAGATTTATACCGGACCGCAAGGCTTCTTTGTCCCGAAGAGTCTTCCCGCTGCGTTACGCAGCTCGGAGCAGTCCACGGCCGAGCTTGGCTTTATTGTGGTCATGATTGATGGTCGCGGCACGTCTGGACGCTCGCGCGCGTTCCATCTCTTCTCCTACAGAAACCTTGGCGGCGTCTTTGAGGATCACGTCGCCATGATCCGGCAGATGGCCGAGCGGCACCCCTACATGGATCTCACACGTGTAGGTATTTATGGAACTTCTGCTGGCGGTTATGGTGCGGCGCACGCATTCTTGCAATATCCCGATTTCTATAAAGTCTGCGTTTCGATCTCCGGGGACCACGATGCCCGTCTCGATAAGGCATGGTGGAACGAGCTGTACCAAGGCTATCCCCTGGGGCCAGACTACGCGGCGCAATCGAACGAGGCCATCGCCGCAAACTTAAAGGGCCATCTGCTGCTCGAGCACGGCGATGTAGACGAAAATGTCCATCCCGTCGAAACCATGCGTCTGGTTAACGCCCTGATCAAGGCCAACAAAAACTTCGACATGCTGTTTGTGCCGAACATGTTTCATGGCGAAGGCAGAAACTTGTATCTCTACCGCCGCCGGTGGGATTATTTCGTGCAATATCTGCTCGGTGTGACCCCTCCAGCAGACTTCGCTCTCCAGGAACAGCAGCCGGTTACGGATCGACCTGGGCTGTAAGCCCGGGCAGAAGCCGAGTTTGCAATTTCCCCAGACAATGCTGGTTCCCATCGTCATCGGAAGAGAACTGCTGCTTCGCTTTGCCGATGCCGGTGTGCTTCCCGTGTCTCGAGAAAAGCTCGAATTCCTGGTGGCGGGCCTGCGGCATTCGGGAGCCGAAGGTCCATAGCATTTATCGGAGTTTGTGAACGTGAACCGCCTCGGCCTTCCGGCCATCGAGCTCTGGGCCTACGATCACCTGTGTCTGTTCGCCTGGCCCATTCCACTGCCCACGACCGACGACCGGTCATTCATCTACCGATGATCCTTTGACGCCGGAGCTAGACGCTGGCTGTGTTGAACCACAGTCGCGAACTGGCTCGGATCAAGGCCCACAGAATGAAAAGGTTTACTGCCAAGCCGACAAGAGCGCCGACGCGATTCCCCGCCATGAAGTTCAAATAATCGACCGGCAGGCCGATTACAGATCGCAGGAGCATCCCATAAAACGCTATGCGCTTCCGAGCCAGCAGGCCAATGCCGAAGGCGATGTCCGCAATGGCGATCCCAGCGAGCATTCCCAACGCGAGAGAAACTCGCACAGGAAGGATGGTGCGAACCAGAGGAAGAAACCAAGCCGCAAAGCGTGCGCTGAACAAAGTACTCAGGATCTCCGCGGCCGGCAAGGCCCCTGCGATGATCCCGATAACACCCGCAGCCGTCACCAGCGGCGGTTTTCTTTTAGAGTTCACACGAACAGATTACTGAAACAGAAAAGGGATGGTGTGAAAGACATCGATCAGCGGTTGCGAGAAGTCGCGCGCATTGCCGTCAAGCTGGAAGCTGAAATCGGCTGCCCAAATCTGTCGTCGAGAACCTCGAGTTCGCCGGCTATGACTCGCTCGCTGACTCTACCGGCGACCGCCATGAAAGCCTCCCATCATGCCGCCGTGGAAACCTCCGGCCATGCCACCGTGGAAGCCGTTTGAGAATCCGCCCCGGAAGCCACCGTGAATGCCACCGGCAAAACCACCGACGCGTCCTCCATGCCAAAAGCGATAGGGATGGCCATGATAGTAACCCCGATAGAACGGCACCGCGTAATAACCGCCAAAGTAGAAAGGCGAGTAGAACCCCCAGCCAAATGGGCTGTACCAATAGTCATACGGTGGCAGCCAGGCGTAAAAATCCCACCAGGGATTCCAGTACCACCCAGGACCGTACCAGCCGCCATTCGCTGCAATTACATTTGCTTCTGAGGCATTCGCCTCCGCCTCTTGCTCGCTGCGAGCAGCGCTCCAAACATAGAGTGGTTCGTTTTTGGCTTCCTTTATATTGAACTCATGCCGTTTAAGAGGATGTTTGCTGGTTAGCAGCACTTCGTCGCCTTTCTCCAAAGTGGTCGTATGGTTTGCTTGTGTAATCTTCGCTTTGCCATCAAACACTCTCACTGCTTGCTCGTCAGCATCGAAATCGTACAAACCCTTCTTTTCAATCTGCGTTGTCGTGCCGTCCATCTCGACCGCCAGACTCGTGCCCTTTATCAGATCATCAACTTCGATCAGGGCGGTTCCGCGTAGGAGTTGCATTCTTGCAGCGGCTAAGCCTGCCGTAAGAAGCCGCACCTGACTGTTGTGCCCAACGCGTAAATAGGCGCCTGGCGTGAGGAGCACCTCTGCATACCCTTCACTCGTCTCCAAGACTTGGCCCGGCTTCAGCTCTAGATTCCGAATGGAGTCACGCGAAATGGACTGACCATTGAGAGCTACCTGGCCCTCGATGTAATTGAGCGTTCCAGGGCTAGGCTGAACTTGCTGGCCAGCCTGGCTCGGAGTAGCGATGCCCGGCGTTTGCGTGTGGGATAGAGAACTGCCATAGAGTGGATTGAAGCCCAGCGCAAACGAGGCGAGAAGCATTACACCAACCTTCCAACCCGCGAGCCTTGGTACTTTCATTTTTCTTCTCCTGCTTATTAGACGTAGGAGGGGGTGGGGTGGTCGCGGTTATGAAATTCGGTTCCCAGCCGGGCTGCGGCAGGACACTGTGACGCTTCAATGTGGCTGGCTGCGATTGGTTTCCGAAGGTTGCAGCGGCTTAGGAGCTACGGCTGGAGGATTTGGCTGCGTCGCCGGTGCAGCCGGCGCAACCGAGCCGCCGCCAGGTGACCACTTCGAAGGCTTCGCCAGAAGTTGCTGCTCACTTGGCAGCTCACTTACATCCCAACCTCCGCCGAGATCCATGATCAAGTTGACACTGGCGGTCATTTGCCTGAGTTCCAGGTTCACAACAGCCAGCCGAGTGGACAGGAGCGAATTTTGTGCAGTAATCACATTCAAGTAGCTGTCGACTCCCGTTTTATAAAGAGTGAGCGCCAGATTTAAATAGTGATTTGCCGCGGCTACAGCCGTTCGTTGTTCCTCCAGCTCTTGCGAGAGAATGCGCAGCGCTGCAAGCTGGTCTTCCACACTTTGAAATGCAGCCAGCGTGGTCTGCCTGTAATTGGCAACCATTGCATCGTAGTTGGCTTCCGCTTGCTGCAACGGTCCGCGCAATGCACCATGTTCGAATACAATCTGAGCGGCACTAGGGCCCACGGACCAAAACCGGCTCGGCCAGGTTAGCCATTTTGTAAAGGCGGTACTCTGAAACCCGCCGGTTGCCGAAAGAGTCAAGTCTGGGAAGTAGGCCGCTCGTGCCACGCCGATTTGCGCATTAGCCGCTGCTATCTGGCGTTCATAGGCTGCAATATCGGGCCGGCGTTCCAATAAGTGTGAGGGAACCGCAAGAGGAATTTCTGGTAGCTTGGCGACGAACGGGGCCGGCGCAAGTGAAAACTCAGCGGGGGGGCGTCCAATCAACATGGCGATGGCGTGCTCATACTGCGCGCGCGACACGCCGAGATCCGTGAGGCTGGCTGCTGCGGTGTCCACCTGAAGCTGAGCTTGCGCGACATCCTGCTCAGAATCTACACCCGCTTTAAAAAGTGTCTCGGTGAGCTGCAAAGCCTGGCGGTAATTGTTCAAGGTGTCTTCGAGAATCGCCCTCTCTTCATCGAGCGCTCTGACTTCAAAGTAGTCCTGAGCAAGCTCTGCCTGCGTGCTCAAAATAGCGGTTGCCACATCCGCAGCAGAAGCTTGCGCCGAAAATTCCTGCGCAGCGACACTATTTCGCACCCGGTGCCAGAGGTCAACGGTGTAGGAAGCAGTCGCCGGCAGGGAATAAATGTTGACTGCCGAGCTCGACGCACTGACGGGGACGCCAGAAGCCCCTGTGACGAGTGCGCCGCCTCTCGTGCTCCCAAATTTTTCATTCGTGTAGGAAACGGAAGCGGTCGCAGTGGGAAACAACGCTGAGCGCGCCGTCACGACAAGCGCTTGGGCAGCCCGGTAATTTGCTTCAGCAATTTTAATGGTCTGATTGGAAATCCTTACCTGCTGCTCCAGCTCATTCAGAGTGCTGTCATGGTACATCTCCCACCAATTCCCTCGAATTTTGTCATCCTCGGGTTTGGCCACATGCCAGCCGGCGCCCTCCTGATACTGCTGGGAAGCCTCTTTAAAGGTTTGTGGAACGGGAGCGGGAGGTCTGACATATCTCGGCGCAGGATTACAAGCACAGAGAATCACTAATGCACATGCCGCCACTGCATGGCGCAGCCGGTGCGCATGCTCGGTTGCAAGCGCCGGTCGGTCAACTTTAATCGTTTTGTTCATGCCCTTCATCGATTTCCTGTGTGATCCACTGCCGCAGATATACCGGACAATTCACGAGCTGCACATCTTTACCTGCCTGCTTAGAGAAATATTCGACCGTTTTGCGATCGACCAGTGTAACCTCACTGAGGTCGATGTAGACGCGCCGTTGCGCCTTGCGTGCCGCTGAAATCGAGCTTTTTAACTCGGCAAGGGCATCCTCGCTGAGCCGTCCATTCAGCACAAGTGTGATCGAGCTCTCTGAGGGATGTAGCTCCATGGTGATCTTGTAATGCGCTTCCATTCGCAATCCTCTACGTCGCCGAGCCAAGCGGTTCGGTTGGTGACTCCGGCAGATGATGCTGGCGCCGGCGCGAAATCCAGAGACTGAAACGATCCATGTATAGATAAATGACTGGTGTTGTGTAGAGTGTGAGAGCCTGGCTTACGATCAGTCCTCCAACGATGGTGATCCCCAGAGGCCGGCGCAGCTCATAACCCATGCCAGAGCCAAGCGCTAGAGGAAGAGCGCCGAAAAGTGCCGCAAGCGTGGTCATGAGAATAGGACGGAAGCGTAAAAGCGAGGCCTGAAAGATCGCTTCCTTTGGCGTTTTCCCTTCTCGGCGTTCCGCTTCGAGTGCGAAATCAATCATCATAATCGCGTTCTTTTTCACAATCCCGATTAGCAGCAGAAGACCGATAATCGCGATCACACTCAGCTCAGTGTGCGTGATCATCAAAGCGAGTAACGCGCCTACGCCAGCCGAAGGCAATGTAGAAAGAATCGTGATCGGATGTACGTAGCTTTCATAGAGAATGCCTAGAACAATGTAGACGGCTGCAAGCGCGGTTGCAATGAGAAATGGCTCGTTAGAAAGCGATTGCTGGAATGCCTGCGCGGTGCCACTAAAGCTGGTCAAAATTGTGGCCGGCAGCCCTAACTGGCGCTCTGTGGCCGTAATGGCGTTCACCGCATCGCCAAGCGCTACTCCAGGGGCGAGATTGAACGAGATAGTGACTGACGGAAATACCCCGGAGTGATTCACGGCCAGCTCGGCAGTCGAAGGTTGAAAATGCGTAAAGGCGGCAAGCGGGACTTCACCGCCGCGATAGGGAGGTGCGCTGGAAGTGGCAAAGGTGAGACCAGTAGAACTGGCGCTGCCAACGGCAGGAGCCACATTTGTCGTGTAGGTGAGTGCATTTGAGAGCGTGCTCAACACCGGCGAGGCCGAATTTGCCAGTGAGGTATTCGTGGTTGTGCCAATGATGTTGGTCCCGGTGGTGGCTGTCAAACCTCCTGAAAGGCCAGTGGTCGTTGCAGTGGATCTGACCCCAGCCGGGCCTGAGGTGAGGGTAACATTCGGTGCTAAAGGTAAACCAGTGGAGGGAGCAAGAGAGATGGCATTTGTGGGCACCGTCGCACCGAAAGCGGGAACAGCGGCAGTAAATATGTTGGCTGGAGTCGAGGCACTCGGACTGACGTAGATTTTCTTGAGTCCTTCCGGGTCCTGCCAAAAAGTGGGATTCACTTCCATGATCACGTAATACTGATTCATGGCGCTATACATTCTGGCGATCTCCCGCTCGCCGAAGGCGTCGTATAGGATATTGTCGACAACTTGCGGTGTTACTCCCATACGAGCGGCAGTCTTGCGGTCAATTACGATGTCTGCTTCCAGTCCGTGATTCTGCTGATCACTGTTAACGTCGGTTAACTGCGGCAACTTTCTGAGTGCATTAAGCAGTATGGGCGCCCAGCGATTCAGTTCATTGAGATTGTCGCTTTGGAGAGTGTATTGATATAAGGCGGCGCTTTGACGGCCGCCAACACGTATGTCCTGAGAGGCCTGAAGATAGAGCGTGACTCCGGGTATCCGTGCCAGCTTTGGCCGCAATCTGGTGATGATCTGTTCGGCTGTAGCGTTACGTTCACTGCGAGGCTTGAGCATGATGAAGGCGCGAGCCGTATTGGTCGTTGTGCCTCCCCCGCCACCGCTAAAGGCCTGCACAGTTGCGACCGCGGGATCGGATTGAACGATTGCAGCCAGTTGGACTAGCTTCTTGGACATTGCTTGAAAGGAGATATCCTGATCGCCGATAAAAGTGCCGTTCAGTCGCCCTGTATCCTCTTGTGGAAAGAATCCCTTGGGCACAATGACAAAGAGATAAAGATTCAGACAAAGGGTTCCCACAGCGATGAGCAGGACCAGTCCCGAATTGCGTAACACCCATGCCAGACTGTGTTCATATAACTTGAGAACAGCCCTGAAGATTCTTTCCCCGAACATGTAGAATCTGCCATGGTGATGAGATTCGCTCAGGACTCGTGAACACATCATCGGAGTAGTCGTCAATGAAACCAGCATGGAGATGAGGATGGTGATCGAGAGGGTGACTGCAAATTCACGAAAGAGACGACCAACAATGCCGCCCATCATCAAAATGGGGATGAAAACCGCAATCAGCGAAATGCTGATGGAGAGCACAGTGAATCCGATCTCGGCTGCCCCTTTAAAGGCGGCTTCCATAGCTCCCATACCTTGTTCGCGATAGCGACTGATGTTCTCAATGACAACAATCGCGTCATCTACGACGAAGCCAGTGGAGATGGTGAGTGCCATGAGCGAAAGATTGTCAATGCTATAACCAAGCAGGTACATCGCTCCACACGTTCCGATCAGAGAGACCGGAACGGCCACGCTCGGAATGAGGGTAGATCGAACATCTCGCAGAAAAATGAACACCACCATTACGACCAGGCAGATTGCGATGATGAGAGTCTCTTCAATGTCGTGTACGGAGGCTCGAATCGTCTGGGTCTGGTCGAGCGTGATCAGTATGTTGATCGAAGGATCAATTGAAGCCTTAAGCTGAGGTATGGCGGCTTTGACGCCGTCAACGGTGTCGATAATGTTGGCGCCTGGTTGGCGGAAGATGATGACCAGCGCGCTGCGTTTTCCGTTGGAAATGCCGATTGAGCGCAGCGTTTGTACAGAATCGGTTACATTTGCTACGTCGGAAAGCTTGATCGGTGCGCCATTGCGAAAACTGACAATGATTTTTTTGTAATCGGCAGCGTGGAGCAATTGATCGTTGTCTTCAATCATCCAGGTCCTGCGGGCGTCCGAAAACCTCCCCTTGGCGAGGTTTGCCGTCTGAGATGCGACGGCGGTCCGAATATTTTCGAGTTCCAGGCCATAGCTATTGATCTGTGTCGGATTGACGTCGATGCGGACGGCCGGCGCTGAGCTGCCTCCCACAACAACTTGCCCAACTCCGGGGATCTGGGAGATTCTCTGCATCAGCACCGTGGAAGCTGCGTCGTACAGAGCGCTCGGAGGTAGCTTGTCCGACGTGAGAGCGAGGATGAGTATGGGCGAATCGGCGGGATTGATCTTCCGGTAGGTTGGGTTCATCGGCAGATCGGCAGGCAGATATCCGCGGGCAGCATTGATAGCGGCTTGAACATCGCGCGCCGCCGCATCAATGTTGCGGCTGAGATCGAACTGAAGTGTGATGCTGGTTTGTCCGAGTGTGCTGGAAGAGGTCATCTCGGTTACCGCAGCAATACGCCCAAATTGACGCTCAAGGGGAGTGGCTATGGAGGAAGCCATAATCTCCGGACTGGCGCCGGGTAGGGAAGCAGATACGGAAATGGTGGGAAAATCCACCTGTGGTAAAGGCGACACAGGTAGCAGACGAAATGCGGCTACTCCCGATAATGCCACTGCGGCAGTCAATAAAGTAGTCGCTACAGGGCGCTTGATAAAGGGAGCAGAAAGACTCATTCACGCACCTACCGGTTCGGAGGGGGCTTCTGGCTGGTGACGCCTTCTCCATGCAGTCACTCGTTTTGCGATGTCATCAAAGAAGAGATAGATCACTGGTGTGGTATACAAAGTCAGGAGTTGACTCACCAGAAGACCACCTATGATCGTGATGCCGAGCGGCCGCCGGAGTTCAGAGCCCATCCCGGTTCCAAATGCGAGCGGCACTGCGCCAAAAAGTGCAGCCATCGTGGTCATCATGATCGGTCGGAAGCGAAGCTGAGCGGCTTGATAAATCGCATCGTAGGGAACTTTGCCCTCTTTGCGCTCTGCATCGAGAGCAAAGTCGATCATCATGATCGCGTTCTTGTTGACGATGCCAATCAGCAGCACGATGCCAATGATGGCCACAATATCGAGTTGGGACCGGCATACGGCGAGCGCCAAAAGTGCGCCTAAGCTGGCCGAGGGAAGCGTGGAAAGAATCGTAATGGGATGGATGTAGCTCTCATAGAGAACGCCAAGCACGATATAGACCGTCACGACGGCAGCCAAAAGCAGCAGCGGTTCGCTGGTCAGCGAAGAAACGAAAGCCTGTGCCGTGCCTTGAAATGAGGTTTGCATCGCGGCGGGCGCCGGTAACTGTTTCTCTATCTTTCGAATCGCGCTAATGGCGTCGCTCAGCGCAGCACCCGGGGCAAGATTGAACGACACGGTAGTAGCCGGGAACTGCCCCAGATGGCTGATGAGAATAGGTTCCGAACTAGGCTGAAAACTCGTGAAAGCACTGAGTGGAACTGCTCCGTTGCTGGAGTTTGAGGAAGTTGAGTGAATATAGAGATCACCTAGCCGGCTGGGATGAATTTGAAATTGAGGCTGGACCTCTAAAATGACATGGTATTGGTTGAGCTGAGTGAATAAAGTTGAGACCTGCCGCTGACCGTAGGCATCATACAGCGCTTCGTCGATTGCTTCCGCAGAAATGCCCATACGCATGGCCGTGGCGCGGTCAATCTTGATGGCTGCTTCGAGTCCGTGGGTCTGAAGATCGCTCGCCACATCCGCCAGTTGTGGCAAGGTCTTGAGCTTTGCCACGAAGCGCGTCACATAACGCGAAAGCTCGTCCAGGCTGGGATCCTCCAGTGTGTACTGATATTGGGTTCGGCTGACGATTGCTGCTACTGTGAGGTCCTGCACAGGCTGCATGTAAAGGACAATCCCAGAGACTTTTGCGAGCTCCGGCTGGAGCCGGCGAATCACTTCTGAGGCACTAATCTTACGCTCACTCAGCGGCTTCAAGATAATCTGAATGCGCCCGCTATTAAGTGTCGTATTGACCCCATCGACTCCTATAAAGGAGGACAGACTTTGGACTGCCGGATCTTTCAAAATCACAGCGGCCAGCTTCTGCTGCAGTTCCGCCATACGTTGGAACGAGACACTCTGATCGGCCTCCGAAACCCCTTGAATCTCGCCCGTGTCCTGTACCGGGAAGAAGCCTTTCGGAATGGCCACATACAGCAGGACAGTGAGAATCAGCGTGCCAGCAGCTACCGCTAGCGTCAAGTTTCTGTGGTTCAGCACCCATTTGAGTGTTCGACCATAGAAGGCAATGGTATGTTGAAACGCGTGCTCAGAGGCGCGGAATAGCCGGCTTTGCTGCGCTTCCGGTTTGTAGCGCAGAATTTTTGAGCAAAGCATCGGGGTGAGGGTTAGGGACACAGCGGCCGAGATGATGATGGTCACTGCCAGGGTGACGGCGAATTCACGGAACAACCGTCCTGTGATATCTGCCATAAAAAGGAGCGGGATCAAAACCGCAATTAAGGAGATTGTCAGCGACACGATCGTAAATCCGATCTGCTCTGAACCCTTAAGGGCGGCCTGAAGTGCAGGCTCACCGTGTTCGACATAGCGCATGATGTTTTCGATCATCACGATGGCGTCATCGACAACGAAGCCTGTGGAAATCGTCAGCGCCATGAGCGTTAAATTGTTAAGGCTATAGCCGAGCAAATACATGGCCGCAAATGTGCCCACAATCGAGAGTGGAACCGCGACACTCGGAATGAATGTGGCGGCGAGGTTTCGCAAGAATAGGAAGATCACCATTACCACCAGCGCTACGCAAAGCATCAATTCAAATTCCACATCAGAGACGGATGCGCGTACCGTGATGGTGCGGTCTGCAAGCGTGGTGATGTTGATGGAAGAAGGAATGGTGGCTCGCAGTTTTGGCAATAACGCCTTGATTCGGTCGACAACTTGGATGATGTTGGCGCCCGGCTGCCGCTGAATATTTAAAATCACGGCGGGAACCGAGTTCATCCAGGCGGCCTGCTCGGCGTTTTCGACGCCATCAATGATCTTGGCCACTTGATTCAGCATTATCGGTGCGCCATTGCGATACGCCACCACGACCTGATTGAAATCTTTTGCCGAAAGCAATTGGTCATTGGCGTTAATCTGATAGCCTTGATAGGGTCCATCAAAGCTGCCTTTTGCGGAGTCAAGGCTACTAGCGGTGATTGCTGTGTGTACATCCTCCAGATTGAGACCGTATGAGGCAAGCTGAACCGGATTCACCTGGATGCGAACCGCTGGTTTCTGACCGCCACTGATTGTCACCGCCCCCACTCCGGCAAGTTGGGAGATTTTTTGAGCCAGTCGTGTGTCGGCATAATCCTCCACCTGCGGCAGCGGCATCGATTTGGAGGTAAGTGCCAGGGTGAGAATAGGTGCATCGGCCGGATTGGTTTTGCTGTAAATGGGCGGCAGTGGCAGATCGGCAGGCAGGAAGCTTTGCGCTGCATTGATAGCCGCCTGCACCTCCTGCTCGGCTACGTCAATATTCAAGCTAAGAACGAACTGCAGCGTAATGACTGATGCTCCTTCTGAACTTGTGGAGAGCATCTGGCTTAATCCGGGAACTTCACCCAGTTGCCGTTCAAGAGGTGCGGTCACGGCAGAGGCGACCACACTGGGGCTGGCTCCCGGGTAGAAGGTAACGACCTGCATTGTCGGATATTCGACCTCCGGCAAGGCGGAGACGGGAAGCTGCTTATAGGCAACAATGCCCACGAGCAGGATCGCTGCCATGAGCAACGAAGTGGCAATGGGTCTTAGAATAAATGGGCGCGACGGGCTCATTTCTGATCGTGCTGTGCAGGAGAAACTCTCTGGGGAGTGGTTTCTGAAGGCGTCACACTCGGGCTGGCGCGTCCCTCGGGCCGGCCCGTGGAGGAATTGCTCTGGGGCCTCGGGGCGCCAGCAGCAGGAACAGCTTCAGGCCGGATGCTGACTTGCGCGCCGTCCTGCAGGCGGTCGAAACCGTCAATCACGAGTGTGTCTCCGTCGTGAATGCCAGTCACGGCTGAGACTTCTGAGTTTGAAGCGGTGACGTTCACGTTGCAGGACTGAACAGTGTGGTTGGGCTTAACCAGATATACATAGGCTGTGTCGGGAGTGCGCTGAATCGCCGCATTCGGCACTAGAATCACGTTCTTCAGCGTGCGCACCAGGAGTCTGGCATTTACAAATTCATTCGGAAACAGTTTGTAATTACGGTTTGGGAACAGCGCGCGAACCCGTACCGTTCCAGTAGTGGGGTCGACTTGGTTGTCAATGGTGATTACGGTTCCCTGTGCGATCTCGTGCTGGTCTTCACGATCTAAGGCATCTACGCGTAATGTATGTCCAGCCTGCATCTGGTCTACGACTTCGGAAAGATAATCCTCAGCGATGGTGAAGATCACCGTGATCGGTTGCATTTGTGTGATCACCAGAAGACCGGTCGTGCCATTGGCCTGTACGATATTCCCCGGATCAACCAGCCGTAATCCGACACGCCCATCAATAGGTGATCGAATGCGTGTATAGTCGACGTTTACTTGAGCAGCCTGTAAATTACCTTCATCGATCTTGACCGTGCCTTCATCCGCACTCACTGTGGCTTGTTGTGTCGCGACCGTTTGCTCCGGAATAGCGTGCTGCTGATAGGCGATTTGATAGCGTTGCAGGTCGAGCCGCGCATTGGCCAGTATCGCTTGATCACGAAGCAGTTGCCCTTGTGCCTGCACCAAAGCTGCTTCATATGGCCGCGGATCAATCAACGCGAGCAGGTCGCCTTTATGAACGATTTGACCCTCTTTGTAGTAAACCGCTGTGATTTCTCCCACCACACGGCTGGTGACGGTTACCGTATAAACCGGAGTGACGGTTCCGATGGCGCTGATGGTGATCCCGAGATCGCCCCGTTTCGCTTGCGCCACAGAAACCGGCACCGGGCCCGCCCCTGCTCCTCTTCTGCCGCCTGCACCACCTGCACTGCGCCTTTGTGCTTCTGACGGAAGGTTAAACAACAGGAGCGTGCCAGCTACTACAAGGCAAAGAAAGATGGCCCAGATAAGCCAGTGCCGCTTCAGCCGCATACTTTGAATGTGCGTGAGAATCGCCGCACCCGCGACTGCCGAATGGAATAGGGCCAACTATGCCATTTGGCATAGTTTCAAACTATACTGAAAACGAATATACTTAGTTACTTGCGGAGCCAGCTCCTTCGTGTCGTCATCTCGGCTGTGATCTTGGTGTCCACCGCCTTCGCTTTGGATCCTGCCAAAAGTCTCACGCAATATGCGCATCGCGTCTGGGGCCATGAAGAAGGGCTCTTTCAGCCGACCGTCTTTGCGATTACACAAACCCGTGACGGATTTCTCTGGCTGGGTACTGAAGACGGCCTCGTCCGCTTCGATGGTTTGCACTTTCGAAACTTCGAGCGCTACGGCAAGCCTGTTTTTGAGCATACGCTGATCCATGATCTCTCTGAAGATCAACAGGGGGATCTCTGGGTGGCATCGGTGGGTGCGGGAGTCGCGGAATTAAGAGCGGACGGCGGGCTGGAGCGCTACACCACCAAGACCGGTCTTCCGAGCGACTCTGTGTTTTGCGTTACTCCCGACCGTGAGGGTCGCATCTGGATGTGCACGGCAGAAGGGCTCGTCAAGCTTGAGCAAGGCCGTCTCAAAACGTACACAACTGCCGACGGTCTGCCCAGTAACAAAATTCGTGCAACTTGTGAAACGCCAGATGGCGAGCGTTGGGTAGCAGGTCTTGACTTTGGTCTTGCTCGTTCGCGCGGACCGCGCCGATTTGAGCCATATGCGAGCAGCCAGATTCCGATGGGACAAACCGTGACCGCGCTCCTGTGTGGAAGCCGCGGGGAGGTTTGGGCGGGTACTGAGTCAGGAGTGGTTCAAATTCAAGACGATCGGTCGCGGCGTCTTACTGTGCGCGACGGTCTCCCCGACAATGCAGTCTCCTCACTTGCGTTTGACGCAACAGGCGCCCTTTGGATTGGCACGAACGACGGAATCAGCCGCTATCAAAACGGTGACATCAGCGTTTACCGGACGCGGGATGGTCTTTCGCATAGTCTTGTGCAGTCTCTCTATTTCGATCGTGAAGGTACGCTGTGGGCGGGAACAAAAGACGGTCTCGACCAATTTACAGATGGCGATGTGACGCCCTACACGACCAATGAAGGATTGTCGAGTAATGCGACTGGACCTGTGATCGTCGATCAAACGGGACGGCTTTGGATTGGGACTCTGAATCGCGGCCTTAACTGGTTTGACGGGCGCCGGTTTCACAGCATCACAACACGGAACGGACTCAGCGATAATGCTGTGCTGAGCCTCGCCTCAGATGATCAGGGCACTCTATGGGTGGGTACGCATCGTGGTTTAAATTGTTTGCGTGACGGACGTGTGATCCGCATTTATACAGACCGGGATGGCCTCTCCGGGTCCCAGATACAATCGCTGATGCTCGATGCCGCCGGCACCCTATGGGTGGGTACAAATGGCGGATTGGATCACTTCGACGGCTCACGATTTGAACAGATAAAAGCAGTGCCTCGCGCAAGCGTTGTCGCGCTGGGCAAGTGGGCTCAAGCGTCTCTATTCGCCAGCACCAATATGCCTGCCTTCTACCTGTTCGAGCAGAAAGCTTGGCGGTCGTACCGCCTGGACAGCTCGCGCCCGGTTGACTGCTATTACGCGGATCGTGCAAACCAAGTCACTTGGATGGGTACACTCGGTTCCGGGT
>Ga0209062_1004194_pt1 | contig 15468 bp, 19 predicted proteins | sample Coa_R2_2_FD_187158 | JGI IMG/M metagenome (GOLD analysis project Ga0209062, IMG submission 187158) | Surface soil microbial communities from Centralia Pennsylvania, which are recovering from an underground coalmine fire - Coalmine... | ecosystem: Environmental > Terrestrial > Soil > Unclassified... | reverse complement strand
CGCGGGTGGTACGACCTCGATCGTCTGCAGCAGGCGACAGAGGCTCTGCTCGCCCGCACGCGGGCTCGGTTCCACCCGCCGCCTGGACCGTCCATCTCACTAGTCCAGAACTTCTGCGAGGTTGCTTAGAGCGCCTTGCAGATCGTGTGGCGGCCAGGGTGACGGAGGGACGGGTCTCGTGCCCACTGCGGCTCGCAGGCCGCAACCCCGGCCTGGCGCCGCTCGGATCGCCACCCGCAGCATGCCTTCGCCGGGCACCCCGGTCGCGTAGGGGCGGGTTTGATGCCATCTGCTCCAACTAATCCGTGGCCGCCGCCCCGTTATGGCGTATGCTCTCTGCTCCGGGCCGTCCGACGCGGCCCGGTGGAGAGCTACCGTGTCCGATCTCCTGCCCGCCCCCGCGGCCGGGGAGCCGGGGCTCCCGGTCGTGGTCGGCGATATTGAACAATTCCTCCAAAGCGCTCTGGCCGACCTAGAGTCCGATGCGGCCGAGGCCGCGCGGCGGGGGCCCGGCCGCCCGCGGGTGCTGCCGAGCCTGTGCCTGTGGGGCGGGCTGCTGGTGTGCGTGCTGCGCGGGTTCAGCAGCTATCTCGCCCTGTGGCGCCTGCTCAGCCACGAGCAGTTGTGGTGGTATCCGCGCTTTCCCGTCAGCGACCAGGCGATCTACAAATGACTCGCGACCGCAGGGACCGCGCCGCTCGAACGCTTATTTGCCCAGCTTAGCGCGGTCCTCGCCGACCGCCTAGGTCGTGTTGGCAAAGGGGAGCGAGAGGCGGGTAGCCGCATCGTATGGCAGGCGAACAGCATGAGTTGACGGACGAGCAGTGGGACCGACGCGCCCCGCTCTGGCCACCGCAGAAGCCGCGCACGGGGCGCCCGGCCAAAGATCCTCGGACCGTGGTGGAGGCGATTGGCTGGTTAGGCCGGTCCGGGGCCCCGTGGCGCGACGTGCCGGCGGAATATGGCCCGTGGCAGACGGTGGCGAGCCGGTTCTACCGCTGGGAACACCCAGGGGTGTGGGCGCGGGGGCTAGCCGCGCTCCAGGCGCAAGCGGATGCGCGGGGGGCGTTCGGGTGGCTGCTGCACGACCTGGATAGCACGCGTGTTCGGGCGCATCAACATGCGGCCGGGGCCAAGGGGGGGCCCCCGCGCAGGAAGCTGGGCCGCCGTCGGGGCGGGTTCCGCACCAAGCTCCCTGTGCGAGCGGCGGAGAGCGGCAAGCCGGTGCCGTTCGGGCTCCGCGGGGGGCAGGAAGCGGCTTGCCGCTACGTGGCCCCGCTCGTGGAGCACGGCGCCGTCAAGAGCAGCCAGGGGGGCGACCGCGCTGGCGGCCGGATCGCATCGCGGGGGACAAAGGCGACAGCTATCGGAGCGTGCGCCGGTACTGACGCGGGCGGGGCATCGGCCGGGTGATCCCCAGGCGGCGGGACCAGGGACGGCCTGGGCCGTTCGACCGCGCGGCGTACCGCGAACGCCACCGCGTGGAGCGCCTGATCAACCGACTCCAGCAATGGCGGCGGGGCGCGACCCGCTACGAGAAGCGGGCGCGCAACTCCCTGGCGTTCGTGACCCTCGCCGCTATCCTGCTCTGGCTGTAGCTTTGCAAACACGCCCTAGGCGCGGGTGGGCACCTGGTGCGAAAGCAGCACGTCCCGGCGGGTGCGGGAGGACTTGACGATGGCCAGGCAGACCTCCAGGGTGGTGATACCCCAGCGGCCATTGTGGAGGGGCAGGCGGTCGGCGCGCACAGCGTCGTACAGTGCGTCCACCACTTTGCCTTTGTCGGGCGCGGCGCGGCCCAGCGGCACCGGCTCCTCGCACCGGCCGTCGTCGGCGTACACGACGACGCCGCGCGGCGAGGGGCGCAGGTCGCCCCGCTCGCAGCTCGCGATGACCACGCCGAAGTGCGGGTGGTGGGGCGGCGCTCCGTGGAACGGGGCGACTCTCGCTGCCTGCTGCAGCCCGCGGACAGAACGCTACACCACTTCGCATAACGAGGCCAACTGCCTCTTCATGGAGCATTGAATAGCGTTGAGACTAACGTTTGCTCATTGACACGCATTCTGAACGAGGCGCATAATTAGGGCGGATAACTTATATTACGTGCCTGGAGCTAGCACTCTCGGATTGAGAGTTGTCATTCCCGCATCAACTCGCCTGCTTCCGTGTCTGGTTCCCATTGTAGAGTGTCACGGTGTTCAGCGGTGTCCGGGGCCTCTACCGAGCGGGTCGCGCCTCCTAGCCCATGGCGGTTCTCGACGCGGGTGACCGATCGGCAGGCGAAGCTATATCGGTCATGCACCTGGCCGGGGCGGCAGGTGGCCGAGTTTTTTGGCAAGTTTTTGGCAACCTGGACGTGAAAAACGTGCCAAGAACAGGGTGGATACACATGCACCAGATAGACGAGCATCACAAGAAATCGGCTCTGGGACTGGTAAAATACTGATGCCAGATGTCGGCCAGTACCGTCCAATCCAGCGATATGTTGCTTCCTAAACCGTGCGCGCGGGTTCGAGTCCCGCCGGGGCTTCCAATTCCCTGTAATTGCGCCAGAAATTGACACCGAACGACACAGCCGGTCTGGCGTCCGGAAAACCGCGCGTCTCGCACGCGGGGCCGTCATGTCATGTCGCGATTTCCGCCACCAGACTGGCGCGATGTCGGCCGCGCTCAGGCTAACGTCGTGGTACCCGTCCGTCCTCTTGGCAAGTTTTTGGCAACTTGCACGACGTTTCCGGCCCTCGCCTCCAGACCGTCGACCGAGGTCCACAGATATCTCTTGGTCCAGCCGTTGCGTCAACGGGCAACCCTCTCCAGGGGCTTCGGTGGCCCGACTGGCGCAGCCGCCACTTACGGCTCGAGTGCTCCGTAGGGTCGATCGGTGTTGTAGTCCACTCGCTAAGAGCGTCTAACAAAACCGCGGAGCGTTATGGTAAATTACAGGTGTGGCAAGACCTCTTCTCTCCGACCGGCTCTGGCAGGAGATCGCCCCGTTGCTCCCGCCCGAGCCTTCCAAGCCCAAGGGGGGCCGGCCCCGCATCCCAGACCGCGCCGCCCTCACGGGGATTCTCTTTGTCCTCAAGACCGGCTTGCCCTGGGAATACCTCCCCCAGGAAATGGGCTGTGGCAGCGGCATGACCTGTTGGCGCCGGCTCCGCGACTGGCAACGCGCCGGCGTGTGGGAGCAGTTGCACCAGCACTTTCTCGACCGCCTCGGCATCCAAGACCGCATCGACTGGGAGCGGGCTCTGCTGGATTCCGCCAGCGTGCCCGCAAAAAGGGGGGCCCTGCGACGGGACCGAACCCCACGGATCGCGCCAAGCCCGGGAGCAAGCACCATATCCTGACCGAGGGGCAAGGCATTCCCTTGGTCGCTCAAGTGACGGCCGCGAACGTCAACGACGGCACGATGCTGGAGTCGATGGTCGATGCGATTCGTCCGATCCGTCGGCCGCTGGGGCGCCCCCGCCGCCGGCCCAAGAAGCTGCACGCGGACAAAGCCTATGATTACGGCTGCTACCGGACGGCGTTGCGCCGGCGCGGCATTGCGCCCCGGATCGCCCGCAAGGGCATCGAGTCGAGCGAACGGCTGGGGCGGTACCGTTGGAAGGTCGAACGGACCATCGCCTGGCTGCACCAGTCTCGGCGCCTGCGCATCCGCTACCAGCGCCGCCAGGACCTCCATCAGGCTTTCCTTACCCTCGCCTGCGCGCTCATCTGTTGGAACTTCCTTCGCTGACGGTTTTGTTAGACGCTCTAAGCCTCGATCATTAGCTGAGCTTCCTCCGGGTACTCGAACCAGTGCTCACTCTGGACACAGTGGCGCGGCATTCCGTTGGACTGACCGGGGCGTCCTGAGCGCAGGAGGGATCTGTAGCTTCCGTAGCAGTGGGAGCCCGTGGCCGAACTGACTACGGATCCATTCCCAAGCGCGGGACCGCTGCGCGTCCCTCGCATCGTCCTCGGCTATCAGTGCTCGGAGGTGTAACGCCGGGGCACCTGCTGAGACCTTACTTGTGCAAGGCAATGCGGCAGTCCAGAAGCGCGACGTTTTACCGGGAGAGGCTGCGTGCACACAGGTTTACTTGCCGCAAGGGCCTAGAAAAGAAGCGCGGGTCGCAGTCCGCGTCAAGCACACCACGGAGGTTATTGTGGAGAGCATCTTCGCACTTACCCAGCACGTATCCTATCCTTTCCTGCGCATCGCCCTGGGCGTCGTGCTCCTGTGGATCGGGGCGCTGCACCTCGTCGATCCTAGCCCGGTCGTCGGCTTACTCGGCGCATCACTCCCGTTCCTGGCCTTCAATGCCTTCGTGTACATCCTCGGCGCCGCGGAGGTCTCGCTGGGGGTCCTGTTGTTCCTGAACGTCGCCACGCAGTACGTCGGCGTCGCGCTGGTCGGTCTATTCTCCGGCACGCTGCTCATTTTCCTCGTGGCGCCCATGGTCGCGTATGGCGACATGGGCTTCCCGTTCCTCGCGCTGCCGGGCGAGTTCCTGCTGAAGGACCTGGTCCTCATGGCCGCTGCGGTCAGCGTCAGCGCGATGGCGACGGCGCGTGACAACGTCCGACGGGCCACGCCGCGGGTGGAGGCGGAGACCGCCCGCGCGGCGTAACTGCCTATCCGAGAAATAGGCAGAGTCGGCAGACGATGAGGGCACAGGCTAACTGAACCAGGCCCAGGTAGTTGCTCGCGTGCTTCTCATAGCGGATGCGGAGCTTGCGGAAGCGATTATGCCAACTGTTGGTGCGCTCAAGCACCCAGCGGCGGGCCGGGTGGCGGGCCGTCCGAGGCGGGGGCGGCTCCCCGCGGTGGCGCTTGCGCGCGGTGTGCGTGACGTAGCCCCGCGCCTGGGCGGCCTGGTCGGTTTCGGGATAGTCGAAGCCTTTGTCCCGACACAAGTGCTGCGGGTGGCCCGGCCTGGGGCGGGGGCGCGGGACGACCACTTGGTCGAGGGGGGCTTCGGCCAATTTCATGTCGGTGCGATTCGCTGCGCTGAGCACCACACTAAGTGGTGCCCCGCGCCGGTCAGTCAGGACATGCCGCTTGGTGCCTAGTTTGCCACGATTGGTGGGATCGGGCCCGGTCGCGTCGCCGCCGAGGGGGGGAAGGCACCGTCGCACTGTCGGCGGCTTGCCAGTTCCAGCCGAGGTGGTGGACCGCGTCATAGCGGCGCAACTGCGCGGCCCACAGGCGGGCCCACACGCCCTGCCGCGTCCACTCTTGGAAGCGGGCGTGCACCGTCGAGCCCGAGCCGAACTCCCGCGGGACGGCCTTCCAGTGGCAGCCGGTCCGCAACACGTGCCGAATGCCGTCGAGCACCTGGCGAAACGGCACCGCCGGCCGCCCGCGGGGGCCACGCGGCTTCTCCGGGGGGAGCAGTGCCTGGCACGCTGCCCAGAGGGCATCCGGCATCCGCCAGAGCGTCGGCGCCGCTGTCGCATCATAGTGGCTCGCCATGCGCCACCTCCTCTCACCCGGGAGGCCGCGCAGATCTCATGCCGTTTTTCGGATAGGCAGTAAGGCGCCCGCAACGCTAAGCAGTATGCTTGTTCCCCAGAGCGGAGGTCATCGTGCGTGAAGTGGTCGCGCGCCACTGGCCGGAGTACCTGTTCGAGGCGGGGGGCCTCGGCCTGTTCATGCTCTCAGCGTGCGTTTTCGCCACGCTGTTCGAGCATCCAACCTCTCCGGTGCGGCAGGCCGTCGCGGACGCGATGCTGCGCCGCGTGCCGATGGGCCCGGCGACGAGGCTAACCGCTATTGGGCTGATCTACTCGCCGTTCGGCCAGCGCTCGGGCGCGCACTTTAATCCCGGGGTCACCTCGACGTTCTTCCGCCTCGGCAAGGTCGCGCGCTGGGACTACGCGCTCTATATGGTCGCCCAGTGTGTCGGTGGGCTCCTTGGTATCGCGGTCGCCGCGGCGATCCTGGCCGATCGCCTCGGGCATCCCGCCGTGCGATACGTGGCCACTGTCCCAGGGGCCGACGGCCTCGTCGTGGCCTTCCTGGCCGAGGCGACGATCTCCTTCGGGCTGATGCTGGTGGTCCTGATTGTGTCGAACACTCCGCGCCTGGCGCGCTATACGGGCCTGTGCGCCGGCGCGCTCGTGGCGACGTACATCGTGCTGGAGGCGCCCTTCTCCGGCATGAGCATGAACCCGGCGCGCACGTTCGCCTCGGCCGTGCCGTCCGGCACCTGGCCGCTCCTGTGGCTGTACATCGCCGCGCCCCTTAGCGGGATGCTGCTGGCGGCCGAGTCGTATCTGCGCCTGGTGCGACGCGCCGGCCCAACCTGCGCGAAGCTGCACCACCCGCCGCACGATCCGCGCTGCATTTTCCGCTGCGGCTACCGCCGGCCGTGGACGGTGGATCGCCGCCAGCCCGCTGTAACGAACGCCCCCCCGCGCAGACTGTACTCATTAGATGAGCGCCCGCGGTGACCGCTGGGCGCGGAGGGAGCGGGTGATGAAAGCCATCGCGGTGATCCCGGGCAAGCCGAACTCGATGCACCTGCGCGACGTGCCGATGCCGCGCGTGGAGGACGTGCCGGACGGGCGCGGCGTGCTCGTGCGGGTGCTGCGCGTCGGCGTCGACGGCACGGACAAGGAGATCAACCCCGCCGAATATGGGCAGGCGCCCGAAGGCGATGACTACCTGATCCCCGGCCACGAGAACTTCGGCCAGGTGGTGGCAGTCGGACCGAACGTGCCTCCCAGCCTGCAGCCTGGCGGCTACGTAGTGGCGACGGTGCGTCGCCCGGGCTCCAGCATCTACGACCGGATCGGCCTGCAGGACATGACCACCGACGACGTGTACTACGAGCGCGGCATCAACCAGCGCCACGGCTACCTCGCCGAGTACTACGTCGAGGACGCGTCCTACATTGTGCCGCTGCCCGGCTGCCTCGAGCATGTCGGCGTGCTGATCGAGCCGCTGACCGTAGCCGAGAAGGGCGTGGGCCAAGCCTACGAGATCCAGCGGCGGCTGAAGGTCTGGGAGCCGCGGCGGGCCGCCGTGCTCGGCTCGGGCACCATCGGACTGCTGGCCACGCTGGTGCTGCGGCTCCGCGGCCTGGAGGTCGTCTGCTACTCGCAGCGGCCCAGGCCCGTACCTGAACAGCAACCTCGTCGAGGCGCTGGGCGCGCGCTACGTGAGCGTCGACCAGGGCACGCTGGCCGAGACCGCCGCCCAGCACGGCCCGTTCGACCTCATCTTCGAGGCAACCGGCTACAGTCCACTCGTGTTCGAGGCGGCCGCGGCGCTCGGCAAGAATGGCGTGCTGGTGCTGGCGAGCGTCACGGGCGGCGAGCGCACCGTCCAGGTTCCCTCCGATCGGATCAACCAGGGCTTCGTGCTTGGCAACAAGGTGATGGTGGGCACCGTGAACGCGTCGCGCGCCGACTTCGTGAGCGGCGCGGACGACCTGGTGCAGGCGGAGGCTCGCTTCCCCGGGTGGCTGGCGCGGCTGCTCACGACTCCGGTGCACGGCCTGGAGCGGTACGAGGAGATGCTGCGCCAACTGTGCGAGAACCGCGACGCGATCAAGGTCTACGTCGAGGTGGCGGCGCCGGGTGCGGCGAGCGCGACGAACGGCGTGTGGGCGCGCGAGGAGGTGCTGGCATGATCGCCGAGCGCGCGCCTGAAGGCGGCGCGTGACCGGGGCGTGCCGTGGTATCGCTGGGGGCCCTACCTGAGCGAGCGCCAGTGGGGCACCGTGCGCGAGGACTACTCAGCCTATGGCAGCGCCTGGGACTATTTCCCGCATGACCACGCGCGGTCGCGGGCCTACCGCTGGGGCGAGGACGGCCTGCTGGGGGTCTCCGACGAGCGGGGGCTCCTCTGCTTCGCGCTGGCGCTGTGGAACGGTGCCGACCCAATCCTGAAGGAGCGCTTGTTCGGTCTCACCGGCACCGAGGGCAACCACGGCGAGGACGTGAAGGAGTACTACTATTACCTGGACAGCACGCCGACGCACTCCTGCATGAAGGCGCTGTACAAGTACCCGCAGGGTAAGAGTTCAGAATCGAGGGGCCGAGTTTGGGGGGTGGCGAGGGGTGGGGGGGATCGGGTAGTGTCGGGGTGTCATGAACGTACAGACGGCGAGTCGGGACGAGCTGCTCGCCTACATCGCGACGCTGGAAGCGGCGGTGGCGGCGTTGGAAGCCCGCGTGCGGGAACTGGAAGCGCGGGGGGGCGAGGGCGCGCCGCGCCGGATGCCCGGGCACAAGCCGGAGCAGCGGGCGGCAGGCGCGGCGCGCCCCCGCAAGCCGCGGGCGCGGGGCTACGGGCGCTGCCGGAGCGTGCCCACGGAGCAGGTGGTGCACGCGGTGGCGCAGTGCCCCGCCTGCGGCTGTGCCTTGGTGGGGGGCAGTCGGCAGCGGAGCCGGGAAGTGCTGGAGCTGGCGCCGGCGCCGGCGCGGGTGAGCGAGCACGTGTATCTGGCCCGCCGTTGTCCCCAATGTGGGCGGCGCTGCGTCCCCCCGCCGGAGCTGGCCGGGGTGGTGGTGGGGCGGCAGCGGCTGGGGGTGGGGCTGGTGAGCCTGATCGCCACGCTGCGCTGCGTAGGGCGGTGGCCATACGGGCAGATTCAACGGTATCTGGCGAGCGTGCATGGGCTGCGGCTCAGCCAGGGGGCGCTGGTGGGGGCAGTACGGACGGTGGCCCGACAGGGCGCAGGGGCGGCCGCGCAGATTCAGGAGCAGGTCCGCGCGAGCCCCGTGGTGCACGGGGATGAGACCGGCTGGCGGGAGAATGGGCGCAACGGCGACGTGTGGACCTTCAGCACCCCGACCGCCCGCCTGTTCGTGCGCGGCAGCCGGACCGGTAGCGTGATCGATGCCGCCCTGGGGGGGGACTTCGCCGGGGTGCTGGTGAGCGACTTCTACGCGGCGTACGATCACGTGCCGACGCCCCAGCGGCGGTGCTGGGCGCACCTGCTGCGGGACGTGCACGCTCTCCGCCAGCAGCATCCCGACGACGTCGCGCTGGCCACGTGGGCGACGCAGCTCCATCGCCTGTACGAACGCGGGCGCGCGGGGGCCACGGGGCCGACGCCGGGGCCGCGGGCGGCGCAGCGGCGGCAGTGGGCGCTCCGCACGCGGCTGCAAGCCGAACTGCGGGCGCGCGCGACGCTGCCCCCGACCGAGCCGCCGCCGGTGTGGCGGACGCTGGCAGGGCGGCTGCAGCGCTATGAGGGCGAGTTGTTTACCTTCGTGACCGAGCCGGGCGTGCCCCCGGACAACAATGCGGCCGAGCGGAGCCTCCGGCCCCTCGTCACCCAGCGGAAGATCAGCGGCGGCACCCGCTCGTCCGCCGGTACCACGACCCTCATGGTCGCCAGCACGCTCTTTGGCACCTGGCTGGCCCAACGCCGCGATCCCCTCCCAGCCTGTCGCCATCTCCTCGCCCTTCCTCAAGTCTGAACTCTTACCCCGCAGGGCGCCTTCCCGTACGGCGAGTTCGTGGAGGAGAATCGCCGCCGCGGCCGCAGTGAGCCCGAGTACGAGCTTCTGGATACTGGCATCTTCGCGGAGGACCGGTACTTCGACGTGCTGGTCGAATACGCGAAGGCCGCCCCGGATGACCTAGTCATTCGCATCAGCATCACGAACCGCGGCACGGACGCGGCGCCGCTCCACCTGCTGCCGGCACTCTGGTGCCGCAACACCTGGGCCTGGGGGCGGCATGAGGCGCGGCCAGTGTTGAAGGCCGTGCCCGACGAGCAAGGGCTCGTCCACGTCGAGCATCCAGCGCTCGGCACCTACTGGCTGGCGTGCGAGGGCGCGCCGCCGCTGCTGTTCACCGAGAACGAGACGAACACCGAGCGCCTGTGGGGCGTACCGAACGGCGGGCGCGTCAAGGATGGCATCAACGACGCCATTGTAGAGGGCAAGACAGCCGCGGTGGCGCGGGATGGCGCGGGCACGAAGGTCGCGCGCACTACGAGTGGGTGATCGCGCCGGGCGCGACCGAGACCGCCTGGCTGCGGCTTTCGGCCGTCCGCCCGGGCGCGCTGTTCGCGGACGCCGCGGCGCTTATGGTCGAGCGCGAGCGGGAGGCCGACGTCTTCTACGAACGCTTTGGCGCGGGGCTAGGCGTAGACGAGCGGCGCGTGCAGCGGCAGGCGTTCGCGGGACTACTCTGGTCGAAGCAGTTCTATCATTACAACCTGGATCAGTGGCTGAACGGCGATCCCGGGCAGCCGTCCCCGCCAGAGGGGCGCCGCTATGGGCGCAACCGCGAGTGGTTTCACCTGAAGACGCACGACGTGCTGTCGATGCCCGACAAGTGGGAGTACCCGTGGTTCGCGGCCTGGGACCTCGCGTTCCACTGCATCCCGCTGGCGCTGGTCGACCCGGAGTTCGCCAAGCAGCAGCTTCGCGTGCTCACCCATGAGTCGTACCAGCACCCCAACGGCCAGCTTCCCGCCTACGAGTGGGCGTTCGGCGACGTGAACCCGCCCGTGCACGCCTGGGCCACCTGGCGCGTGTACAAGATCGAGCAGCGCATCACGGGCAGGGGCGACCGCGCCTTCCCCGAAGCGGTGTTCCACAAGCTCCTGCTCAACTTCACCGGGTGGGTCAACCGCAAGGATCCTGAGGGCCACAACGTCTTCCAGGGCGGCTTCCTCGGGCTCGACAACATCGGCGTCTTCGACCGTAGCGCGCCGCTGCCCATCGCGGGGCACCTGGAGCAGTCGGACGGCACGGCCTGGACGGGCATGTACTGCCTGAACCTCATGACGATCGCGCTGGAGCTGGCGCGGGAGAACTCGGTCTACGAGGGGATGGCGGCGAAGTTCTTCGAGCACTTCCTGTACGTGGCCGCGGCGCTGAACAACCGCGGCGGGGAGGATGTCTCCCTCTGGGACGACGACGAGTTCTTCTATGACGCGCTCCACGGGCCGGACGGTTGCATGCTGCCGCTGAAGGTGCGCTCGCTAGTGGGGCTGATCCCCCTGCTCGCGGTGGAGACGATCGAGCCCGACCTGCTGGAGAAGCTGCCGAATTCCCGCGCCCATCTGGAGTGGTTCCTGGAGAACCGGCCCGACCTGGCGAGCCTAGTGTCGCGCTGGCACGAACCCGGCGCGGGCGAGCGGCGGCTGCTGGCGCTCGTGCGCGGCCACCGCATGAAGCGGCTGCTCAGCCGCATGCTGGACCCCGAGGAGTTCTTCGGCGACTACGGCGTGCGGGCGCTCAGCCGATATCATGCGGAGCACCCGTACGAGCTGCACGTGGACGGCATGACGCACACCGTCCACTACGAGCCGGCGGAATCCTCGACGGGGCTGTTCGGTGGGAACTCGAACTGGCGGGGGCCGATCTGGTTCCCGATCAACTACCTGCTCGTCGAGGCAGTGCAGAAGTTCCACCACTACTACGGCGACGACTTCCGCGTCGAGTGCCCCACCGGCTCGGGCCAGAAGCTGACGCTCTGGCAGATCGCGTCCGAGCACTCGCGCCGGCTGGCAAGCATCTTCCTGCGCGGGGCAGATGGCCGCCGCCCCGTGTTTGGAGACAGCGAGTACCTGTAGGCCGACCCCCACTGGCGCGACTACGTGCCCTTCCACGAGTATTTCCACGGCGACACCGGCCGCGGCGTGGGCGCCAGCCACCAGACCGGCTGGACGGGCCTCGTGGCGAAGCTGCTGGAGCAGTCGGGTCGCGCCCGCGCCGGCGCGTCGCCGAACGGCCGGGTTCTGGCGGGCGCGGCGGGAATGCGGCGCGGAAAAGAGGTATGCGGCGACCTGGAGGCGGCGCTGCGCCGCGAGTGGCTGGTGACGAACGGGCTGGGCGGCTACGCCTCCGGCACGCTCGCCGGCATCGCCACGCGCCGCTATCACGGCCTGCTCGTGGCGGCGCTCGCCCCGCCGGCTCAGCGCACCGTGCTCGTGGGCGGCACCGTCGAGTGGGCCGTGTACGGCGGCCAGCGCTACCCCCTCTCGGCGTGTCAGTACGCCGACGGCACCGTCGATCCGCACGGCTACTGGCACATCCAGTCGTTCGCGCTGGAGGGCATGCTGCCGGTGTGGACCTTCGCGCTGGGCGACGCGCTCCTGGAGCGGCGCATCTGGATGGCGCCCGGCGCCAACACCACCTACGTGAGCTACACGCTGCTGCGCGGCAGCCGTACGCTGGAGCTGGAGATCAGGCCGCTCGTGACCTACCGCGACTTGCACGCGCTTGGCTCTGGCCAGGGCTGGCAGCCGGGCGTGGAGCCGGTGCCGGGCGGCACCGTGATCCGCGCCTTCGACGGCGCAGCGCCGTTCCGGCTGCTCGCCACCGGCGGCCGCTTCGAGCCCGGCGGCACCTGGTACTGGGGCTTCCGCCACGCCGCGGAGACCGCGCGGGGCCTCGACGACCGCGGGGACCTCTACACACCCGGCACGTTCAGGGCCACGCTCTACGCCAGCCTATCGTGGACGCTTGCGCTAACGGCCGAGGCGCACGGCGAGCTGGACGTGCCGCGAGTGATGGCCGCGGTGGAGGGTAGACAGTTACGGCTCTTGCAGCAAGCGGGCGTGGAGCGCGCCGACCCGGTCGTGCAGCAGCTCACGCTCGCCGCCGATCAGTTTCTCGTCGAGCGGCGCGTGGCCGCCCCCGCGCCGCCCATCGCCGGCGGCGCGCTCGACCTCCAGACGCCGGATGCCCCGCCTGTCCCTCTCACGTGGGGCGAGCCGGGCCAGGCCGACTCGGTATCACGCCGTACGCTGGCCAGCCGCACGGTGATCGCTGGCTACCACTGGTTCAACGACTGGGGGCGCAACACCATGATCGCGCTGCCTGGCCTCACCCTCGCCACCGGGCGGCCCGAGGACGCCGCGGCGATTTTGCGGGCCTTCGGGCGCTACGTGCGCGACGGCCTGCTGCCCAACAACTTTCCCGACGACGGCGGCGCCGACCCCGGCTACAACACCGCCGATGCCGCGCTCTGGTAGCTGTGGGCCGTCCACGCCTACCACGAGACCGCGGGCGACGGCGCGCTGGTGGACGACCTGCTGCGGGCGCTGCGCCAGATCGTGGACGGCTACGCGGCGGGCACGCGCTACGGCATTGGCGTGGACCCGGCCGACGGGCTGCTGCGCGCCGGCGAGCCGGGCGTGCAGCTCACCTGGATGGACGCCAAGGTGGGCGACTGGGTCGTCACGCCGCGGGTCGGGAAGGCCGTCGAGCTGAACGCGCTCTGGTACAACGCGCTGCGCGCGCTCGCCGGCTTCTTGGCCGTGCGCGACGACCCGGCGGCGGCCCAATATGCCGCGCAGGCCGAGCAGGCGCGGGCGAGCTTCCTGGCGCGCTTCCGCCAGCCCGACCGCGCCGGCCTGGCCGACGTGATCGACGGGCCGGATGGCGACGACTGGACGGTGCGGCCGAATCAGATCTTCGCCGTGTCGCTCCCGTTCCCGCTGCTCCAGGGCGCGGAGGCAGAGCCTGTGGTGGCGGCAGTAGGGCAGACGCTTCTCACGAGCTACGGCCTCCGCTCGCTCAGCCCCGCCGAGCCCGCCTACCAGGGCCACTATGGGGGCGGCCCGCGCGAGCGCGACGGCGCCTATCACCAGGGCCCCGTGTGGGGCTGGCTGCTCGGCGCCTATGCCGAGGCGCACTACCGCGTGTACGGCGACCGCGCCGCGGCGCTGGCGCTCCTGCGGCCGATGGCCGATCATCTGCACGACGCCGGCCTGGGCACCATCTCGGAGATCTTCGAGGGCGACGCGCCCCACGTGCCTCGCGGCTGCATCGCCCAAGCGTGGAGCGTGGCCGAGGTGCTACGGGTGTGGCGCGCGCTGGCCGAGGACTGACGGACAACCGACTGTGACATCCACGACGCGCTTCGCCGCAACGAGTTAATGACGAGACCGGCTTGCAGTAGGAGCAACAGCCGGGTGGTGACTGAGGTTGGGATAGGAGGGCGTGGATGGGCAGTGCAGCGGTGCAGGGCCAGCTGTGGGGCGCGCATCCCGAAGATTTTGCGGCGTATCTGGAGCAGGTGGGCTTGCCGCTCTTTGGCGCGGCGCTCGATGCCGCGCTCGTGACGCGAGGCACGCGCCTGCTCGACGCGGGCTGAGGCGCGGGGCTTGCCGCCCTCCTGGCCAGCTTGCGCGGCGCGATTGTCACCGCTTTCGATGCCTCGCCGGCGTTGCTGACCGTGGCTCGGGCGCGGCTGCCCCAGGCCGACGTGCGCGAGGGCGAGCTGGAGGCGCTCCCCTTCGCCGACGCCACCTTCGACGCGGTCGTGGCGGTCAACAGCATCTTCTACGCGGCGGACATGGCCGCGGCGATGCGCGAGCTCGCCAGCGTGGTGCGGCCCGGCGGGCGCGTCGTGGTGACTGCCTGGGGGCCGCCAGAGCGGTGCGAGGCCCTGACCGCCTTACTCGCGGCGTTGGGGCCATTAATGCCGCCCCCACCGCCTGGGCTGCACCGGGACACCCGGGAGCATTGTCCGAGCCGGGCGCATTGGCGGCAGCCCTATCTCAGGCGGGGCTGCGCGTGGTGGAGCAGGGCGAGGTCGCCTGCCCCTTCGTGTACCCCAGCGCCGAAGCGTCGTGGCGGGCGGCTGCTAGCGCGGGTCCCAACCAGCTCGCCATCGCACACAGTGGGGAAGCAGCGTCCGCGCCGCCCTGGCGGAAGCGGACCGAGCTCACACTCGCCCAGACGGGAGCACCCGGTACGAGAACGTGTTCCTCTGGGCGGCGGGCGAGCGGCCGTAGCGGCTAGCTCCCTGCTGCTCCATGAGCGCGGCCACGGAGCAGCGTGCCTGAGGGGCAGTCTGCTCCGCTCTCACAGTTCTTGGTCCATCCAGACCATGTCGCGCAGGGGAATACCGTTCTCTATGAGCCCCTCAGGGTAGCCGCGACCGGAGCTGAAGTAATCGCGTTCGATCGCGCGGAGGCGGAATCCGGCCTTCTGGTAGTAGGCTAGCGGGCCGATACTAGCGTTGCCCGTACCTACGACGACCCGCCTCACGCCGCGTGCGCGTAAATCCTCCAGTACCGCGGCCAGCAGACGTTGGCCGATGCCCTGGCCCTGCCACGCGACAGCGACAGCCACCGCCTTGAGCTCGACCGATCGATCCGGCCTCGGCAGCGCCAAGATCGTGGCTATTGGCTGGCAGCTCTCGTCGTGGAGCGCGTAGAGGTCGCCATTCTGGTAGTAGCCGCGAACTGCCGACTCCGAATCGTCGGCCAGCAGCAGCAACGGCACATACGCATCGCGACCGCTTCCCGCCGGCACGATCCGAACGCCCGTTTCGCTCACCGGCCCCCCTTGGCGGCCTGCCATGACGATTCGGGTGGCCCTTCACTCAGGCGCGGATGTCGTATCCCGCGCAACACGGTATGTCTCCCTAGAGCCTGTTATGAACTAGCCGGTCGGGTATGGTGGCGGCATGAGTACTGTCAACCGCAAAGCCTACCCGAGCGATGTGAGTGATGACGAAGGGGCGCTGGTCGCCCCTTATCTGACGCTGCTCCC
>Ga0209062_1004193_pt1 | contig 15471 bp, 16 predicted proteins | sample Coa_R2_2_FD_187158 | JGI IMG/M metagenome (GOLD analysis project Ga0209062, IMG submission 187158) | Surface soil microbial communities from Centralia Pennsylvania, which are recovering from an underground coalmine fire - Coalmine... | ecosystem: Environmental > Terrestrial > Soil > Unclassified... | reverse complement strand
AACGAGCGGTACCGGGAGGGCAAGTCCACGTCTATCGTCGCCGGCGCAGCGGCCCTGCCCATGGAGGCGGAGGCCGCTATCGTGGTGGCCGTCGATCAACCGACCGAAGCGGGGATCATTCACGCGCTGGCCGACGCCTACGAGCCGGAGCGTCCGCCCATCCTGCTGCCTTCGGTGAACCACCGCCGGGGTCACCCGACCCTGTTCGGACGCGGCGCCTACCCGGACCTCCTGGCGATCACCGAGGAGCACGAGGGTCTGCGCGAGGTGATGGCGCGCTACGAGAAGGACATCCGGTACGTGAACGTGGATACGGAGCTGGTCCGGGCCAACCTGAACTCCCCCGCGGACTATGAGGCGGCCTTTGCGCGCTGGGGGCAGCTACCAGCCTAGGGCGTAGCCTTCGCGACGCGGATCGGCGCCGCCCTGCAGGACGCCGCTGTCCGGGTCGATCATGATGGCCTGAGCGCCGCCGGTCTCCTTCTCCCAGCCGTCGGCCAGAACGATGTCGTGGCCTTTGGCGCGCAACGCGTCCACCGTCTCCGGCGCGAAGCGGTTCTCCAGCAGCAGCTGATTGCCGGGCAGGTGGCGGTAGCGCGGGCACTCGATGGCTGTCTGCACGTCCATCCCGAAGTCGACGAAATCGACCGCGTGCTGGAAGTTGGTCTGCACCTGGGCGTCGGCGCCGGGCGTGCCGTAGACCACCCATGGCCGGCCGTCGCGGAACATCATGCACGTGTTCAGGGTCATGGAGGGGCGCTTGCCCGGCTCGACCACGTTGATGTGGCCGGGCTCGGTGCTGAAGCCGCACATGCGGTCGCTCAGCAGGACACCCGTATCGCCGGCGATGACGCACGAGCCGAAGTTGTGGAACAGGCTCTGGATGAAGGAGACGGCGTTGCCCTGGCCATCCACCGCGCACATGTAGGTCGTCTCGCCACCGGCCAGGGTGAGATCGAGCGCCTTCACGCCCTTGGCCGCGGTCTCGCCGATGCGCTCCCGCTGGCGGCCGGCGTGCTCCTTCGACAGCAGCACGTCCAGCGGCACCGGGTGGAACTCGGGATCGCACAGGTAGCGGGCACGGTCGGCGAAGGCCAGCTTCTTGGCTTCGACCATGATGTGGATGCGCTCGGGCTCGCTCAGCGCCTTGGGATCGTACGCCTCGAAGACGTTCAGCTCCTGGCCAATGATGAAGCCTTGCGAGGGCGGGGGCTGGCCGTAGAAGTCGATATCTCGGTAGGTGACGTGCCAGGGCTCGCCCCAGCGCGGCTTGAAGCCGCTGAAGTCCTTGGCGGCAAGGATGCCGCCGTTGGCAGCCATGAACTCGCCGATGCGCTGGGCGATCTCACCTTCGTAGAAGACAACCGGCCCGTGCTGGGCGATGAGCTTCAACGTGCGGGCCAGGTTGGTTTGCTTCAGCAGGTGTGTCGCCGCGGGGACCTTGCCGCCCGGCAGCAGCACGGCGGCGGTATCGGGATAGCGGCTGAGCTCGCCGTGCATGGCCGCGATCTCGCCCTGGAGCAGGTAGTTGACGGCGAACCCGTTCTCGGCGTAGCCGATCGCGGGCTGCAGCAAATCGGCCAGCTTGCGGGTGCCGTAGCGCGAGAGGAGCGCATCCCAACCGGCGACGGTGCCGGGGACGGATGCGGACAGCGGACCGGTGGCCGGGATGCCGTCCTTGTAGCGCTCGAGAGTGGCGGCCGCGGGAGCAGGACCGTTCGCGTCCAGCGCCGCCGGCTCCTGGCGTTTGGCATCCCAGATGATGGCCAGGTTGTGGCCGCCGATGCCGGTCATGGACGGCTTGGTCACCGCGACCACGGCGGCGGTGGCGACAATCGCGTCGAAGGCGTTCCCGCCGTCCTGCATGACACGCAGTCCGGCGGCGGATGCCAGCGGGTGGCCGCTGGCGACGACGCCATGCGCAGCCATGACAACGGGGCGATGCCTTTGCATGGGGGCAATGGTACCGGGGCCGAATGTGTAGGATCGAAGCACCACGTTTCGCTGGAGGGTTGGATGGCTAAGGATCAGAACCGCGTCAAAGCCGAGGCGAAGAAGAAACCGGCCAGCAGCCTCAAGGAGAAGCGCAAGGCCAAGCAGGAGAAGGCCGCAGGCAAGCGCACCTCGGGCACGGCCTGAGTTCTTCTCCCTCCGCGGAGGGAGAAGCTAGGTGAGGGCAGCCGCTGTTATACTTCCCGGCTGTTCCCCACCGCTGTATTCGTCCTTAAGGAATTACGTTGCCTAAAGTCAAGACCCACAAGGGTACGGCCAAGCGTTTCAAGATCACCGGCACGGGCAAGGTGCTGCGCGCCAAGGTCGGCACCAATCACCGGCTGCACAAGTCCAAGGCCATGCAGCGCAAGATGAAGCAGGACCTGGAGCTGCACGGCGCCGACGCCAAGCTGGCGAAGAAGCTGCTGCCCGGGCTGAAATCGAAGTAGGAGGCCTCCCGACATGCCACGTGTAAAGAGGGGCGTTCCCGCTCACAAGAAGCACAAGAAGGTCCTCGAGGCCGTCAAGGGCCACAAGGGCGCGAAGAGCAAGCTGTTCCGCCCAGCGAACGAGTCGCTGATGAAGTCGCTGCGGTACGCCTATCGCGACCGCCGCGCCCGCAAGCGGGACTTCCGCCGGCTGTGGATCGTGCGCATCAACGCGGCTGCCAGGCTGAACGGCCTGTCCTACAGCGTGCTGATGAACAAGTTCAAGCAGGCCAACATCACCATCGACCGGAAGATCCTGGCCGACCTGGCGGTGCGCGACCCCGATGCCTTCGCCCAACTCATTCGGGAGACTGCTGTCGAGGGGTAGGCGGTCCTACGCGGACGGCGCGCTCGTGCAGTTCGCGACCCAGCCCTCTTGATAACCAGCGCCGCTAATCCGCGCGTCAAGCTGCTGCGCTCGCTGCACGAGCGCAAGCATCGGCGCGAGCTGGGCCTGTGCCTGCTCGAGGGCGTTCGGCTCGTAGAGGAGGCGATTCCCCTGGGCCTGCAGCACGCCGTCTATGCCCCGGAGCGGCTGAGCGCCACCGCGGCCGGACGGGCGCTGCGCCAGCGGCTGGAACGCCTGCCGGACGTCGAGCAGGTCGACGAGCGCCTGCTCGACGCCATCTCCGACACGGTGACCTCCCAGGGCGTGCTCGCGGCAGCGCCCATCCCAGCGGCTCAAGCGCTGCCGCCAGAGGGCCACGTCCTGGTCCTGGACGGCATCGCCGACCCTGGCAATGCCGGCACAATGCTGCGCACGGCTCGCGCTGCCGGCGCGGCGGGCGTGGTGGCGATGCGCTCGACCACCGACCTGTGGGCGCCCAAAGTGCTGCGCGCCGGCATGGGCGCGCACTTTCACCTGCCTCTGCTGGTCGACGTGGTCGACACCTCTGTGCTTGGCGGTCGCCAGCTCCTGCGGGCGGACGCTCACGGGGGCGACCCGTACTGGAAGGTCGACTGGAGCCGCCCGTCTGCCATCGTGATTGGCAGCGAAGCGCACGGCTCGGCCATCGACGCGCACCGGGTGACCATCCCCATGGCGGAAGGCGCGGAGTCGCTGAACGCCGCCGCCGCCGCGGCAGTGCTGCTGTTCGCGGCCCGCCGTTCCGGATAAAAGTGCTACTCTGTGCTACATGGAAAGCGTCGGCGTACGTGAGCTGCGCCAGAACCTGAGCGTCTACCTAGACCGCGTGAAAGCCGGCGAGACGCTGGAAGTCACCGAGCACAAACAACCCGTAGCGGTGCTTGCACCACTGCCCAAGAAGCCCATGAGCGTCCTGGACCGCCTCGAGGCGGAAGGGCGGCTGATTCCGGCTAAGGGTGATCTTCTCGAGACCCTGAAGACGATTAAGCCAATCAAGGTGCCGCCAGGGGAGAAATCGCTCTCAGACATCATTCTGGAGATGCGAGAGGAGGACGACCGCTAACGGGAGCCATCTATCTCGATGCGTCAGCCACGGCGAAGCTGCTGCTCGAGGAGCCAGCCAAAGCGGAGCTCGAGGCTTTTCTTGCGAACGAGCCCAAGCGTGTTTCGAGCCTGCTCATGAAGGCGGAAGTACTTCGGGCAGTGCGTCGCGATCCGAGGGCCAGCGTGTCTGAGGCCGAGATACAGCGAGTCTTCGATGACATCACATTTCTGCGCCTCGACGAATCGCTTGTGGACCGAGCAGGCCGGCTGGACCCGCCGATTCTGCGGAGCTTGGATGCGATCCACCTCGCGAGCGCACTCCTGCTACAAGATGAGTTGGACGCGCTCGTCACCTATGATCGTCGGCTCGCTCAAGCGGCGGCGCAGCTGGGTATTCGCGTTTTCCCCGAGCCGAGCGAGAATTAACCAACATGGCTGACTACGATCCCCAGCCGGCGCTGGGGGAGTTGAACGCTGCCACCACGCTCGATGCGCTGGAGCAGTGGCGCGTCAAGCACCTGGGCGACAAGAGCGCGCTCCGTGTCGCCCTGGGCGGGCTCGGGCGGCTCCCGGCCGACCAGCGGCGAGAGGCGGGGCAGCGGCTCAACACCGCCCGCCGCGAGCTGACTGAGGCGTACGAGGCGCGCCAGGCCGAGATGGCCGAGAAGGGGCTGACCGAGCAGCTCGAGCGCGAGCGGATCGACGTCACCCTGCCGGGCCGGCCGCTGCCGCGCGGGCACTCGCACCCGACCATCACGGTCATCCAGGAAATCTGCGACCTGTTCCGGCGGATCGGCTTCCAGATCATCGAAGGGCCGGAAGTCGAGTGGGAGCACTACAACTTCACCAAGCTCAACATCCCGCCAGACCACCCGGCGCGCGACCTGACCGATACCTTCTGGATCACGGACAAGATGCTGCTGCGAACGCACACCTCGCCGAACCAGATCCGGGCGATGGAGCGGGTCGGGCAGCCGCCGATCCGGGTGCTGGTGCCTGGCCGCTGCTACCGCAACGAGGCCACGGACGCCAGCCACGAGTCGACCTTCTTTCAAATAGAAGGGCTGATGGTCGACGACCGGACGACCATGGCCGACATGAAGGGCGTCCTGACGTACATGGCCCGAGGCCTGTTCGGGCAGGATAAGCGCACCCGCTTCCGCTGTGACTACTTCCCCTTCGTGGAGCCCGGCGCCGAGATGTCGGTGAGCTGTGGCCAGTGCGACGGCGCGGGCTGCCGCATGTGCAAGTACACCGGCTGGCTGGAAATCCTCGGCTGCGGCATGGTCCACCCCGACGTGCTGCGCGGCGTGAACATCGATCCCGCGAAGTACAGCGGCTGGGCCTTCGGCCTGGGCGTGGAGCGCATCGCCATCTTGAAATACGGCATCGACGACATCCGCCTGTTCCAGCAGGACGACATCCGCTTCCTGAGGCAAGTCGGGTGAGGGTCCCGCTGAAGTGGCTCCAGCGCTATGTCGAGCTGGATCGCGACGCCGAGGATCTGGCCAGGCTGCTGAACGCCTCCGGCACCGAGGTGGCGCGGATCGAGCGCACCGGCGCCGAGTGGGACAAGCTGCGCGTAGCCGAAATCCTGAAGATCGAGAAGCACCCTAACGCCGACCGCCTGAACCTGGCGACGGTGAACACCGGCTCGGAGACGATGACGGTCGTGTGCGGGGCCCCGAATATCGCCGTGGGCCAGAAGGTGCCGTTTGCGCCAGTTGGCGCGGTGCTCCAGGGCACGGTGCTCGAGGCGCGGCCGATCCGTGGCATCACGTCCGAGGGCATGCTGTGCGCCGCGGACGAGCTGGGCCTGTCGCCGGACCACAGCGGCATTCTGGTACTGGAGCCGAGCGAGGTCCCCGGCACGCCCATCGAGCACGTACTGGGCGACGACGTGCTGGAGCTGGAGGTCACGCCCAACCGCTCCGACTGCCTGGGCATCGTCGGCGTGGCGCGCGAGATCGCGGCGCTCACCCGCAAGCCGCTGCGGCTGCCCGAGATCGAGCTGGAGGAGAGCGGCGAGCCGATCGAGCGGCAGTTCAAGCTGCGGATTGACGATCCCGAGCTGTGCCCCCGCTTTGTGGCCCGGCTCATCACGGACGTGACCATCGCGCAGTCGCCATGGTGGCTGCAGAGCCTGCTGCATGCGGCGGGAGTGCGGGCCATCAACAACGTGGTCGACGTGACCAACTTCATCATGCTGGAGTGGGGCAAGCCCATCCACGCCTACGACTACGAGTACGTCCGCGGGCACGAGATCATCGTGCGGCGCGCCCATGAGGGCGAGAAGCTGACCACGCTCGACGGCGTGGAGCGCGTGCTCACGCCCGACATGCTGGTCATCGCCGACGCGGAGGGGCCCGACGGCATGGCCGGCATCATGGGCGGCGCCGAATCCGAGGTGCGCGACACGACCAGGACGGTCCTGCTGGAGTCGGCCGACTTCAACGCCATCAACATGCGGCGGACGGCGCGCAAGCTGGGCATGCACTCCGAGGCGGTGCGCCGCTTCGAGCGCGGCGTGGACCCGAACATCACGGCGGTGGCGGCCGACCACTGCTGCTACTGGTTCGCCAAGCTCGCGGGCGGCCGCGTCGCCCCCGGCCGCCTCGATCTCGACTACCACGACCACACGCCGCGGCGCATCGACTTCGACGTCTCCGAGACGGGCCGTCTGCTGGGCAAGCAGTACTCGGCGGCTCATGTGACGGACGTGCTGACGCGCCTCGGCTTCGAGGTGGACAGCCCCGATGGACAGCTGCGGGTCACGGTGCCGAGCTGGCGCCTGGACGTCAGCCAATCGGCGGACCTGGTCGAGGAACTGGCGCGCATCACGGGCTACGACGACCTGCCGGTCACGATGCCGGAAGGCGCGATCCCGCAAGCGCCGGCGCAGCCCATCGAGTGGACGCAGCGCATGGCCCTGGAGGACGAGCTGCGCCATGTGCTCAAGGGCGCGGGCTTCAGCGAGACCGTCACCTACTCGCTCGTCTCGGAAAAGGCCAACGAGCAGGTCGTGGTCAACATGGAGGAGCTGTTCGAGCCGCCCAGCCTGCTGACCTCGCTGTTCATCGAACCGCTGAAGCTGGCCAACGCCATGACGGAGGAGCAAGAGTACCTGCGCACGTCGATGCTGCCCAGCCTGCTGCAGGTCTACGGCTTCAACCGGCGCCACACCGCGCAGGGTCTGAAGTTGTACGAGATGGGCCGCGTCTACTGGCAGCAGTTGAACGACCTGCCGGATGAGCGACGCGTGCTCGCGCTGCTCGCATCCGGGCCATGGCTTCCGCCGTCCTGGCTCGGCAACGGGCACGAAGCTGGGTTCGAGCATATGCACGCGGTGGTCGAGCTGGTGCTGAGCTCGTGCGGCATCGAGGCCAGCTTTGCGCCGGCCGAGCACCCGTCGCTGCATCCGGGCAAGGCGGCCGAGGTCCGGATCGGCGAGGAGCTGATCGGCTACTTCGGCGAGCTGCACCCGCTGGTGCACAAGCGGCTCGATCTGCCCGCCGGGGCGGTGCTCGTGGCGGAGCTCGACCTGGACATGCTGTCGCGCCATCGCCAGGCCACACGGCGGTACAAGCCCATCCGCCGCTTCCCGTCCGTGGGCCGGCAGCTCACGGTCGCGCTGGAGCCCACGGTCAGTGCGGAAGAGGTGCGGCAGGCCATCCTCGCCGCCGGGGGCGACCTACTGGTCGAGCTGCACCTGGCGGACGTGTTCCAGCTGCCCGACGGCAAGCGCAGCCTGTCGTACTCCTTCACCCTCCAGTCCGACGAGAAGACGCTGACGGACGAGGAGGCCAACGCCGTTCGCGACCGCATCATGGACGCACTTCGAACGGGTCTGGGAGCAGTTCAGCGCTGAAACAGTGTCATGCTGAGCGTCGAGCGAAGCATCCGCGTTGCTTGCGTCCGAGTGTCCTCGACCTGGGGACCCTTCGCTCGACGCTCAGGGTGACAGCTCGAATTTGAATCCCAAGCACCTCGCGACGCTGGAGCTGCCGAAGATTCTGGAGCGGGTGGCGGCGCTGGGCTCATTCTCGGCCAGCAAGGAGCTGCTGCTGGGCCTGCAGCCGGAGACCTCGCTGGCACGCGTGCGGGCCATGCAGGCGGCGACCACCGAGGCCGCGCGGCTGCTCGCCAGCCGGCCGAGCGTCTCGATCGGCGGCGCGCGCGACGTCCGGCCGCTGGCGCACCGAGCCAGCCTGGGGGCGATCCTCTCCGCGGGCGACCTGCTGGAGGTGCTGGCGACCATCGACAGCGCCCGCACGATGCGCGAGCTGCTGCACCGCGGGCAGCTCGTCTATCCCGAGCTGGCGACCTATGCCGGCCGGCTGCACCCGCTGAAGGGCCTGCGCGACAGCATCGCCGAGACCATCGACGACAAGGGCGAGGTGGTGGACAGCGCCTCGCCGCAGCTGACCTATCTGCGGCGCGAGGTACGCACCGGGCGTGACCGCATCATGCGCCGGCTGGAAGCCATAATCGCCGACTCGAACAATGCCGAGGCCATCCAGGAGCCGATCGTCACGGAGCGGAATGGGCGCTACGTGATCGCCGTCAAGGCCACGCACCGGCACCACATCCGCGGTGTGGTGCACGACCAGTCGGAGAGCGGCGCGACGCTGTTCCTGGAGCCGCTGGCCACCGTGGACATGACCAACGACTGGCGGCAGCGCCAGCTCGACGAACAGAAGGAGGTCGAGCGCATCCTGCGGCTCCTGTCCAGCCGCGTCAGCCACGAGGCCGTCCAGCTCACCGAGATCGTCGAAGCGCTGGCGGCGCTGGACGCCACGTTTGCCAAGGCCCGCTACGGCGAGCGGCTGGAGGCGGTCGAACCCGAGCTGAACGCCGATGGCGTCGTCGACCTGGTCGAAGCGCGCCATCCGCTGCTTACCGGCCGCGTTGTGCCGCAGACGATCCGGCTCGGCGAGGGCTACCGGGTGCTGATCATCACCGGTCCGAACACCGGCGGCAAGACGGTGGCGCTGAAGACGGTGGGGCTGCTGACGTTGATGGCGCAATGCGGGCTGCGCATCCCGGCCGCGCCCGGCTCGAAGGTCGCGGTGTTCCAGGAGGTTCTGGCCGACATCGGCGACGAGCAGAGCATCGAGCAGTCGCTGTCCACGTTCTCGGGACACCTGCGGAACATCGTGAGCATGCTGCGGGACGCTACCCCCAAGTCGCTGGTGCTGGTGGACGAGCTGGGCGCCGGCACCGATCCGGACGAGGGCTCGGAGCTGGCGCGGGCCATCCTGGAATACCTTCTGGAGCACGGCGTCACGACCGTCGCCACGACGCACTACTCCGAGCTGAAGACGTTTGCCCACAACCGCGAGGGCGTGGAAAACGCCTCGGTGGAGTTCGACGTGAACACGCTCTCGCCCACCTACCGGCTGCGCATCGGGACGCCGGGGCGCAGCAACGCGCTGGCCATCGCGGCCCGGCTCGGGCTGGCGCAGGAGATCATCGACAGCGCTCGCTCGGGCCTGTCGGAGGAGCACCTCAAGGCCGAGAGCCTGCTGGAGGAGATCCACCGCAAGGAGCGCGTCGCCGCCCGCGAGCGCAACCGCGCCTCACGCGAGCAGCAGCAGCTCCACCGCCTTCGCACGCAGGCCGCCGATGCGCTGGCCGAGGCAGAGCGCATCCGCGATGAGGCGCGCCACAGCGCCTACGCTGAGGCGGAGGCCGAGCTGGCCGAGCTGCGGCGAGAGGCCGCGCGGCTCAGCCAGGAGCTGGAACGCGCCCGCGGCGACCGCGAGACGGTCGAGGCGCTGCGCGAGCGCCTGGTCGAGGCGCGGCGGCAGCAGGACCGCGAGGCCGCGCGGAGCCTGCAGGAGGAGCTGAGCGCGGCCGTGGCTCGCCAGGACCGCGGCGCCATGCGCAACCTCCAGTCCGACCTGGCCATAGCCAGCCGGCGATTGGAATCGCTGGGGCAGGCGGCGGCTCCGCGCGCGGAACCTGCGCGGGTCTCCGTCGGGGAGTTCGTCCGCGTGCCCGGGTTCGCGGAGCCGGGCCAGGTGCTGACGGAGCCGGACGCGAAGGGCGAGCTCGACGTGCAGGTGGGCGCCTTCCGGGTGCGCACTCGCGCCGCGGAGCTGCAGCACGCGCAGAGGCCGCGCCGGCACGAGCCGGCCTATGCCTTCGCCCGCGCGCCGGAGTCGTTCACGCCGCCATCGCTGTCACAGCCAGTGGACATGCGCGGCCTGCGTGCGGAAGAAGTCGAGCCGCTGCTGGACCGCGAGCTGAACGAGGCTTTCAGCGCCGGCGTGCCGTACCTCAAGATCATCCACGGCCACGGCAGCGGCACCGTCCGCAAGATCGTGCGCGACTACCTGGCGCACCAGCCATACGTCAGCTCCTACGAGCCCGCCTCCGCCGCCGAAGGGGGCGACGGCGCGACCATCGTGACGCTGGCTATCTAAGTCCTACGCGGACGGCGACCCGCGTGAACCATGGTGCACACGGCCTTGGAACCGGCGCAACTGACGCTCAGACCTTCGGCATCACCTCGCCTGCGAAGCGGCGGACCTGGTCGAGGTAGGCGGGGACGTCACCTTCCCAGAAGCTGAGGGCGATCTCGGAGCAGCCGGCTTCCTGGTAGCGGCGGACGTCGTCAAGGAGGTCGGCGCTGCTGCCGCCGATGATGAACCGGCCGCCGCGCTCGTCCGGGATGTGGCCGCGCTCGGTGCCGACGTTCGTTCGCAGGCTGACGGGCAGCTTGCGGGACGGGTTCAGCTCGGCCAGCCGGTCGACGCAGGCCTTGAACTGATCGGGCGGGATGCGCGAGGCGTGCCAACCGTCGCCGTAAGTGGCGGCGCGCTTCAGGGCGGGCTCGGTTAGGCCGCCGACCAGGATGGGCGGCCCGCCGTACTGGGCGGGCGGCGGGCCGAAAGCCTGGTTCTCGAAGCGGAAGAAAGTGCCGCGAAAGGCTTTCTCCGGCTCCGTCCAGAGCTGTCTCAGCACCAGGATGCTCTCGTCCAGGATGCGGCCGCGCTTGTGGAAGTCCGCATTCAGGAACTCGAACTCCGGTTCGTGCCAGCCGGTGCCCACCCCGAGGATGACCCTGCCGCCCGAGATGCGGTCGATGGTCGCCACCTCTTTGGCGACGACCACGGGGTTGCGCTGGGCCAGCACCAGCACAGAGACGCCGATCTTGACCTTGCTGGTTACGCCGGCCATCCAGGCCATGACCGTGAGCGCCTCGAAGATGGAGTGGTACGGCGGGGTAGGCGTGGCCCGGCTCATCATCACGTGGTCGGTGGTCCAGATGGAGTCGTAACCCAGCTCCTCGGCGAGAGACGCCGACTCGCGGATGAGCTGGACGGTGGCCTCGGGCCGGTTGGTGGGCAGGATCAGACCGAATCGCATATCGGAGATTCTCTCAGGCGATCCTCAGCTTCCGCCCAGCGCGGGTTCAGCGCCGGCCGCCAGCATGAAGCCATGCAACACAGCTTTGGAGGATCTCTCATGAAATCGACCATTCTTCGCGGCACGCTCTCGGGCGTCGCGCTGAGCGCGATGCTGGCGGTACCGGCGTTCGCGCAGACCAGCAGCACGTCGCCCTCATCTTCGCCGTCCTCGACGGCCACCACTTCAACGGCGGGCAAGCACCAGAAGGGCTGCCCAGCCGGGTTCGATGCCGGCGACGCGGCCGGCGTGCGCATCTGCCGCGAGAAGGGCGGCGGGTTCCGGCTGGAGACGACCGACCCGGCCAGGTCCGGCGCGCACGAGTACACGGGCACGCTGACCACGGACGGCTCGTTCTCGGGCGTGCAGCTCATCCGGGCGGAGAGCGACGACTCGGCCAGCGTGGACGGCAACGGCAACCTGAACTTCGACTTCAAGACCTACAGCGGCATCGACGGCATGACCTTCCGGGCGACGGGCGGCAAGGAAGTGACCTTCAACCTGATGGTGGATGGCCAGCAGCTTGCGCCCGCTCAGATCTGGGTGGGCCGCAACGGCAAGCACCCGAAGAATGACCCCTTCAAGGTGAAGGCGGGCCACCACAAGAAGACTGCGCCGGCTACGACAAGCGCCAGCGCGAGCCCAAGCCCCGCGGCTGCTAGCTGAGGATCTTGAGCAGCGCGGCCAAGATGCGGTCGTCGCGGTAGGGCTTGATCACGAAGTCCTTGGCGCCGGACTTCATGGCCTCCATGACCATGGACTGCTGGCCCATGCCGGTGACCATCACCACCTTGGCGTTGGCGTCGGCCTTCAGCAGCTCCTTGAGCGCGGTAAGGCCGTCCATCTCGGGCATGGTGATGTCCAGCAGGACGCCATCCGGGCGATGCTCCTTGTACTTGGCGATGGCGTCGAGGCCGTTCTCGGCCTCGACGGCCTCGTAGCCCTGGCTGGTCAGTAAGCGCGAGAGACGCAGACGCATGAAAGCTGCGTCGTCAACTACCAGAATCTTCGCCATCTCACCCCTCCCAACCCTGGTTCAGCAGTCTAGCAGTTTGGCCTGATCGACAATGGACCGAATCTCAGGCGAGTAGGAGTGATCGATGGCACGCATACCCGAGGTCAGCGCACGGGAGGAGCTCCCCGAGGCCGACCGGCACATCTGGGACGAGATCTCGGCCAGCCGCGGACAGGTGCAGGGCCCCTTCAAGGTGCTGCTGCACAGCCCGGAGTTCGCCCAGCGCGCGGCGCACCTGGGCGCCTACGTGCGGTTCGAGTCCGGCGATCACCTGCCGCCGCGCATCCGCGAACTGGCCGTGCTCTCGACCGCGCGCATGCTGGACTGCGGTTACGAGTACTCCGCGCACCATCAGATGGCGTCGAAGGTGGGCATCTCCGAGGAAGAGGTGGCGGCGATCACCGCGCGCCAACCGGCGGGGCTGGGCGAGGACCGCTGGGTGTACGACTTCGCGGAGCAGGTAATCGTCCGGCACCGCGTGGCCGACGACGTATTCGATGCGGCGCAGACGCGCCTCGGCCTGCGCGGCGTGGTCGAGCTGACGGCGAGCATCGGCTACTACTGCTTGCTGGCGGCGGCCCTCAATACTTTTGGCGTCGAGCCTACTGAGCCGGCCTAGAACCAGTCCGGCATTGCCTCCAGCTTGCCGTCTACGAGGCGGACGGTCTTGCCGGACAGGTCCATGGGGGCTTGGGCGGCTAGGAGGAACAGGGGCTCCAGGGTCTCGGGGCCAGGCAGGCGGCCGCGGGCTTCCTCGGGGGCGTCCTCGGTGGCAATGGCGCTGCCGGGGGAGACGCAGATGAGGCACACGTTGGCGGGGCGCTCCTCGACGGCGACGTAGCGGGTGAAGACGCGGATGGCCTCCTTGGTCGTGGTGTAGGCGACCGAACGTTCGCCGCCGCCGCCGTGGAGGCTGATCACGTGGCCGCCGCCACGCTGCTCGATGTAGGGCAGCGCATGCTTGGTGCAGCGGAAGGTGCCGCCCAGGTTCACGCCCTGGACCTTCTCCCAGAAGGCGTTCTCCATGTCGCGGATGCGCGGCCACCTGGGCACGCCCCAGTTGAAGTGCGGCACGATGCCTGCGTCGTTCACCAGGATGTCGATGCCGCCGAGCTGCTCCGCGGCGCGGGCCATGCACTGGCGGACCGATTCCTCATTGGTGACGTCGGTCACGATGGGCAGCGCGGCCGAGCCGATCTCGCCGGCCGTCGCCTTCATGCGCGGTTCGTCGACGTCGGCCAGCACGACCCTGGCGCCCTCTCGGGCATAGGCGCGGGCCACCATCCGGCCAATGCCCTTGGCCGAGCCGGTGATGACGGCGACCTTGCCGTCGAGGGCGCCCATGGCCTTAGAGCTCGCCCATGCGCGGGAAGACGCGCTTGGGGTTCTCGTGGAAGACCTTGATTTTGTCCTGCTCGGAGAGGATCTCCAGCTTGTCGATGACCGGCACCAGGTCGTCGGCCGGGCGGCCGCTCTCGGGCCGCGGCGCGCCGCCTGAGCCGGGCACCTCCGTGCCGAACAGCATCTGATCGACGCCGCGCTGCTTGAACGCAGCCTCCAGGAAGGCGACGTCGTGGGCGCAGGTGTCGAAGAACAGGTTCTTGCTGACGTCGCGCTGGCCCATGTGGGGATCCGTCTTGATCCAGCGGTCGAGGGAGCCGCCGCAGTGGCAGACGACGACCTTCATGTCGGGGAACTTGTCGAAGATGTCGGTGCGCGTGAGGAGCTGAGTGGCCAGGTACTCCTCGACGACGTTGTTGATCTGATAGTTGGCGTTAAGCGCCTCGACGCGCCGATCGCGCGAGCCTGCGGGATGGACCATCAGCGGCACGTTGAGCCTGACCGCGGTCTCGTAGATGGGATACCAGTAGGGGTCGTTCAGGCCGGGTGCGGTGCGCAATCCGTCCGGATCGGGGTTGATGTAGGCGCCCGCGAAGCCGAGCTCCTGCACGGCGCGCTGCAGCTCGGCGGCGCAGTTCTTCGTGTCGGCCGACTCGGCATTCTGCGGCAGCTGGGCCATGCCCAGGAAGCGCTTGGGGTTGAGCCGGCAGCATTGGGCGATGAGGTCGTTGGTCGCCTTGCACCAGGCGGTTTGGATGGCCGGACGGGTCCACATGAAGTTGGCATACGGCCGGGGGCCGATGAGCTGGACGTCCACCTGACGGTCGTCGAGCTGCTTGAGGTGGTTGTCCTGGGACTTGGCCAGGAGCTCGTCCGAAATGTTGAGCTTGCGGTCGGGACCGTTGGCGGCCATGATGCCGGCCGCGTAGGCGAAGTAGTCCGGAGGGCTGCTGACGTGGCCATGCACGTCCAGGACTTTGACGTTCTTGTACATGGGGGCCATTGTGCCACCGACGCTGATAGGGGGATCGTGGATCAGTGCGTCGCGGTGGCCGTTGGCGTCGACGGCGCGTGAGTGGCCGTAGCCGTGACATGCGTCGCAGTAGCGGTCGCCGCGACGCTGGTCGCCGTCGCGGGAAGGCTCGTGGCGGTCGGCGGGATCGGGGTGGATGTCGGCGGGGCGGCGGTGGAGGTCGCGGGCACGTGGGTGGCGGTGGGGACGGCGGTGGCCGCCTGCGTGTTCGTAGGTATGGGGCTTGGCGTGCTGGTGGCCGTCGCGGGCTGGCTGGTGGCCGTGGGGACGGCCCTCACCGGCGATGGCCGGGCAGCGGCCGCTGCCAGCTGGGGCGGGATGACGGCATCCACGCGGCGAACGATGGTTTGCGTGGCCACGGGCGTGGGAACGGCTTGCGGAGGCAGGCAGGATGGGTCGACAGGCGCGGGCTCCTTCTGCCAGGCCTGGCTCAGCAGGCCGAAGGTGCCGTCCACCGGCTGGCTGTTGCCGTCCATGAGGCCCCAGACCACGTCGGTTGGCTCTGGCCCGGTCGTGGTCCAGGCATAGGGCGCACCGCCCAGCACGTACTGGGGATAGCAGCGGATGGAGTGCCACATCAGCGCGTAGCCCGCGGCCCTCTTGTCCGGAGTCGCCCCTTCCATCCCGAACTCGCTGATGAACAGAGGCCGATCGAGGCCGTTGGACGGCCAGCGAGCCAGCAGCGGCGCAGGGTCCTTGTCGTAGACGTTCATGCCGTACTGCAGCCAGGGGCGCGGCGTGCCGTCGCTGCTCAGCATCGAGGCGAAATCAGGGACGT
>Ga0209062_1004192_pt1 | contig 15480 bp, 13 predicted proteins | sample Coa_R2_2_FD_187158 | JGI IMG/M metagenome (GOLD analysis project Ga0209062, IMG submission 187158) | Surface soil microbial communities from Centralia Pennsylvania, which are recovering from an underground coalmine fire - Coalmine... | ecosystem: Environmental > Terrestrial > Soil > Unclassified... | reverse complement strand
AATATCTGCGATCGCCAACTCCTCGTAAAGCGACATCACATCTTTGTCTTGACGGTTTTCTATGGCTGTCAAAGCAGCATCATAGTCTGTACTTCCTGCGATCGCTTTTTCAAAAATGGAGGGGTTGGAGGTTACACCCCATACCTCACCAGAATCAACCATCTGCTGGAGTTCACCACTAGTAATTAGGCTGCGACGGATATAGTCAAGCCACACGGACTGACCATACTTTTGAAGAGCTTGTACGGGATTGGAAGAAACTGCTTGTATCGAGGTCATATATTTGTCCCAAAATTTCAGTTATGTCCATGCAAATGGTCGTTATGGCTGCTCATATAAAGCCAATCTTTTCAATTCCATGACGGAGGTTTGAAGCTCCAATTCACCATAATTTTGAAATTTCTTAGTAATTTTAAGTGGTAATGATTGACAGGTTAAAAAGAGGTTTTAATTCCTTTTAACTCACAGAAATGCTGACAATTATCTTGCGAAAACTTCATTTTAAAATTCTTTAAAGTATATTTCCATGGTCAATGTTATTGTGGTAGGTTTATATTTTTTCGGTATTGCTTAATAAATCTAGATAACCCTTAAAAGACATTAAAAACAGGAAAAATAAGGATGAGTTACCAGGATATAAGCATAAATTTCTCTGCATAATCTTTCCTTCTTTACCTTCCATGGAAGTATTTATCTTAATTAAGGGCATTGAAATAACTCAAGTAAATAGCGTTCAGAAATATTGTTGACTATTTCGGCAGATTTAACTAGTGAAGATTGACAAGTTATGAAAAACTTAAGCACTCTAAGTATCATTACCCAAATAGGTCAATTCTAAGAATGCTTGGTGCGTTATGGAAGCCACAGCTGATACCAATTCTTTAAAATTCAGCAACAGTTCTAAAATCACCAACCTTTGTTAAATAGAGCTTTCTTAATTTTGAATTGGTATTCATCTTCTTGAGAATAGCAATTGTGCTTTTGCCATACTTGACTATATAGGCAGCCCATAGGATAAGCTTGAGAACTACCCAACCTAAAGTTTAGTCTTAACTTATTGATTTTGCTGAAAGCCACTACACCTACACAGTGATAGAAACATTTACTCAAATACCACAGTCCTATCATCGTAAACTAATATCCGATTCTGTAAATGCGATCGCACTGCTCTTGCTAGAACCACCCGCTCTAAGTCTTTGCCTTTACGAATCAGATCCACTACATCATCTCGATGACTAACCCGTACCACTTCTTGTTCAATAATCGGACCTTGGTCTAAGTCTGCAGTCACATAGTGAGCAGTTGCTCCAATAATTTTAACTCCTCGTTTATATGCTTGCTGATAAGGATTTGCTCCGACAAAGGCAGGTAGAAATGAATGGTGAATATTAATTGTATGCGGAAATTGGGCAATAAACTCCGGGGTCAAGATTTGCATGTACTTTGCCAACACAACCAAATCAATGTTGTACTGTCGCAGGAGTTCTAACTGTTTGGCTTCTTGCTCAAGTTTATTCTCTTTCGTAATCGGGATGTGGTAGTAGTCAATGCTAAACTGCTTAGCAATAGCTTGTAAGTCAGGATGATTGCTGATCATCAGCGGAATCTCAGCGGCTAGATCTCCTGATCTCTGTCTCCAGATCAGATCCAACAAACAATGATCCTGACGACTTACAAAAATGGCAATTCGACGTATGCTGTCAGAGAAATAAAGTTGCCAGGTACATTTCAAAGGTTGAGCAATGGCATTGAAAGCTGGACCAATCAATTCACGGGATAGATTAAATCCATCTAACTGCCATTCAATACGCGTCAAAAATAATCCGGCAGCAAAATCGGTATGCTGATCAGCATGAATAATATTACCGCCATTACTGTATATAAAATTGGCAAATTTTGCCACTAATCCTCGTTGATCCGGGCAAGAAATCAAGAGAGTGGCAGTATTCTTCGTCATATAACTTCTCAGTGAGCCTAACTTGAATTGCTGTAGATTTTATCCTCACACTGTAACAGATAATCTATTGTTTTGAGGCTACTCTACTTCAACACATCAACGAACATAAATGATTCGCAAACACAGAGAAACCTAGTTTCTTTAAGAAACCGGGTTTCTGAGGGCTAGCAAATTTGTAACTTAAATAGGATTGCTATAGATAGGCTATCGGATACCTCTTCTTTAAAGAAATTGCTATTTCTTATTGTTAGGTACTTCCAATTTATATTCAATAGCTCCTAACTTTTTCAAAGAGGTAATCATCGCTTCTGTTAATCCAACAACCCCAGTGAGATTCATACCTTCATAGGGTTTTTTGCTTAACAGACTTTTAATGCACTCACCAGTCTCTAAATCCCAAATCCTAATCGTCTCATCTTCACCACCACTCATTAGAGTCCTATCCTGAGAATTGAAGGTAACTGATAAAATTCCCTTATGATGTTGCTGTAAAGTTTTCAAGCACTTACCACTTGAGACTTCCCATAATTTCATTGTTAAATCCATACTGCCACTGCTGAGAAGTTGTCCATCTCCAGAAAAAGCGACTGACCTAACTGCACCAGTATGTCCTCGTAAAGTTTTGATGCATTGACCAGTCTTAACATCCCATAACTTCACCGTATAGTCATGACTACCACTAGCTAAGATTTGTCCATCTGGACTAAAGGCGACTGACCATACCCAACTCGTATGTCCTATCAACGTTTTAATGCACATACTATTTGAGATATCCCATAGCTTTACAGAGTGATCATGACTGCCACTTGCTAATCTTTGACCGTCAGGACTGAAGGTCACTGACAAAACTCCATGGTTTTCTGCATGTACAGTTTCCAAGCACTCACCATTCGAGACATCCCAGAATTTTATTGTTTGGTCATGACTGCCACTTACTAGTATTTGATCATTAGGACTCCATGCAATTGACCAAACCCAACTTTTGTGTCCTTTTAAAGTTCGGTAACAGTTATGATTATGAATATCCCACAACCTAATTGTCCTGTCATCACTGCTACTTGCCAAAATACGACCATCAAGACTAAATGTCACTGATCTGATAACATTTTCATGTCCCGTGAAAGTTCCCAAACATTGACTATTTTGAATATTCCATAGATCCACTATCTTGCGATCGCCGCCACTAGCTAGCATCTGTCCATTGGGACTCAAGGCAATTGACCAAATTCTATCGCTGTATCCCTGTAGAGTTCTCAAACACTGACCAGTAGAAACATCCCATATTCTCAATGATTGGTCATCACTGACACTCACCAGCATTTGACCATTAGGACTAAAAGCAACTTTTCGCACCAGATGATTATGACCAGGCAAAGTTTTGAGACATTCACCAGTACTGATATTCCATAACTTTACTGTTTGATCCCAACTGCCACTAGCCAGAATTTGTCCATTTGGATTAAAGGCAACTGACGAGAGCCAACCAGAGTGACCTTGCAAGATCATCAAACATTGACCAGTTTTGATATTCCACAACTTCACTGTTTGATCACTGCTGGCGCTGGCAAGTGTACAACCATCTGGGCTGAGAGTAGCCGACCAGATTGCTTCATCGTGTCCTTGGAAAGTCTTAAGACAATCACCAGTATGAACATCCCACAGCTTCAGCGTTTTATCTACACTAGCGCTAATGAGCACTTTGCTATCAGGACTAAAGATAACTTGTTGCACCATATTATGATGTCCACGCCAAGTTTTGAGACATTTACCAGTACTGACATCCCATATCTTGATAGTGTTGTCATCATCTCCACTTCCCAGTATTTGCCCACCTGAGTTGAAGGCAATTGACCAGACACCCTTTCTATGTTCCTGTAAAATTTGTAAACATTCGCCAGTCGTAACATTCCAAAACCTGATTGTTTGGTCCTCGCTACTGCTGGCAAGAATACAACTATCAGGGCTGAAGGTAAGTGAAACAACCCAATCCGTGTGACCTCTACAGGTTAATAGTTGTGTCCAATCACCAACTTGATAGAGGCGAATTTCACCATTTATATCCCCTGTAGCCACAAGTTTTCCATTGGGGCTAAATGCTACCGACAACACACCACCAAAGGTCTCTACAAAAACACATTTGGCCAAATTAGCATTTTGAAAACTTGTATTGTGCAACTTTACCCTTCGCAGATCAGCTTGCCAAACAGTTAGATGCGAAAAATCATAGCCACTTAAATCTGTTCCTAAATGACGCAGTAAATTAAAAATATTGCCTGCAGTATAACTTTGCTCTTGTGGTGATGTCTGTCTGAGCGTTGTTAACATTTGTGTTAGCTGAGTGACTACTGCTGTTTTGCTTCTCAATACCGTTAGTAAGCCATTGATAATTGGCTTTACAATTAAGCGAATTTGGCTCTCCCTAATGTAGTCTTTGGCTGTCGCCTTCATCAAAGCATGACACCTAAACAATTCCAACTTCTGGCTTTCAATCTCTTGACACACATGCTCTATCAAACGATTCGTCACATACTCCATCACCACCGCTTGTTGTGTAAAGCACGATTCACTTTCCTCTACTAGCGATCGCCTTGCTAAAGACTCCACTGCTTCTAGAATTTTTTTGGGTGTGATTGATGTGACTATGTCTTGTTTTAACTGTGATAATGACACTGGCTCACGATTGATTGCCAACCAGTACATGATGTCCTTTTCTAACTCACTCAGGCGTACAAACTGCTGCTCTAGCAATTCGCTGATGTCCCCAAATACCGTTGTTTCTTCCTGTAAAAATTCCCCAACATCTCCACTAAATAAATCTCGGATTGTTGTTGCGACCACCTTCAGTGCTAGGGCATTGCCTTCATAGCGCTCTACTAGTTTTTGCAGTTGCAACTCCTGGGCACATAACCCTTTCATTTTTAATATTTCTTTTCCTGAGTCTGAGTTAAGACCATTGAGCGTCAAGGAGCGAACATCTAATGTCTCTCCTTCTAAGATTGCTACTTGGTGTGGTTTTTCTCTGGAAGTCAGCAGCAAGCTACTTTGATGCTCTGTTTCTCCCACTCGTCTGATGAGTTCCCCATACTCCTGATACCCTGTACGATATACTCCCGCCCGATTCCCGCTCTGTAGTATCGACTCCAAATTATCCAGGATCAATAAACACCGATGCTCTCGCAGATATTCAATCAGTCGTGATATTCTCTCACCTGTAGTTTGGGGTAAGTTGGCTTGTGTTTCTCGCTCATCTGAGACGAATTGCAGCAGGTTGGCTAATAATTCTGTTGCTGGTGGTGCTTCTCTAAGCGAGCGCCAGATGACGTACTCATAGTGTTGTTTGATCTGATGTGCCAGCTTGACTGATAAGGCTGTTTTGCCGACTCCCCCCATCCCCAAGATGGCGACGATGCGGCATCTGTGTTGCAGCAACCATTGCTCTAGGGTTGTCAATTCTTCTGTGCGTCCATAAAAGGTGGACACACTGATTGCCTCTCCCCAATCTTGACGCTGAGATTGGTCTGCACTTGTGTAGCAACCTCTGTCTAGTTCTAGACCAAAAGCATTGAAAAATAGCTCTAGTGTGCGTTTATCTACGGCTTCATCACCTGAGAGTACCTTGGAGACTGTGGCTGTATTGACTCCTACACGCTCACTTATATCTTGTATGGAGAATCTGTTGCCACGATTCTGTTGATTCTCACAGGCAATTTTTGCTGCTTGTAGCTTTTGCATGCCCTCTGGTGTTAGATACAGACCTCGTTTACGTTTTTGTTTGGCAATCGGCTTGTTCATTTTCCTTTTGAACCACCTTTTTTCCCGTTCAAGGTCTCTGTAATTATTGCTGCTTTTGTATTTTTGCTTTGTTGATTATACCTTTGATTGAGCAGATACCTACTATATACTTACGTTGATTGTCTTTGCGTTTGTCAATGTTGCAAGATAAGAAGTATTATGCAGATTTAAGTAGAAAGTCAATAGCAGCAAAATAAAAAGCATGGATGGCAAATTGATTGTCTTTGAAGGGGTGGAAGGTTCTGGTAAGACTACACAGATTCAGCAAACTTCTGAATGGCTGCAAAGCTTGGGTATTTTTACACTGGTCACACGCGAACCGGGAGGAACAGATTTAGGGTTGCATCTGCGACATTTGTTACTAAAGGCTACAAAACACCCAATTGCTGACAGAACAGAATTACTTTTGTATGCTGCTGATCGCTCACAACATGTAGAACAAGAACTTAAACCTAGTTTGGCAAAGGGTGCAATTATTTTATGCGATCGCTACACCGACTCCACCATTGCTTACCAAGGTTGGGGACGTCAGATGAGTATAGAAATGATAGAACAGCTTAATAATTTAGCTACTGGCGGGCTCCAAAGCGATTTAACAATATTGTTGGATATTGATCCCGAATTTTCTTTAAAACGGATACTAGCTAAAAGAAAATTAGATCGGATGGAGCAAATAGATTTAAACTTCCATTACCGAGTTCGTGAAGGTTACTTATCATTAGCAAAAAAATATCCTCATAGAATTGTTATCGTTGATGCAAATCATGATATTGCTAAAGTCACTATAGATATCCAAACATTATTAGCTCATTTCTTAAAATTACGATCTTAACTTGACAATTAGTCTTACCTGTTCCAGCAATGGAAAATTTCATGGTAGTAACTCAAATATATAGCAGTCCTATTTGAACAGCATTGTCTTCTCTAGCAACCCTAAATCATTCGTGAAAAATGAGAAACCGGGTTTCTGAGACTTTTGATTTTACAACTCATCTAGGACTGCCATATTCAGAGATTTATTTGTAGCAATAACTTTTAGACTTTTTATAAAGTCTTCGTGATCTTTTTACGCTCTGATTAAGATATAAAAATGTAGAAACTTCACATCCACAAAAAAAATAATAGCTAAACTACAAACAGAAACCAGTCCACTCCTTGATAACACTAGCGGTGATAAAGTGTTCAAGAAAATCCTGCTCTGGCGTTTTGCATCCACCATACTGTCAACATTTTGTTTGTTAGGGCTGAGTGGTGCATCAGCTCCTACAACTAAAATAAGGGATGTGGACCTAAAAGTTGGTATTGTGCAGCGATTTGGAGAAAAACCAACTGCACAAATGCAACTAGAACCGCTTCCAGGCGATCACTTAAAACTGACATTTAAAGCTGGCAACCAGGAGCAAACCCTAGTTACAGCAAATCCAGTCAAGCTGGAAACAGTCATGCAGCCTCTACCCCAACCAGTTCTTGAAGAACGGGTAGTGCTAGGAACCTACCGTACCTTTGAAACTGCTGAAGACAGTGCCAAACACTGGAATGATCAAGGAATTGAAGTAGAAATAGCCCAGCCAGAACGTTGGCAAGTGTGGGCGAAACGGGAAGTTTACAACACTCCTTTGTTACGACGCTGGCTATTGCAAAGTGTACAAGCAACAGGAAATAATACTGCCTACCTCGACACCAAAATCTTAGAACAGTCACCACGAGTCGTCTGGGTAGTTAACGGTAACCGCTACAGCCGTAATCATCTAGAAATTAGCAGTGACAAAAATTTAATTCAGGTTATCCAAGGTCACACTCAACAGAGTACTCGTCTTTATGCTGGCAGAATGGAGTTACAACCAAATGCTTACGGGACTTATACTTTAGTAAATGAAGTGCCTTTAGAAACTTATCTGCGTGGAGTTGTACCCTATGAAATAGGAAATTCCTCACCAACAGCAGCCCTAGAAGCACAAGCTATACTTGCCCGAACTTACGCCTTGCGAAATTTACGTAGGTTTGCTGTAGACAATTATCAACTATGTGCTGACACTCATTGTCAAGTTTACTTTGGATTGAACGAAGTTTCTGCGAATACAGATCAGGCGATCGCAACAACTAAGGGTATGGTACTAACGTATAAGAACGAGTTAGTGGATGCTCTTTATTCTTCAACCACTGGTGGCGTTACAGCCTCCTTTAGCGATGTTTGGAATGGTGAAGATCGTCCTTATCTACAACCCATAGTGGATGCGCCAAGTCATCTTTGGAACTTGTCTGAGCAGAGTTTATCTGATGAAGACAACTTCCAGCGGTTTATCAGTCTACAGCAAGGATTTAACGAAAGTGGGAAAGATACTCTATTTCGGTGGCGCAAGGAAAGTAGCCTAGAAGATATTACCAAGGGACTACAAAAATTTCTGAAGGTGAAGAACAGTCCCTTCACTAAATTTAAAACTCTTCAAGAAATGAGAGTAGCAGAGCGTAGTCAGAGTGGACGTATTCTCAAACTGGATGTCAAAACTGATATGGGCTCTTTCACCTTATATAAAGACGAGGTGCGTAGTGCTTTTGCTGCCCCTAAAAGTACACTTTTTTATCTGCAACCTCTAAATAAAGGCCAACCAGGTCTTTGGGGCTATGCCTTTATTGGTGGTGGTTTAGGTCATGGGGTGGGTTTGAGCCAAACTGGTGCTCAAAAATTAGCTCAATTAGGTTGGTCAAGTTCAAAGATTCTTCAGTTTTATTATCCCGGCACTCAAATAAAGCAGTTGTCAACCCTTGATGAACAGTCTAATAACTAAATAGGTGTTTGTAGCTGAGTGATAGAGTGTGCCACACTAGAAGTAAGTCAATAAAACAGGAACACAAAATCCTGTGTTCCTGTTTTGACTACAACCTGATATAAACTGTTTGCCAATTTTAATTCAAGAGCAGACACAGCAGAGAAAAAATTTCTTGAACTGTGCTGCTTATTTTCTTGTGCTTTGGGAGGAAATAGGTGTATGAGATCTCTACTGTTAGTAAAGTTCTTCTTCTTTGTGGGTTTCGATAGTGACGTCAGATGTTGGATAGGCAACACAAGTCAGTACATATCCAGCTTGTATTTGATCGTCGTCTAAGAAGGATTGGTCAGACTGGTCAACAGTACCCTCTTTGAGTTTTCCTGCACAAGTAGAACAAGCACCAGCACGGCAAGAGTAAGGCAGGTCAATACCAGCTTCTTCTGCAGCATCTAGAATATAGGTATCGTCATCAACGTCAATTACTGTATTTAGACCCTCAGCTTCGTTGATGAGTGTGACTTTATAAGTTGCCATTCAGTAATCCTCTCTTTTGTTTTTTGCTAACGGCAGTATAAGTTATCTTAAAGCAAAGCAACGGCAAACCTTATCAGATAAGCCGTCTATTCAAATTTGCTTCACTTCTGATACTACGAGAAAAATCAAAGGATGTAACTGAAAATTAACCACGATTAGTAATGAAATTTAGTTGGTTAATACCGATAAGTTTTAATTATAGCTCTGATGAACTTGAAGTTAGAGTATTAAAAAAAGTTATATTCGTGGAAAGAACGCGGAACTTAGAATATCCCATGGATAAATCCACCAAATTCAGCAGAACATATCTTCTGTTGTTTGAGAGGCGCAATCCGCTTTCTTATCGCAAGACTTATCCTCCCACTTAATATAGAACTTCTAAGCTAAGTTCTTAGTTCTTGAGAGGTTAGCTGTCTTCTTCAGAGTGGGTAAGACCATGCAAAACAACACTACTTTTTTTACCGAACCCCTTGTCAGGGTGGGTTTAGTTGGTACTGGCTATGTAGCAAAGCTAAGAGCCGAAGCATTACTTCATGACAACCGAGCGCGTCTAGTAGCGGTTGTCGGTAATACACTAGAAAAGACAGAAACCTTTGCCAGAGACTATCCAGTTGAGGTAATGAGTTCTTGGCAACAACTTGTGGAGCGAGAAGATGTAGATCTGGTGATCATCTGCACTATTAACCGGGATCATGGTGCGATCGCACAAGCAGCACTGCTTCACAACAAACACGTTGTTGTCGAGTATCCCCTTTGTTTAGATGTGGTGGAAGCAGAAAAACTGATTACCCTTTCCAAAGCAAAAAACAAGCTTCTTCATGTTGAACATATTGAACTTTTGGGTGGTGTACATCAAGCCTTGAAGCAACACTTACCACAGATTGGGCATGTGTTTTATGCCCGCTACAACACCATCAATCCCCAACATCCAGCACCCCGCAAATGGACTTACAATCATGAGCTTTTTGGTTTTCCTTTAGTAGGTGCACTATCGCGATTACATCGTATTGTAGATTTGTTTGGTCAAGTTCTCACAGTTAACTGTCATAATCGATTTTGGCAAACAGAAACAGAATATTACCAAAGTTGCTTTTGCACAACTCAACTCAGCCTAAAAAACGGATTGTTAGCGCAAGTGATTTATGGTAAAGGCGAAACTTTATGGCAGCGAGAACGCAAGTTTGAAGTTCATGGCGAGAACGGCGGATTGATTTTTGATGAGGATCGAGGAGTTATAGTCCAAGCGGGAGAAACAACGCCGATAGAGGTCGGTAGCCGTCGAGGTCTGTTTGCCAAAGATACAAGCTTAGTGTTAGACCATTTACTCGAAGGCTCTCCATTGTATATCACTCCAGAACAGAGCTTTTATACTCTTAAAGTTGCGGATGCAGCAAGGCGTTCGGCTGCAACAGGAGAAACTATAATTGTAACAGATTCTTTAAACGAATTTGGGTTAGAGACTCACGACCAAAAATTGTGGCCTTCTAGCCCAGAGTTAAGTTGACACATGACTAAGCTAAGTCCTTAGAAATGATCTATGTGTTTTGTTAAAAAGACACACAATCATTAGTTTCCACACTTCCCGCAAAGTTTTTATGAGAACCGAAACGATTGTTATTTTATCAAAAAGAGAAATAGAGAAAATGCGTCAGGCTGGGCAATTGGCAGCTAAGCTTTTAGACTATCTTGAACCATTAGTCAAGCCGGGCGTGAGCACACTTTATCTGAACGACGAAGCGGAACGGTGGACGCAGGCGCATGGGGCAAAAAGCGCACCTCTTGGCTACAAGGGCTTTCCCAAGTCAATCTGCACTAGTGTAAATGAGGTAGTTTGCCATGGTATTCCCAATGCTAAGCAGATCCTCAGAGATGGAGACATTATTAACATTGATGTCACCCCAATTGTCGATGGTTACCACGGAGATACATCTAAAACATTCTTGGTCGGTACACCTTCACCAAAGGCAAAAAAGCTAGTTGAAGTGACACGAGAGTGCCTTTACAGAGGTATTGCTGAAGTTAAGCCTGACGCACGCGTTGGAGACATTGGTGCAGCCATTCAAGAATATGCTGAATCACAAGGCTTTTCTGTCGTACGAGACTTCGTAGGACACGGTGTAAGCAACATTTTCCACACTGTGCCAGAAATTCCTCATTTTGGTACTCGTGGCAAGGGTAAGCGTCTTAGACCTGGTATGGTTTTCACAATTGAACCAATGATTAATGAAGGGACTTGGGAAGTCGAGGTTCTCAGTGATGGATGGACTGCAGTGACACGCGATCGCAAGCTTACGGCTCAATTTGAGCATACACTAGCTGTGACTGAGGATGGTGTTGAAATTCTTACCTTACCACCGAAAGGCGAGAGTTAAAGCAATTTTTTTGCAGGCATTGCCGTCGCTGACTCTATTTTCCTTTAAGGACCTTAGTTAGTGACGGCTTGAAAAGATACCACCCTCCAATGAAACTATGATCAGAAAAATTGCTTTCGGCGCATTGTGGCTAGGACTGATTATTTATGCTTTTGTGTTTGCACCTCCCGATCAGCCCGATACATTAGAGTTGATCAAAAATCTCTCTATTGGTCAATGGCAAGGCATTAACCCTTTAGTCGTGGCACTTTTTAATATCATGGGTGTCTGGCCTGTCATTTATAGCTGTGTAGTCTTGATTGATGGCAAAAATCAAAAAATTCTAGCTTGGCCTTTTGCAGCAGCTTCGTTTGCCGTCGGAGCATTTGCCTTATTGCCTTACTTAGCATTACGAGAACCAAATCAAAAGTTCTTCGGAACAAAGAACCCCCTTCTTAAATTACTTGATTCTCGTCTGACTGGTATTGTTTTAACTATAGGTGCTGCTATTTTAGTGACTTACGGTATCCGTAATGGAGATTGGGGAAATTTTGTGCAACAGTGGCAAACGAGCCGCTTTATTCATGTCATGAGCTTAGATTTTTGTCTACTTTGCCTCTTATTTCCTACATTGTTAAAAGATGATATGGCGCGGCGGGGTATGAAAAATCCTCAGTTTTTCTGGCTGATATCATTAATACCCTTATTTGGTCCTTTAATATATTTGTGTGTGCGTCCGCCTTTGCTAGAAGTAGAAGAAGGAATGTTATCTACACAACAAAATTTGACGAATTAAAAACAATGACACTGTGTACTGTTGAGAAGTTGATGCAAACTAGAAAAAGCAATTTTCATTCTTAAACAGTGGTGCTTCTATGTGGCTACAATATGGTGTAGATAAAGATGGGACATTAGTGTGTATTGAAAATATTGCTCGAGGAAAAACAACCCTTAAATGTCCTTATTGCAGCAGTCACCTCATTGCTAAAAAAGGTAAGCTTAAAGAGCATCATTTTGCCCATCATGGAGAAACTTGCCTGCCAGTAAAATCTCGTCAATTTCCAGTTATCCCGCTCTATGAGAGTTTCAATATCCATTTATCTGGTAAAGATTTAGAACAACTACAACTACTGTGGAAGGAGTATGGTTTAAAAAATTACCCTATTAGTTCTGGTTTAGTTTCTCATAATCTACTCAAAGCAGAAGTTTTAAAAAAAAATGTCCAGATAGTTCCGTTTGGATATGAGTTTACTGACTTAGGCAAAATTCCTGTCCAAGCGTTAGATCTCATGCGCTTTAACGAAGTGCAAGAGCCTCTTTTACTTAAAAAACTTTTGAAACTAGAACTGGCAGTAGACCATGCTACACACAGAAATACTCTAGATTTATCACATCGATTTACTGATCTAATATTATACCGTACTCAACTCAAACGCATTTTATCTTCCACTCTGTATTTTTTACAAATACAAACAAATCAAGGAACTTTACACAAAATAGGAGTTACCCAGCGTTCTGTGGAAGAACGAGTCATAGAAGTAGAACGAGATTTGCTCAAGCACTATCAAAATGTTACTATTCAGATCTTGGGAAGTTGGCAACACCGAGGAAATGTGGAGAAGTATTTCAAACACCGCTATCAAGAATTTAATTATCCCATCGGTAGTTTGACAGAATATTATAAGTTTAACTCTAAATATGCAAATCATGTGCTAAGTGATCTACAAAATATGAGACCCAAAGTACTCTCTTCTATTGAATTAGATATTCTTGCAGATCATACTTCTCTAGGTTGACCCATTCTTTTTCTGTTAGTCTTTCATAATATGTATTCAACCCAAGCCAAGATAACAAAACCGTGGGGAAATGAGTAATACGAATTTAAAAGAAAAACTGAAAAATGCTTCCAACGGCTTGCTTATGCCTAGCGAGTCTGATTATCCCTTCGAGCCGTTTGTTTGGTCTGGTCAAGCTCAAGAAGCTTTATCACCAGAGAAACTGCTACAACTGACAAATCATCCTATAAATTCACCAATTGAAACAGTTGATCTAGATTATTTATTTCGGAACGTTGCCCAAGAAAAAGAATGGCATGACGAAGTACAGAAAAAAGATGTTCCAAAATTCAAATCTCTTTTAGAAACATTAAAAAGCAACCTAGATGATATCAAGGTTTATCGTATCGGCACAATAAGTATTGATGTTTACATTGTTGGAAGAACAAAAGAAGGTGACTTAGCCGGAGTTGCAACTAAGGTGATAGAAACCTAATATTAAATTTAGCATTGGTAAAATTTTTGTGGCAAGAGACGTAGCAAACCTATGTCTCTATACGTCCGTGAATTGTGAAGAACCGCCTAATATAGTCTAGAAACATCTCATACTTGGCCATTAAACCGCAAAAACTAATATAACCATCCGGACGTACAAGAAAAAGAGAAGATGTATTTGCTCCATAGCGATGATGAAATGTCCGGTCATTATCAAGCAAAGTTGAACTATGACTAGTGAACTCATTGGGAATTTTTTGACTGATGACAATTGCATGTGCAGCAATGAGCATCTCATAGTTCTCTCGAATGATTTTGCTGACCACTGCTAAATTTTGGTAATCATTTGCAGTCGGCTTAATCCCACCAAATAACAGGAGGGTGTGACGGGTATCTTGCAATAACTGAAATAAGCGGATTGATTCTCCAGATTGCTTGAGCAGTTGCCCATCTGGTGCGCGATCGCCTGTGGTTGGTCCTTTCGAGTGCAACCCAAAAACAGCCCCATCCCTATGCTGAGCCACAATTGGACTGTGACGATAATGAATAGCAACTTCTGCCAATTGGTTCACCATCAGGTGTGAGATTGGTTCTATCTTAGTCAAAACAGACACTACAAGATTGCGAAAAAGCTGAGTTAGAGGATGGCGGAGCGTGGCAGCTTGCGTAATGAAATCAGTCAATTGCAAGACGCCTTTTGCTACAGGCTCTCGTTCTGTATGATAACTATCAAGGAGTGATTCCGGTGCCTGATCAGTGGCAACGAGGGCAAGTTTCCAGGCAAGGTTATGAGCATCCTGAATCCCTGTGTTCATACCCTGTCCTCCAGCTGGACTGTGAATGTGTGCAGCATCGCCAGCTAAAAACACACCTCCTTTGCGAAAATGCTGGACTTTGCGACGTGAGAGATGAAATTTTGAGATCCAACTTGGATCACTCAATACAGTATGATCTGGACCACGAACATTAACCAGCTTTTGTATTTCCATAAGAGTCGGAACAGTGGTTTCCAAATCATTGGAGAGAGATATATCAGCTACAATGCGAAACATTCGGCCTGGCATGGGAAAGATTGCTAGCACACCATCTGAATGAAAGAAGATCGATGCTTCATCGTTTGGCAATGACCAGCTTAGCTTGACATCTGCTAGCACAAAGACTTCCCTATATGGTTTTCCGAGAAATGGATCTCCCAATGAATGTCGAACTGTACTATGCGCACCATCACAACCAACTAACCAAGCTACCGTGCAAGTTTCCTCACGCCCGTCAGGGTGATGAAGAATGGCGGTAATACCTTTTTCGTCTTGAGCCAAGCTGGATAACTCAACCATTCGTTCAACTTCTACACCCAAACTTGCCAGATGGTCTATAAGAATGCGTTCTGTTTGGTTTTGTGGCAGACTAATTACAAATGGATAGGGACTATCTACTTTATCGATGTTCAGGTGAGCCAGTGGTCGTTTCCGTGCATATAGGCTAATTCTGTGTAGTGGATTTCCAAATTTCAGCACAGGCTCAATCATTCCCATGTTCTCGAAAACTTCAAGTGTTCTAGGAAAGATAGCTAATGCTTTTGATTGAGATGAAGGAGCAGGTGCTTTGTCGATAATTCGGCAATGTTGACCGTGGCGCGCCAACTCTGCTGCTGCGGTTAGTCCAACTGGTCCTGCACCAACAACCAAAATATCGGTTCTGTTCTCTGGTAAATCAACCATTCTCCCTTCCTCATGACGAAGAATCTCATCACATGCCTCCACATTGGCCATTGTGCTAATGGTTCCCTACTATCTTTGGAAGTAGTTTGT
>Ga0209062_1004189_pt1 | contig 15484 bp, 17 predicted proteins | sample Coa_R2_2_FD_187158 | JGI IMG/M metagenome (GOLD analysis project Ga0209062, IMG submission 187158) | Surface soil microbial communities from Centralia Pennsylvania, which are recovering from an underground coalmine fire - Coalmine... | ecosystem: Environmental > Terrestrial > Soil > Unclassified... | reverse complement strand
CCGCCAAGAACGCCGAAATCATTCACAACCTTGTTGACTTGGGAATTCTGAGCATCCGGACCGACAATCGCGTTCCGGAAATATTCCCGCTCGGCGCGGAATCCGCTCGTATTTGCATTTGCCAGATTGCTCGCCGCCGAATCAAGCGCCTCAGTGCGCGCCAGCAACCCGGAAAAAGCTGCATAGTAGCCGCTGTCCAATGCAGGCCTCCTCTGCGGAACAAAAGATGCAGAAGGAAGACCAGAAGCGGGGATGAATTATTAGAAACTACTGAGACTTTTGCTGACCGATTCGCAATTGTGAGTTATTGAATGGATTCACAAATAATGCTGATGCTGAGAGCGTGCTGCTCAAAGCGGTAGCTACGGTCGATGCGAAACTCCTGCTGCTGCATATGCAGTTGATAGCTGCTCCCGGTCACTACAGCCGGTGTCGAAAGCATGCATCCGCTGGCCAGCGCCGCATGCTTTCCCTTCCATGCTCCGGCAATCATATTGCATACTTCCCCAATCGCATCCTTTACCAGCGCATCCAGTTTCAAGGGACGTGAGCCAACCATACATTCCGCCATACGCAGTGCCGTCTCAAGATCACAACGAAGCGTGCATGCTCCGCTCATGGCGCCGGCAAGTCCGATCACCGCCGTAACGGTTTCTACGCCGTCTTCTACCCCAGATTCAAAAGTGGCGCAGGATACGCCCATCATCAGACGAAAGACCTCATCTACAGCGTCATCAAGATGCAATGCATGCGCGCTCTCCTGCAATAGTTCACGAGCGGGTGTCGCCATTGTGTTCTCCAGAATGAATTAGGCCGATGGATTGAAATGTTCAGGCAAGGTCGAGCAGGGGAATGACGCGATCTTTGACCTGTTCCGCAGTAAAGGGCTTGCGAATATAGCCCTGAGCCCCAGCCACAATTGCGGCTTTGACATGCTCTTCACTGCTCTCTGTCGTGATCATCACAACCGGAACATCAGGCGCCAGGTCCTGCGAGCGCAACTGGCGAAGAAATTCGAGGCCATCCATCACCGGCATATTGATGTCAGAAAGAATGAGCTGAACACGCTCATTTTTCAGCATATCCAGCGCCTCGGACCCGCTCGATGCTTCGTGTACTTTGCTCAGGGACAAACCAGCCTGGCGCAAAGCTCGTTCGACGATCTTTCGCATCACGGATGAGTCGTCAACAATCAGGGCAGCTATCTCACTCATGAATTTTCCTCGCTTACCTTATCGGCAATTCAGACGATCTCGCTAGACTCCGGTAAGCGAACAGATCATGTCTTCGACCTCGTCTATCCCGGGAAGTCTCCGCTCATCTTCAACCGGAACTGGATGACGCCATAGCCGCAACCAGAAATAGTCGTGAATGCGCACCACTTGCGAATAGAGAGCTCTGCGCTCCTCGATCATTGCTGTGAAAGCATGGGCCAGGCCCCGCACATTTGCTGCCTCCAGCAGGCGAGTTTTGGGAAACGCCGCCCGCAATGCTTCTGCGCGCGCACGATGAAACTCTGAATCGCGCAGTACGCCCGCCTCGACCTTCAGCCCTGACATACGTTCAAGAGCAAGCACAAGACAGCGATCAATTCTGTCCTCAAACGCTACATACAATAGCTTGCGTCCTGCCATCCGCAAGGGCACCATGCCGAAGGCATCCATCAACACACGCGGAAAGGCTGACGCCATCGCCGCAGGATCATGCGGCACGCTTGCCAGCGCAGGACAATTCCATTGAGCGCTTAACGCCTGCGCAATGTGGCTATCATCCGCAGCCTTATGCCTGACCAGCCATTCTCCAAGCCTGCCTGCGCCTGCTTTTCTTTGTGCCTCCAGCGCTTTTCTGAGCTGCTGCTGAGTGATAATGCCGCGGGAAAGCAGAATCAATCCTAAAGGAATTCGATGCTGATGGAGCGCCCTTTGCGAGTTGCCTTCGCTCTCTCGCTGAATTGCCGCCTGCACTATTTGCTGCATACATTCCTGGCTGCAGGCCCACTTTCCCTCAAAGATCGGGCTTTGGCGGCTGCGCCAGATTTTGAGCCAGCTGCTTTTGCATTTTGTATTTCCGCAGGAAGACATAAGAGCAGAAGCATGTCTTTCTTTCTGCTCGCGCTGCGCTCGAATATGGGCCTTGACTCCCCGATTTGTCTCATTCGGAGATCGTTTCATCAGAACAGGCATCGAATGCTCTCCAGCGATTTCCTCGGCTCTGCCACCTCGGTAACGCGCAATCCGAAATTTCCATTGACCAGAACAACCTCGCCGCGAGCGACAATCTTGTCACCCACGATCAGATCGACCGGATCGGAAACATGGCGCTCCAGTTGCACCACATCTCCGGGTCCGAGGTCCAATACTTCACTGAGCGGCATTTCTCTTGAGCCGAATCTCAGCGAAGCCTCAAGCTCAACATCGAGCAACAATTCCACCCCGCGGACCGGGAAATTGTTCGTGCCTGATGTTTCCTGCTTCTTCTCGTCCACAGGCTTTGTGCCATCCGAAAGGGCAATGTGGGCAGACGTTTCGCCAAAGCGAATTTCAAAAGCCGTCCAGGAAAGATCCGTCGGCAGTGCCGCCTGCTGTACCGTGACAACAGAGGTCGGTGCGCCGTTGTCCCGGCTCACCGCCTTAGCGGCGCGCTCCGCAACCTGGCGTATGATGCCCTGCCAAAGAGCCGTATCGCGCGGAATATCTGTCTCCGCTGGCGTAATGCGGGCGGCAACAAATAGCCGGGCGAGCGCCGCCGGCTCCGCCGTAACCCAGAAACTTCCGCGAAAAGCTCCTTGCAATTCAACCTTCAGGCAAAGAGTTTCAGCCGCCTGAGTCCAGGTTCCGGCTGCGACTACCTTCACGGTCCCCGCCAGCTCCTGGCTCAAACCCATCGGAGCTTCCAGCAACCATGCGTCAAGAAACGTCTTCATTCAGCCTCCTGTTTTAATCGTGGTGATCAAAGCTCTGCTGCTGCAGCCCCTTTTGCGACACGCGTCAGATGAGCGCAGCGCTGTTCATTCTGGCTTACCGGATACCCTTCGAAGAGAGGAACACCGGCGATCCGCAGCTCCGCCGGCTGTGAAGCGATCATAGAAAATTTCAGAATTTTGCCTTCATATAAGTCTTCCAGTTCTCGTCCGGCAATTTTCAAAGGCGGAAGCTGCAGCGCAGCGCCTACTTTCACTAACCCAACCCGCTCCTGTAAGCGCTGGCGCGTTTCCGCAGAGTGGCGATGCTGACGGCTCCAGTCGCCGATCAGACGACGAAGCACCGTATTGGAAACCACAGCAGGAAAGGCCAGATTCAACATGCCGCTGGCGCCGGGCATGCGCACTTCAAAACTCAGACAAAGCGTCTTTTCTGAAACCGGCATGACGCGCGCGATCTGTGTATGGAGCTGCCTTCGCTCAAAGGAAAAACTCAGTCCTACCGGCTGCCAGGCGGCGCTGAGCTCCCGGCAGATAACCTCAGCAACGCTGGCGAGAATGGATTCTTCTATATCCGTTAATTCACGCGCGCTCCCCGCTTTTCCCTCGCCTCCCAGCAGCAGATCAATCATCGGAGGAGCCAGCGAGAGATCCAGCTGTAAAACCGAAAGCGCTCGCAAAGGATCGAGGCGCACGGAGCTGACATAGGCCAGATCCGGAATGCGCAGCATGAATTCATTGAATGGCATCTGTTCGGCGGAAACCAGATTGACCTGAAAACGGCTGCGCAGCCATACCCCCAGGTTATGCGTGAGGTTGCGGGCAAAGATATCGTTCAGCAGGCTGATCGCGCGCATCTGCTCGTTGCTGATCTGCCCTGCGCGGGAAAAACTATAGGGCTGCACTCGTGTTCGTGTCTCCTGCGCAGCCGCCTTTGACCTCGCGCGCGCAGCCTGAAACAGAGCATCGATCTCATCCTGCTTGAGGCTTTTTTCCATCGCTCGCTACTCTTTCTTTCGCGCGCTCATGCGCTTGTTTGGTTTCTGTATGCCGGCGGATTTCGCGGCAAGATCAGCCAGCATACTCCTCAGGCGCAAAACGGCTGAAGCATGAATCTGCGAAACTCTGGACTCGACCACTCCTAATGTCAGTCCAATCTCCTTCATCGTCAGCTCTTCGTAGTAATAGAGCGTCATCACCAGTCGCTCGCGCTCAGGCAGATTGTCGATTGCTTCGGCCAGCCGCTGCCGCATCTCGCCTTGCAGGCAACGGAAGAGAGGGTCATCTTCTGGCCGGTTGGGAACATAGGCCAGCTCTTCTTCTCCGGAATCTTCTGAGCGCTCCAGGTGTAGCGTTCCAATTTCCAACCCCTTCAGGTCCCCCAGCAATTGCTGGTAATCTTCGAGCTTCATCCGCAGTTCGCCGGCAATCTCCTGTTCGGAAGGCGAACGCCCCAGGCGTGCAGTAAGCGTGCGCATTGCCTGCTCAATGGCGCGGCCCTTGCGGCGCAGCTCACGGGGGCTCCAGTCAAGCGTGCGCAGGCTGTCCAGAATCGCGCCGCGGATACGAAACTGCGCATAACTGCGAAACTGAACTTTCTTCGCAGGATCAAACTTCTGGAAGGCGTCCATCAATCCAAGCACTCCCGCGCTGACCAGTTCGTCCATCTCAACGTGCTGTGGAAGACGCTCATGGATACGGCGCGCAATGTAGCGCACGATCGGCAGATGCTCAATCATGATGCGCTCTTCTTCCGGCGTAAAGCGCGCGCTCGTCAGGGCCTCAGAATGCGCAGCCTTTTTCTGCGCGACCTTAGTTGCTGTTCTGTTCTGCACTCCTTCATTGGAGTGAATGAATGACAACATCATGGCCTGCTGCCCGGTTTCGTCTTTCATCACTGCTCGATCATTCATGGATTCCGCGTTTCGCATAATTCAACTCATGCCTTCATTCATTTCTGTGCATTCGGCTATTCGCATCAACGCACAACGCCGATGGATCGGACGCGGACATCTGGCGGAATCTCAGATGGCGAGATAACGACAACTCTCGGCATCGTCGGCTCAAGCCAGCGACGAAGATGAAAACGTGCCGGACTCGGACAGAGAAGCACGGGAGATGCCATGGAAGGTTGCGAACCGATTAGCCGCTTCACAGAATCGAGAAAACGCTTAAGCCAGGGTGCATGTTGCCCATTGACCGGCAACTGCATTCCGCCTTCTCCCTGAAGCGTCTCGATCAATTCCTCCTCAAGCGCCGGGTCCATCTGCAGAACGCGAAGGCTCCCATCATCCTCGAGAAGAGACTGCACAATCCGCCGTCCCAACGCTGAACGCGCGGCTTCGACCAGATGTGGCAGGCCCTTGCTTATAGCAGCCGCTTCAATCAACGCCTCCAGAATGGTTCCCAGATCACGAATCGAGACCTGTTCACGCAGAAGTTGCTGCAGCACCCTCTGCACTTCACCCAGAGTCAGGACCTTAGGCACAAGCTCTTCCACCAGCTTCGGATGAGACTCGTTGAGCGTATCCAGTAAACGCTTGGTCTCTGCGCGCCCCAGCAGTTCGTGTGCGTGCTGCCGAATCATCTCAGCAATATGCGTGCTGATTGCAGTGACTGTGTCCACCACTGAATACCCAGCTGCAATTGCCTGGCTCTCAAGAGCAGGAGATATCCAGCGCGCCGGAACCTGAAAAGCAGGTTCTTGCGTCTGCTTTCCGGGCAATGGATGCGCATCAGAATGAATGCTGACTGCCAGCAGAGAATTGCCTTCTGTCTGCCAGCGGCCAATTTCCATTCCCCGCAGTGAAAATACATACTCTCGCGGTCGAAGGCGCAGGTTGTCCGAAATATGAATTGGAGGAACAAGAAAACCGAGTTCCGTTGCCAGATGCTTGCGCAATGCTCTTACTTTTGCCAGCATCTGTCCGCCCTGCTTTTCATCGACAAGCGGGATCAGCTGAAATCCGATTTCAAGGCTTAACTCATCCACCTTAAGCAGCGTGGCAATATTTTCGGCCTGGGCCTTATCAGCGAGCTTTCGTTCCGGCTCAGCCTGCGCCATTTCTTCCGGTATGCGCGATATCCGCCGAGCCAGATAACCCAGGCCCACGGCAGGCAGCAGGAAAGCTATCTTCGGCAGACCGGGCACAAGGCACAGGGCGCCCAATACGCCGCTGGCAATGTAGAGCGTCGTGCCGCGCCGCAGTAACTGCGTTCCCAGCTCGGCAGTCAACCCATTCGCTGAATTCGCGCGGGTGAGGACCATGCCTCCCGCCACAGACACCAGCAGAGAGGGGATCAGAGTGACCAGCCCGTCGCCTACTGTAAGCACGGTGTAGGTCTTCAATGCATCCGTAAGCGCTACGCCCTGCTGCAGCACCCCGATCAGCAGGCCGGCAACTATATTGATTCCGGTAATAAGAATGGTTGCCAGGGCATCGCGCTGATTGAAACGCGCGGCGCCATCCATCGCGCCATAAAACTCCGCCTCCTGCGCAATTGCCTGTCTTCGCTTCCTGGCTGCGACTTCATCAATCAAACCAGCATTCAGATCGGCATCAATGGCCATCTGCTTTCCAGGCAGCGCGTCGAGAGTGAAACGCGCCGTTACCTCTGCCGTGCGCACCGCGCCATGGCTGACGACCAGAAACTGAATGGCAATCAGAGCCAGAAAAAGCACGAAGCCTACAACATAATTTCCGCCAACGACAAACTGCCCGAATGCCTCAATCACGCTTCCTGCAGCCGCAGTACCCTCTCCTCCATGCAAAAGAATGCGACGGCTGGAGGCGATATTCAGCGACAGCCGAAAAAGTGTGAGCAGAAGAAGAAGGCTTGGGAATACCGAAAAATCCACGGCCCGCCGCACCTGCACAGCCGAGAGAAACACCAGCACAGATGCTGAAAACGAACAGGCCAGCAGCAGATCGAGCACAAACGACGGAACTGGAATCAGCATGACGAAAATAACGCTGATAGCTCCAACAGGCAGCGACAGACTCTTGCCGAGTCTCAACAAACGAGTGATGAAACTTTCCGCCGGCGCGCTGTTGGATGCAGGAGAAGAAGCAACCGCGATTGAACTCATGCAGTCTCCCTGGGATGGATCGAAGATTGTCGAACAGGATCGCTCTGAGAAACTCGCAGCTTCTCTGAATGCTTTACATCTGCCTCACGTTGGCGGCGAACCTTCTCTTCCACCTGCTTGCGATACAGGTAGGCGAGGATCGCTGCGACTGCCGCATAAAGTTCTGCCGGAATCGATTGACCTTCCGCGACAGACCGATAAAGCGAACGCGCCAGCGGAGGATTCTCGATCACAGGCACTCCGGCCCAGCGTGCTTCGCTCTTGATCTGCTCGGCCAATAAATTGCGGCCCTTAGCCAGAACCTTCGGCGCCTCCATCGTTTCAAAATCAAAGCTCAGAGCAACGGCGTAGTGCGTAGGATTCGTGATCACAACTGTGGCCCGCTTAACATCGGCTTTGAGCTTGCGCCGGCGCATCTGGCGCTGGAGTCCGCGAATTCGTCCGCGTATCTGCGGACTGCCCTCCGTCTCTTTCATCTCTTCGCGTATTTCTTGTTTGCTCATGCGCATGCGGCTCTCCCAGCTTCTCCACTGCACGATGAAATCAATCGCCGACCAGCCAACCAGAATCCACGCCGCATCCAGCAGCAGTCTGTAAGCCGATGCAAACATCAGCGGCATGTGCGAGACACTCATCAGCGGCAGACTGGTTTGCTGCTCAACTGCATGCAGCCCCAGAACGATGACCAGCGCGGCAGGCAGTAGTGTTTTGGTTAAACGCGACACGCCCTGCATCGAGAAGATGTTCTTGATGTTCGATCCCGGATTAAGGCGAGAAAACTTAGGTTGAAGCGACTGCGCCGAAAACTGCAGACCTCCTCCCTGCGCAATCCCCGCCAGGAATGCTGCTGCGCAGCTGGCGAGCGCCAGCACCAGCAAGGGCGATAAGACGACCAGCGTAACGTGGCGCAGAGCAAGCGCCGTCTGCATCATCTGGTCGTCATGCCACAGTGAAGGAGAGCCGAGATCAAGCATCTTTGTAAGCAGGCCTTTCCACATACCTGTCCAGCGCGCGCCCGCGCTGCCCAAAACAAGAATCCCGGCCAGCGTTCCACAGGCGGCCGTGAGCTCGCGGCTGCGAACGCGGTCCCCCTGCTGTTGCGCCCTTTGTCGGCGCCGCGGAGTTGCCCGCTCGGTGCGCTCTCCGCTCACGCGCGTCCCACTCCATGCCGCAGCATGTTTTCGGCGATATCCAACAATCTCGTAAAGTGGTTCTCAATAAATCTCGGCCAAAGCGCGAGCGATCCCAACAGAACCACATATCCGGTCATCGTCTTTGCCGGGACCGTAATTGCAGTCACCGGAAGCTGCGGAGACATCTTTCCTACCAACGCCACAACAATCTCCACCAGCATGGTTGCCGCCAGTGCCGGGGCCGCCAGCTGCAGCGCCGCGAAAAACACCCCGCTTGTCATCTGCATCAGAGTCATTGCCTGCAGCCCATTCAGGAAAACGCTGCCGAGCGGCGCGTCGGCATAACTGCGAATGAAGGCGCCCAGCATCGTCCGGTCCAACCCTGAGGCCAACAGCACCATTACTCCGATCAGCGAGAACATCTGCGCCAGCAGTGGTGTTTGCACTTCTGAATTGGGATCAAGCAGGTTTGCCAGCGAAAAGCTGAACTGCACGCCCAGCACCTGGCCGGCAAAGAGGAGCACTTCATTCAGCATCGTCAATGAAAATCCGAAGATCAGCCCCGCCCCTATTTCCCCCGCCAGAGGAAGTATTCCCAGCTCGACCTTTGCCATCGGAAGCGAAGCAATCATCGGCGCCAGCAAAACTGAGACCACAAAGACAAAGCCCGCTTTGATCTGTCTGGGAATGGCCTGTGACGAGAAAAATGGAGCAGCAACCATCATGCTGCTCAGCCTTACCATCGCCAGCACCAGCGCAGAGAGATAGTGTGTCCAGTCCAGAGGTCCGCGATTGAATATTTCCTGCATGCTGTCAGCTGATATACCGGTGAAAATCGTTCAGGAGAGTTACGGTAAAAAAGATCATGCGGCGCAGAAACCACGGGAGCCCGACAAGCATAACGATGGCCACGATCAGAAGGCGCGGAACCGTGCTCAATGTCTGGTCCTGCAGAGATGTCAGCGTCTGAAAAAGACTCAATACAAAACTGACTGCCGCTGCGAGAAACAAGATGGGCGCGCTCAGAACCAGCGCCTCTTTCAATAAGTTCCGCATCAATTCCGCTACCTGATCTGGTCCCACCGTTTCCCCCAAACAATGTCAAAAGCTCTTGAGCAACGAACCAGCCAGCAGATGCCAGCCGTCCACCATGACAAAAAGCAGTATTTTGAGCGGCGTTGAAACCACTACAGGAGGCAGCTGAAACATACCGATGGAAGTCGTAATCGAAGCAATCACCATATCGATCAGCAAAAATGGAATAAAGAGCACGGCGCCGATCACAAAACCAGCTTTCAATTCGGAAAGCATGTAGGCGGGCACAATTACGCGCAGAGGAAGATCATCCGGCGTTCTGGGCCGCTCAATCATAGAAGCTGAGCTGAAAAGCGTGAGGTCTTTCTCTCGGGCATACTTCAACATGAAATGTTTCGGCGGTTCGATGCCTCGCTGAATTGCCTCCATCCCAGAAATCTGTCCCTGGCGAAAAGGCTCAACCGCCTGCTGATCGACAGCCATCAACACTGGCTGCATCAGGAACCAGGTCATCATCAACCCCAGCCCCATCAATACCTGATTGCTGGGCGCGGTCTGCGTGCCCAATGCCTGGCGCAGAAAGTGAAAAACCACCAGGAGACGCACCATCGGCGTCATTGAGAGCACGATGGCCGGCAGCAACGTTATCAGCGTCAGAGAGAAAACGATGGTCCATGGAACGCCGTTATTGTTTGTCAGGTGCTGCTCCAATCCAGGCAATGGCAGCAGTTTCGACGCCTTCGCAAAATAGACGGCCAGCGCAATCACGAGACCTGCTCCTTTTTCTGCGCTTGTCTCATCGGCGCCCCGGCAGGCTCTGCGATCCGGTCATTTTTTTCCGGTAAAACTTCGATAATCGTCATAGCCGCGTCATTTCCTGCTGCAATCAGAAATTCCTTTTCCCGGCATCGAACCAGGTACAACATCTTCTTCGGCCCCAGCGAAAGCTTTTCCTCAACCTGAAGAGCACTCTCGGATGAAGTCTGAATTTTTCCCAATAACCCTGTCGTGAAGGCTCGTCCTACAACAAACAGCGGACGCATGAAATCTCGAAGCGTGGGGGATGCACTTGTATCCCGATTGATACTCTTCCGATGTAGCGTGATTTCCATATTTGCTCGATTGCCTATACCAATCTCGTGACCCGCACTGCCAGCTTCTGGTCCACGACTTCAAACTCGGTCCATACCAGATGCACTCCTCCGGACCACAAGGGAAGATCTTCTGTATGTGGCCACGCCGACTCGATGACCTGGCCTTTTTCGAGAGAGAGAAGATGGTGTACGCGAAAAGATGGGAGTGGAACCCGCAGATCCAACTGAAGCGGCAGCCTCGCAGCAAAGGAAGACAGCGGAATCTTATGCAGACTGGAATCAGAATCCATTGCCTCCTGCGTCGTGGAAAGAGCAGGAGGCAACTCATTTGCATGGGGAACGGTCTGTCTTGATTCAGACGGTATCTGCGGTTCTGGCGTCATGCCAAAGCAAGGTGCAGATGAATGACCGGATTTGCGACAGAAAGATTAGAAAATTCTTATGTGGCCAGAACGACTCTCAGCCGCCCTGGCCTTGTTGCGTTAGTGAATCATGTTGATGGTTTCCTGCGTTACCGTGTCGAAAGTCGTAATGGCCTTCGAGTTGGCTTCAAATGCTCGCTGGGCAACAATAAGATTTGAAAATTGAGTCGAAATATCGACGTTTGATCCCTCGACCGCCTGGTCCTGGATTGTGCCTCGTCCATTCGACCCGGCAACGCCGATAGTGGCTCCGCCAGAGGCCAGAGTCGTCTGATAATTGTTATTGCCCAGCCGGGTTAAACCCTGCTCATTGGTAATACTGGCGATAGCCAGTTGCCCGATGACCTGTGTTTTGTTATTGCCGTAGGCTGCCGAAATGATGCCGCTGGAATCCACCGTAAAGCTTTGATACTGCCCGCTGGCATAACCATCCTGGTTGGTATTTGCCACGCCAGAGCCCGCGGCTACCTGATGAATGACCGGCTTGTTATTCGAATCGTACAGATTCCAGTTGAAATTCATATTGGCGGCTCCATCAGAAAGCCCCGTGAACTGAATTCCGGAAATGTTCGCCGCCGGCGTAACGAGATTACCGCTGGAGTCAAAAGTCAGGCTGCCCACTGTATTCGCGCTGCTGCCCGTAGAATCACCTGCCGGCAGTGAGATGTTATAGCTCCATGTGTTGGCCGCTGTCTTTTGAAAATTGACACTAGCAATGTGCGCTTCACCTAATGAGTCATAAATAGTAATCTGCCCCTGAGTAGAAGTGCCCACCGCTGCCGAAGCATCCAGGTTCGCAGTGAGAGAAATATTCCCGGTCGCCTGCGGCTGCTCTACCTGCCCAATCGGAATCTGAATCGGAACAAGAGGAGCATTGGTATCGGCGACGCCATTCACTGCCGGATACCCCATGACCTGCTGGCCTCCCTGAGTTAACAGATGCCCGTCAGCGCTGACCACAAAATTGCCGGCGCGCGTGTACTCCTGCACTTGCCCGTTCTGAACTACAAAAAAGCCATCGCCATTCAAGGCCACATCCTGCGACTGGCCTGTAGCCGGATTCGAGGTCCCGGTGGAAAAGTTCGTTGTGATGGCGCCTACCTGGGTGCCCGCGCCGACCTGCGCCGGATCGCCGGCGCCGTTTTCCCCTACCTGCTGGTAGAACAGGTCGCTGAACTGCACATCCTGGCTCTTGTAAGCCACGGTATTCATGTTGGCAAGGTTGTTGGCAATGGTATTGAGAGCCGTGTTATCGGCCTCAAGACCCGAAAGTGGTATGAAAAACGATGGCATATCTCCTCCGCATCCTCATGACGTTACGACTGATGAACTGCTGTTTTCAGAAAGCGGCTCGCCTGTGACTCTGTAGTCGAATCACCTGCCGCTAGATTCGCATTTGCATGCCTGTCAACGAGCGACGTGGCCAGCCGGCTTGCCGCGCTGATGGCACGTGGCGCGGCATTCAGGCTCGCATCTTTGCTCGACCCCGAACTCGGATTTGAGGCAGACCCTGTTCCTCCAAGGTCCTGATTGATCTGAATCAGTTGCTGGAGACTGTTCACCTGCACCAGCTGATCAATATAAGCATTCGGATCAGTATTGGCGGTGGGGTCCTGGTTCTTCATCTCCGCCACCAGCAGTTCCAGAAAATCATTCGCCGTAATATTGGCTCCTCCGCTGGCATTGCTTCCTGGAGTTCCTGCCGTATCGTTTACTTCCGGTGCTCTGCCGAATGCAGTCGCCGGAGACAACACCGGATGATCTATAGATTGCATGATTCGTCACCTTTCCTTATCTCTGTTTTTCAGGCATGGACACTAATATAGGAGGCATCACTCGCGTGCCCGACGCTTACCTCGCCCCCAACGCTCGCTGCTTTTATGGGTCTCACTTCAGAAATTTTTTCCTCGCTGCTCTCCTGCTTACGCGCATTGCCGGTTCCCGTATGCGGCTGGCCGCCGCTTGAGGCGCCGCTTTGCGCATCCGCTTGCGTGTGCACATTCAGGCTGTGCACAAATACCTGACGATCAGCAAGATATTGTGTGATGGCCGGCGCCTGCGCAGCCAGATGCGTATGGGCCTCCGCTGTGGCCGCAGTCAGAGTCGCATTGATATGTCCTGCCGAAGACTGCGTCTGCACTTCAAGCCATCCCAGCGAGGGATCGTGGATTCCAACGACAATCTGGTGCGAGTTGCTGTGAAGCAGCATTGTCGCCGGAGTCTGGCCGCTGTCAAGATGCTGGAATGTGTTCGTTTCGGGCTGCGCCTGTTCCTGCCTGGCAGGATTGGCAACGGCTTCGGTTCCGGGCAGAGCAGCTGAAACCGGGGTAGTATCACTCACTCGAACCGTTTCCATCAGTGGAGAACGCAGGGGCACACTTGTACCGCCTGGCTGTGGTTCGCTTGTCTTATCCGGCGTTTTCTTCAATTTTGATATCGCGGTCGCCATCTCGCCGATATCTGCTCTTTGCTCTAAAGTCTCAACGGCCTTCGGAACAGATTCCGCCTTGCCCACCTCATAGGCGTGCATTGGAGAAGTTCTGCTCTCGTTTGAATTGCTGCTGGCCGACACTGCGGCTTCCGGAAGCACGACTGATGCTGTCGAAAATTGGGGTTCGGCTGAAACGTGCGCTACGATATGGGTACGTTGCGCATCAGAAGTGAACACATCGTCTGCGGACTGGAATGATTCGCCGGGAAAAGTGGGACGATTGTCCTGCCCGAGATCTTTCCCCATGAAGTGTTCGTCTTTCCAGACCTGTGCAATGGAAATTGCCGGCTCAGAAACAGAAGAAGCTGTTGGCGAGTTTGCTTTCCCCAATGTGCCGGCTTTCAGGGCTGGCGCAGTCGCGGGTTGAATCGGTAGCGAAAAGACCGGAAATGAAACGGCCAATGTGGTTGGTTCAGTTTGAGCTGAACCGAACTGCTTCTTCTTTTCCTCTGTGCCGAAGTGCGCCTGACTCACTCCCCGGTGTCCCACTGCTTTCGATTTGCTTTTCGTCGATTGGAAAGCACTCTGATCTCCCCCGACCTGCACCTCCACAGCGCTGGTTATTTCATTCAAAAGCTCACCGGATGGAGAGCCATGGAGCAACTCTCTCAATGCCGGACTTCCCTGCACAGGCTCAGTGCTGTTCGCCGCCGTCCCATCCAGATCGGCACCATCTTCGCTGACAGGCACACCCGCAGCCATGCTGATTGAGTTTTCTGCAAAAACCTGAGCGAATGAAGGCAGCAATCCTGTTTTTTTTGGCGCTTCAAACAAGCCTGCCGGACTATGAGTCGCTATATTGGGGCTGTTTTTCTCGGCAACTGCTTCTGCGGAAACCTGCACAGTCTGTCCTCTCGCGAAACTACCTGCAGAAAACCTGCCAGAACCGAAAAGGAAGGATTAGAGAAATCTCATATTGCTTCAGTTCTCTCTCGACCGGATGCGTCGGCCAAACCAGTCATCCAATTGCCTCTGATCGTTACGGCCGCGCTCCTGTGAGGTCTTATGCGCGCGTGCCGCAATCACGCTTTCTACCTGGCGTCGCTCCTTGCGATGCTCGAGATATTCTGATTTCATGTTCTCCGCTTCACGCGCTTTCTGAGAAAGCACAGTCTCAAGCGTTTCCTTCTCCTTCGCCAGCCATACATCCAAGACCTGCATCTCACGCCAGTCATCGCTGCGCCGTCCTTCAGCAATCTCCGCAAAACGCCGCCGGCTCAGTGACGCAGCCTCGCCCCGAACACACGCATGAATGCTTTCCATGCGCCTCAATTCCTGCAGACGTGCCTCCAGATCGACACGGCTCACTTCTTCAAGAAGTGAGCGCAGCCGGAGAAGCCGTTGCAGAGAATGGCTCTTCATAGCTCACACCTGCCCCGCAAGGATCTCCAACGCGCCGCGCGCTTCTTCAAAGCCGACATCTTCATGCGCCTGCTGGACAAGAAACTCACGCACCAGAGATCGTGATCTGATCGCTCTGTCCAGATCAGCATCTGCTCCTGGTTTATATGCGCCAATGCGTATCAGGTCTTCCGATTTGGCGTAAACGGCAAGCATCCGCCGCAACAACGCCGCCGCCGACATATGCTCATCGGCGACGATGGCCGGCATAAGACGGCTTACCGAATCCAGAATTTGTATCGGCGGATACCAGCCTTCCGCAGCCAGATCTCGCGATAGAAAAATATGCCCGTCAAGAAACGAGCGCGCCGCATCCACAATTGGCTCCTGTTGATCGTCGCCCTCCATCAGCACTGTATAAAAAGCTGTAATGCTCCCTTTGCGAAATCGCCCCGCGCGCTCCACCAGGCGCGCCATGCGACTGAACACCGATGGCGTATATCCTTTGGCCGTCGGAGGCTCACCCGCTGCCAGCCCGATCTCACGCGCAGCCATGGCAAACCGCGTCAAGGAATCCAGCACCAGAAGCACATGCTTGCCCTGATGCGCAAAATATTCAGCAACAGCTGTCGCAGAAAGCGCGGCCCGCAACCGCAGCAGCGGCGATTGGTCCGAAGTCGACACCACCACAACAGAACGCTTCCGCCCTTCCGGCCCGAGGCTCTCTTCGAGAAATTCTCCGACCTCGCGCCCACGCTCTCCCACCAGCCCAACAACGATCACGTCCGCTTCGCTGTTACGCGTCATCATGCCGATCAGCGTGCTCTTGCCCACGCCAGATCCGCCGAATATCCCAATACGCTGGCCGCGCCCTACTGTCAGCATTCCATCAATCGCGCGAATCCCTGTCCCCAGCGGCTCACGGATCGGCACACGCTCCAGGGGATTTGGAACAGTG
>Ga0209062_1004188_pt1 | contig 15484 bp, 16 predicted proteins | sample Coa_R2_2_FD_187158 | JGI IMG/M metagenome (GOLD analysis project Ga0209062, IMG submission 187158) | Surface soil microbial communities from Centralia Pennsylvania, which are recovering from an underground coalmine fire - Coalmine... | ecosystem: Environmental > Terrestrial > Soil > Unclassified... | reverse complement strand
CACGCCGTTCTTGAACGAGGCGTTCCACGTCTGCGAGAACGTCCGCAGGATCTCCGGCTGGTTGGCGCGGACGGCCTGGCTTTCCGGACGTGGCGTTCCGTGCAGCCGCGCATCCTCGAGATAGCCCTGCAGCTCGGGATCGGTCACCGTTGCCGGGTCGACGTATGGGATTCGCGGGGGCATCGCCTCTATGCTACTGCGTGATGCCGCGCTACGAGGTCTATTCGGACGGCGCCTGCTCGGGCAATCCCGGCCCTGGCGGTTGGGGAGCCATCGTCATCTTTCCGGACGGCCATCGCGAGGAGCTGAGCGGCTTCGAGGCCCAGACGACCAACAATCGCATGGAGCTGACGGGCGCGCTGCAGGGCCTTTCGCTGGTGCCCAACGACGCCGAGGCCGCCGTCTTCAGCGACTCGCAGTACGTGATCAACGGCGGTCGGAGCTGGCTCGACGGCTGGAAACGCAAGGGCTGGAAGACTGCCGGCAAAACCGAGGTCCTCAACCGCGACCTGTGGGAGTCCCTCGACGCCGAGCGCGAACGGCTGCGCCTGAGCTGGGAGTGGGTCCGCGGCCACAACGGCCACGTCCTCAATGAGCGCGCCGACACTCTGGCGCGCAAAGCCATCCTTTCCCACGGCGCTCCACCTCCGCCGAAGTGGTAGGAGTATCCTGCCCGGCATGGAGCGGGTTGGATTCGTTGGCATCGGCACCATGGGCACGCACATGGCCCGGCACGTCGTGCAGGCGGGCTGGAGCACGCTGGTGTACGACATCGCGCCGGCCGGGGTGGCGGAGGTAGTCGCCGCCGGAGCCCGAAAGGCGGAATCGCTGGCCAACGTCGCCCGCGAGTCGGATGTGGTCATCACCATGCTGCCGTCCTCGCCTGACGTGGAGGCGGTGCTGTGCGGGCCAGACGGTGTGCTCGCGCACCTCGACGCGGGCAAGCACGTCGTCGACATGAGTACCATCGATCCGCTGGTCAGCCGGCGGGTCAACGAGCAGGCCGCGCAAAAGGGCATCGGCATGCTCGATGCGCCGGTCAGCGGCGGCAGCCGGGGGGCGCGAGACGCGACCTTGACCATCATGGTCGGCGGCGACCCGGAGCTGTTCGAGCGCTACCAGCCGCTGCTGGCCACGATGGGCAAGAACATCATCCATTGCGGCGGCCCAGGCATGGGCGAGGTGGTGAAGGTCTGCAATAACCTGCTCTCCGGCATTACGACGGCCGCCGTGGCCGAGGCCTACGCGCTCGGGGTCCGGCTGGGCGCCGACCCGCGGGTGATGTACGACGTAATCTCCAAGAGCACCGGCTCGAGCTACTCCCACAACGTGCGGCCGCCGGTGAAAGGCATCAACCCGGACGGGCCGGAGGACACGGACTACGCGCCCGGCTTCATGGTGGACCTGATGCACAAGGACCTGGGCCTGGCGCTCTCCGCCGCGCAGGGCGTGAAAGTGCCGTTGGTGATCACTGCCGCTGCGCGCGAGATGTACGCGGTGGCGCGCGCTAAGGGCTACGGCCGCAAGGACATGGCCGCCGTCAAGTTCGGGGTCGAGGCGCTGTGCCCGCCCCTGGACTTGGCTACCAGTGGATGATCGGCTTGCGGGCGGCGGTCACTTCGTCGAGGCGGCGGACCGGCGCGTAGTGCGGAGCTAGCGTCAGCAGCTCGGGGTCCTCCTCAGCTTCGCGGGCGATCTGCTTGAGGGTGGCCGCGAACTGGTCGAGCGTGCGCTTGGACTCGGCCTCGGTCGGCTCGATGAGCATGCCCTCGTCCACGATCAGCGGGAAGTAGATCGTGGGCGGGTGGAAGTTGTAGTCGATCAGCCGCTTGGCGATGTCCAGCGTACGGATCCCTGAGGCCGCTTTGAGCCGCTTGGCCGAAAGCACGAACTCGTGCATGCAGGTGCGGTCGAACGGCACGTCGAATACGTCCCGCAGCAGGCTGCGCAGGTAGTTCGCGTTCAGGACGGCCGTCTCGCTGAGCTGGCGCAGGCCCTCCGGGCCGTGCATCCGCACGTAGGTGTAGCCGCGGGCCAGGATGCCGAAGTGTCCGTGGTAGGACAACCGGCCGATGCTCTGAGGGCGGTCGTCGTCGAGCGCATATGAGCCGTCCGCGCGCTTCACGACGACAGGCGCAGGCAGGAAGGGCTCCAGCTTGTCGGACACGACAACCGGGCCGGCGCCCGGACCGCCCGTGCCGTGCGGCGTCGAGAACGTCTTATGGACGTTGATGTGGACCACGTCGAAGCCCATCTCCGCCGGTTTGACGATGCCCAGGATGGCATTCAGGTTGGCGCCGTCGCCGTACACCAGCCCGCCGGCCTTGTGGACCGCGTCCGTGACTTCCAGGAGCTGCTTCTCGAACAGGCCGAGCGTGTTGGGGTTGGTGAGCATCAGGCCGACGACGGTGTCGTCCAGCTCGGCCTTGAGGCGCTCGAGGTCGACGTCGCCGCTGGCGTCCGTCGGGATCGAGACGGTGTGGAAGCCGCACATGGCCGCCGTGGCCGGATTGGTGCCGTGGGCCGAGTCGGGCACCAGCACCTTCTTGCGCTGGAAGTCGCCCCGGGCCTGGTGGTAGGCGCGGATCATCAGCATGCCTGCGAACTCGCCTTGCGCGCCGGCCATCGGCTGGAGGCTCGCCGCGGTGAACCCGGTGACCTCGGCTAGCAGGCGCTCCAGGTCATAGATCAGCCCCAGCGCGCCCTGGACGGTCTCGTCGGGCGCCAGCGGGTGGATGTGGGCGATGCCGGGCAGGCGGGCCACGTCCTCGTTGATCTTCGGGTTGTATTTCATCGTGCAGGAGCCCAGCGGGTAGAAGCCGGAATCGATGGAGTAGTTGCGCTGAGAGAGATGCGTGAAGTGCCGGACCACGTCCAGCTCGCCTATTTCCGGGAGACGCAGGGCTGATCTTTGGAGCCTTCGGTCGAAGTCTGCTCTGGGAACGTCGTGGCCCCGGAGCTGGTGGCCCGGTGTTCCTGGGCGGCTGAGCTCGATGAGCAGGGGTTCTGTGGGGAGGCCTTCGGCCGGCTCCGCCGGCTCAAAACGCGTCGCGTTTTCCCGCCCTCCCGCCCTTGCCAGGGCTTCGCCCTGGACCCGGGCGGCTGACTGTTCAGGGTCGGCGATCATGCGGCCACCTCCTGGAGGGCCTGGATCAGCCCGTCGATTTCGGCTTTCGTGTTCTGCTCCGTGAAGGCCAGCAGCAGGCCGTGCTCCGTGGGTACGCCGCCGAGGATGTGGCGCTCGACGAGCGTGCTCCGGATCTCGGCCGCGGGTCGGGGACAGGCCAGCAGCAGCTCGTTGTAGAAGGGCTCGGGTGTGAGCACCCGGTAGCCGGGCGGGACACGCGAGGCGAAGTAGGCGGCCTTGGCGTGGGATTGCTCGGCCACCTCACGCAGCCCGGCGGGACCCATCAGCGACAGGTAGGCGGTGATGCCGATCGTCAGCAGCGTCTGCGAGGTGCAGATGTTGGAGGTCGCCTTCTCGCGCCGGATGTGCTGCTCCCGCGCCTGCAGGGTCAGCACGAAGCCGCGCCTGCCGTCGGCGTCCGTCGTCTGGCCGGCGATCCGGCCCGGCAGCTGGCGGATGTGCTCGGAGCGGCAGGCCATCAGGCCGGCCCACGGGCCGCCGTACTGCAGCGGCAGGCCGAGCGGCTGGCCTTCGGCCGTGGCGATGTCGGCGCCCCACTCGCCCGGGCTCTTCAGCAGGCCCAGGGACGTGGCGTCGGCCACGCACACGACCAGCAGCGCGCCGCGTTCGTGGACGGCCTCGGCCAGACCGTCCAGGTCGTGGATGTGCCCGAAGAAATCCGGCTGCTGAACCACCACGCAGGCGGTGTGCTCGTCGACGAGGTCCAGCAGGCGCTCCTCGTGGAGCTGCCCGTCCTCCACGAAGACGCGGCCGGTAGCGACTTCCACCTCGCGCGCGCTCACGTATGTCCGGGCGACCGCTTGCCAGTGGGGGTTGAGCGAGCCGGCGAAGACGGCCCGCTCGCGCTGGGTGATGCGCTGGGCCATGAGCAGCGCCTCGCCCACAGCCGACGCGCCGTCGTAGACCGATGCGTTCGCGGCGTCCATGCCCAGTAGCTCGCAGGTGAGGGACTGGAACTCGAACATCACCTGCAGCGTGCCCTGGCTGACCTCCGCCTGGTACGGCGTGTACGCCGTGTAGAACTGCGGCAGCCCCATGATGTGGCTCACGGCGGCGGGCGAGTAGTGGTTGTAGGCGCCGCCCCCGATGAAGCACGGCCAGTCCTTGGTGGAGATGTTCTGGCCCGCAATTTCGTTCAGATGGCGGCTGACTTCCATCTCCGTCAGCGCCGGCGGCAGGTCTAGCTTGGGGTACCGAGCCTGGGCCGGCACGTCTGCGAACAGCTCCTCGACGCTGCCGGCGCCGATCGAGCGCAGCATCTCCTCCCGGTCGGCCGGCGAGAGCTGGGTGAATGTAGGCAAGCGATTCCTCCCTATCCCTTGGTCTGGCGGGGCCTGGTGTGGTGTGGCACGAACGGCAGCTTGACGACGGTGGCGCCAACGCTCCGGCCGCGGATCTCGATTTCGACGCGCGTGCCGGGCTCGGTCTTTGGGGCGGGCACGTAGCCCATGGCGATGTTCCGCTTCAGCGTGGGCGAGAAGGTACCGCTGGTGAGCGACCCTCCTCCGGCAATGGCAAAACCCGGCCGTGGCACGCCGCCCCCGTCATCGACGAGCAGGCCGACGAGCTTGCGGCTAGGGGCAGCCTCTTTCAGCCGGACCAGCGCCTCTCGGCCGGCGAAATCCTCCTTCCGAAGTGAGACGGTCCAGCCAAGCCCGGCTTCGTACGGGTTGGTGGACTCGTCGATCTCGTGCCCGTACAGCGGCATGCCCGCCTCCGTCCGCAGCGTGTCCCGCGCCCCCAGGCCGCAGGGCGCCGCTCCAGCGGCAGCCAGCCGCTCCCAGAGGGCTTCCGCGTCCTCGGCCTCGACGAACAGCTCGAAGCCGTCCTCGCCGGTGTAGCCGGTGCGCGCCACGAGCGCGTGGCGGCCGTCGACCTCCGCGGCCGCGAACGAGTAGCCGGGCATGGCGTCAAGACCGATGGAGCAGAGTGGCTGCAGCAGGTTCTGCGCGTCCGGCCCCTGCAAGCCGATCAGCGCCGTCTCGAAGGTGCAGTCCTCAATCCTGGCGTCGAGCGCGCGCTCGAAGCGCTGGCGTTCGAACCAAGCCAGGTCCTTCTCGCGGTTGGAGGCGTTGAACACGAACAGGACATTGCCATTCGCCATCACGTAGGCGATGACGTCGTCCAGGATGCCGCCCTGCTCGTCGCACAGCAGGCCGTACGCGGCTTGTCCGGGCGCGATCTTCGACAGATCGCGCGTGAGACAGCGCTGCGACAGCGCCATGGCGTCGGCGCCGCGGACGTACACACGGCCCATGTGCGAAAGATCGAACAGCCCGCAGGAGGTGCGGACGGCGTTGTGCTCGGCGACGATGCCCGTGCCGTACTGGACCGGCATGTCCCAGCCCGCGAAGTCCACCATGCGAGCGCCGAGGCGGCGGTGGAGGTCGTTCAGGGGGGGCTTGAGGAGCTCGGGCATCGTGTTGTCGTCTGTCGATGGTCGACCATCGACCACGAAAAGTGTACCCTACTACCAGAGATAGATCACGTGGCCACGATCTTTCCGCGCCTGAGCCCCCGCACGTACCGCCAGGATGTGGTCGCCTCGATTCGTGCCGCCATCCACGATGGCTCACTCAAGGCGGGCACGCCGCTGGTGGAGCGGCGCATCGCCGAGGAGATGGGCATCAGCCGTGCGCCGGTGCGCGAGGCGCTGCGCCAGCTCGAGGAAGAGGGGCTGCTGGTGAACATCCCCTTCAAGGGCTGGTACGTCACCGAGGTGACGCCCAAGGCGATGGGCGAGATCGTGTCCCTTCGGCGGGTGGTCGAAGCCTTCGCAGCTGAGCGCGCGGCCGAGCTGGCCAAGGCCGGCGACGTGCGTGCACTGCAGCACCTCCACCAGGACATGGAGCGCGCCGCCGCGCACGAAGACGCAGACGAGCTGCTGGAGCTGCACCTGCAGTTTCATGGCCGCTTCTACGAGCTGGCCGCGCACGATCTGCTCCGGCAGGTGTGGACCACGATGGAGGGCCAGCTCCGGTTGTACCTGCGCCTGCACCAGCTCACCTACGACACCCTGCCCCACTACGTGGAGGCCCACCGGCCCATCGTGGATGCGCTGGCCGCGCGGGACGTCGAGGCGCTGAAGGCGGCCATCCAGGAACACCTGGCGGAGCATACGGACCAGTTGATTGGTCGCTAGCGAGGGGACGCCCCAGAAGCGCATCCTCGACTGGTATCGCGCCCACGGGCGCGATCTCCCGTGGCGGCGGACGCGCGATCCGTACTGGATCCTCGTGTCGGAGGTGATGCTGCAGCAGACGCAGGTGGACCGAGTGCTGCCGAAGTTCGAGCAGTGGCTGGCGGCGTTTCCGACGGTGGAGGCGCTGGCGGAGGCGCCCACGAGCGAGGTCATCCGGCTGTGGGCGCCGCTGGGCTACAACAGCCGGGCGGTGCGGCTGCAGGCCATTGCGCGCCAGTGTGTGCGCGAGTTCGGCGGACGGATGCCGCAGACATTCGAGGAGCTGCTGCGGCTGAAGGGCGTTGGCCGCTACACCTCCGGGGCGGTGGCCTGCTTCGCCTACGAGCAGCAGGTGGCGTTCTGGGACACCAACGTCCGCCGGGTGCTGGCGCGGCTGTTCCGCGGCGCCGAGGCCGAGCTCACTGAGCGGGAGCTGGAGACTCTGGCGCAGCAGGTGTTGCCCGAAGGCGAGGCCTACGCCTGGCACCAGGCCCTGATGGACCTCGGCGCGACCGTCTGCGGCAGCCGCAACCCGCGCTGCGACCTCTGTCCGGCACTGGACGTGTGCGCCGCCCACCCGGCCATCCTGTTCAAGCCGATGGCCGTAGCCGAGCGCAAGGCCCGCTACGAGGCCCAGCCGTTCGAGACGACGAACCGCTATTTCCGGGGCCGGGTAGTGGATGCCCTGCGGGAGCGTTCCCCCCTCAGCCTCGAGGAATTGGCGGTGAGGCTAGGGCGCGAGGAGCCGGCGTGGCTGGACAAGCTCGTCGGCGGCCTGGAGCGCGACGGGCTTGTGGTCCGCCACTCGGACGAAGTCAGCCTACCAGTGTAAGAAGAACGCCTGAACCTCACGGCGCAGGCTCGTCCAGGTGAGGTCCACGTGCTCGCGTTCCTCCGGCGTCAGCTGCGCCCAGGTCTTGCCCAGGGCCGGAAAGAGGAAGATGTCCCACACCCAGAACGCCCGCGGCTCCGGCCAGGGCTCGGGCGCCAGCAGGCCCTCGGTGCCGCGGCAGGTCCAGCTCGCCAGCAGCTCGCCACACTCGGCGATGGCGACCGCTTCGGCCCAGGCGACCCGCCGGTCGGCGAGCCCGGCCGCCAGCTCGCGGAGGCGAGCCTGCCCCTGCCGGTGCGTGCGCAGAGGATCCCAGAGACCGGCCAGTGCCGGCACTTCGAGCCCGCCGTCCGAGGCGATCGCCAGCCCCTCGGCAGAGGATGCCAGCGCCTTCAGCGCAGCGTTGCCGGCCAGATCCGGGGCATCCTCGGGCACCTCGACCGCCGGCCCGGACACCGGCCTCAGGTCCAGGCCGTCCAGCAGCCAGCGCAGCTGCTCGCGTTTGGCTGGATTCGAACTTGCGAGCACAATCCGCCGAGCCACGGCTCGAAGGATACGTGGCGCATTTGTTCTAGAATGGTGCTATCGCGAGTAAGCTGAACGCTCCTACCGAGCTGGACCTGTACGCGGTCCTTGGTGTTCAACCGGACGCCTCCGACGAGGATGTCCGCCGCCAGTACAAGCGTCTCGCCAAGGCCTTCCATCCCGACCTCAACCCCGATCCCGCCGCCATCGTCCGCATGAAGGCGCTCAACGAGGCCTATCACGTCCTCGGCGATCCGTCGCGGCGCGCGGTGTACGACAACCTGGCAGGCATCAAGCGCTGGGGCAACGAGGACGGGGGCTCCCGTTACAACGGCCGCGGCCTGAAGCGCTTCGAGCTGGAGCTGGACAACGAGATCTCGGTCCAGGAGATGCTCAGCCGCAAGCGCGCCGCCCGAGAGCTGCTGGTCCGCAAGACGGACTACCGGCTGTACTACGTCTCGTCGCTTGACCGGCAGAGCTGGTTCCGCGTGAGCGTCGACACCGGCTGCCACTGCCCGGACGCGCTCGGAGCGGCCGGGCCGTTCGGCTGCAAGCACTGGTACGCGATGGAGGCCTTCCGGAACAACGGCGACAAGCCGGTCGAGCCGCGCCAGCCGGCCGGAGCCGGGCACAAATAGCGGCCCGCTCCGGAGAGGATGGAGCGGGCCGCAAACGGGGGAAGAAAGGGCGCCTTGGAGGGCGCTCAGTGGGGGCATGCTACGCGCGCCCGGGCATGCGGACTACTGACCAGCGTCATAGGTTGCCGCCTGTTTGATATGACCGCGGTCATATAGTCCAGCCGTAGCATTGAAGCCCGAGCACTAAGGCGCTATGGTGGTCGGACGAATGTCTGCCCTGGCCGCTGCGCTCAACCTGTCGTCCGCGGGTACGCCCACGGGGCGCGCCAACGACCGCCAGCTGCTGCGATTGGCGGGGATCGCCCTGGCCGCGGCGGTGTGGGTGTTGAGCCTCTTTCCCCTGCGGGAGCCGTTCAGCATCTCCTACGCAGTGCAGGTGACGGTGGCCATCGGCGCCCTGGTGCTGCTCGAGCTGACGGCGCCGGACGCCCACACGCCCCCGCTGCGCCGGGCCGTGTGGCTGGTGCTCGAGCTGGCCCTGTGCTTCGCGGTCGTGCGCACGCAGATGAGCACTACGCGGCTGTCGCTCATTTACCTTGTGCCCGCCAGCCGCTCGCTGCTGATGTTCGGCGCCAGCGCGGGCCTGCCGATCAGCCTCTCCGTCTGGCTGGTCTATGGCGCCAACGTGGCCATCGCGCTGCTGCCCAACAAGGCCCAGGAGTTCCCCAACTACTTCAGCTTCTTCCTGGCGCCATACGTCCTCGCCGTAGTGCTGACGCTGGCCCTGCTGCGGCAGGCCCGCGACCGCCAGCGGCTGCAGGCGCTGTATGACGAGCTGCGTGCGGCCCATGAGCAGCTGCAGCTGCTCCACCGCCAGGCCGAGGAAGCCGCGGTGAACCGCGAGCGCAACCGCCTGGCGCGCGAGATCCACGACTCCGTTGCCCACTACCTTACGGTCGTGAACCTCCAGCTCGAGGCCGTCGAGAAGCTGGGCACCGACCAGCCCGAGCGCGCGGTGCGCGAAGCCAAGCGCGCCCGCCGCCTCACGGTTGAATGCTTGCAGGAGGTGCGCCGCTCAGTAGGCGCCCTGCGCTCCGCGACCCTGGAAGAGCTTTCGCTGGCCGGCGCGCTCAAGAAGCTGGCCAGCGTCTTCGCCGAGAACACGGGCATGGACGTGCAGCTTGATCTCGAGATGCCAGAGGACCTGTCGCTTCCCTGCGACACGCGACTGGCCTTGTACCGCGCTGCTCAGGAGGGCCTGACCAACGTGCAGCGTCACGCCCATGCCCGCTCCGCCCGCGTGGTGCTGGCCCGCGAGAACGGGCACGTGGAGCTGGCCGTCGAGGACGACGGCATCGGCCCCGGTTCCAGCCGTGGCGAAAGCGGCTTCGGCCTCACCGGCTTGCGCGAGCGCGTCGAGCTGCTCGGCGGGCAGCTCGGCTTCGGCTCCGCCCCCGAAGGCGGCAGCCGCCTGTCGGTCCGCCTGCCTGCCGCCCATGAACCCGCCGCCGCGTCCACCGGCGTGAGTGTCGCTTGAGCGCTCCGGCTGACCAGGCCACCATCGACGTCCTCCTGGTGGATGATCAGAGCCTGCTCCGCGAGGGGCTGAAGACGCTGCTCGAGCTGCATCCCGACCTGCGTGTCGTCGGTGAGGCGAGCAACGGCGAGCAGGCCGAACGGCTAGTCGAGCGCCTCAAGCCGCGGATCGTGCTGATGGATCTGCGCATGCCGCGCTGCGACGGCGTCGTCGCCACGCGACGCATCGTCGAGCGCTGGCCCGACGTGCACGTCCTGGTCCTGACGACGTACGACGATGATGAGCTGGTGTTCCAGTCGATCGAAGCCGGCGCTTCGGGCTATCTGCTGAAGGACGTCGGCTCCGACGCGCTGGCCGAGGCCATCCGGGCCGCCAGCCGCGGCGACTCACCCCTGCAGCCCAGCATTGCCCGCAAGGTACTGCGCCGCCTGCGCGCCAGCCCGGCGCCCGTCGACATGGCGGCCATGGTCGAGCCGCTCACCCGGCGCGAGATCGACGTGCTGCGGCTGCTCGGCGCCGGCGCGACCAACCGCGAGATCGCCGATACGCTGGCGCTGTCCGAGGGCACTGTGAAGAACTACATCTCGACCATTCTGGCCAAGACCTGCCTGCGCGACCGCACCCAGGCCGCGCTCTACGCCGTCCGCAGCGGTCTCACTTAGCTGTACTATCCTGACGCTATGCCCCTCAGCGACAGCCAGCGTCAGGAGGCGGCGGACCGGCTCGCCGAAGCCGAACGCACTCGCACGCCGATCGACCGCCTGACCGACCTCTATCCCGGGATCGACGTCAAGGACGCCTACGACATCCAGCTGCGCCAGATCGCCGCGAAGAAGGCCGCCGGCGCCAAGGTCGTCGGCAAGAAGATCGGCCTCACGGGCAAGGCCATCCAGCAGCAGCTGGGCATCACCACGCCCGACTACGGCCACCTCATGAGCTACTTCCCCATCGCGGATCACGGCGAGATCGAGGCCGGCGAGCTGATCTGGCCGCGCGTCGAGCCGGAGATCGCGTTCGTGCTCGACAAGCCGCTGCGCGGCCCGGGGGTGAACGTGGCGCAGGTGCTGGCCGCGACGCGCTACGTAACGCCTGCCTTCGAGATCATCGACAGCCGGATCAAAGACTGGAAGATCAAGTTCGAGGACACCGTGGCCGACAACGGCTCGTCCGCCCGCTACGTGCTGGGCAGCGAGCAGCGGCCGGTGGACGAAGTGGACCTGCGGCTGGTCGGCATGGTCCTCAAGCAGAACGGCGAGGACATCGCCAACTCGTCGGGCGCGGCGGCGCTGGGCAATCCGGCGGCGGCCGTGGCCTGGCTGGCAAACGCGCTCGGCGACTTTGGCATCGAGCTGGAGGCCGGCGAAGTCATCCTGCCGGGAGCGCTGACCAAGTCGTTCGACGCCAAACCGGGCGACACCTTCAGCGCGTCATACGATGGATTGGGGAGCGTCAATGTCCGCTTCGTCTGACCCCAAAGATCTGGCCAAGCGCCTGTTCGAGGCACAGCACGAGCACAGGCCCATTCCGCTGCTGACCAATGAGGGCCCCATTGGCGAGAAGGAGGCCTACGCCATTCAGTGGGCGCTGGTCGAGGAGCACATCGCCCGCGGCGGCAAGGTCATCGGCAAGAAGACCGGCCTGACCAGCAAGGCCAAGCAGGTCCAGATGAACACCAGCGAGCCGCTATACGCCTACCTGATCGACCGCACCATCCTGAACGACGGCGCCGAGATCGTGCGCGCCGAGCACATCCACCCGCGCGTCGAATGCGAGATCGCCTTCGTCATGGGCCGGCAGCTGCACGGGCCGGGCGTCACCGGAGACCAGGTGCTGTCGGCGACCCGCCACGTCCTGCCGGCGCTGGAGGTCATCGACAGCCGCTACGACAACTTCAAGTTCACTCTGCCGGACGTCATCGCCGACCAGGCATCGGCGGCCAAGGTCGTGCTGGGCGGGAAGGTGCGCTCGCCCAAGGGCCTCGACCTGCGCCTGCTGGGCATGGTCCTCCAGATCAACGGTGAGGACGTTGCCACCGGCTCCGGAGCCGCCGTCCTGGGCCATCCGGCCGACTCCGTGGCCTGGCTGGTGAACAAGATGGCCGAGATGGGCGCCGGCGGCCTCGAAGAGGGCGATCTGGTCATGGCCGGCGGCCTGGTGGAAGCCTTTGCCGTCGAGCCCGGCGATCACCTCCGCGCCGAGTTCGACCACCTCGGACCAGTCAGCTTGAAATGCGTCTAGTGACAGGCTGCGGGTCCTAGATACTGGCGGACCCACTCAGCACTCAGCACTCAGCACTCAGCACTCGCCTCGATACCCTCGCCAGCCACGCCGGCGAGGACGATCCCTCCGGCTCGGTAAGCGAGCCGATCTACCAGACCTCCGCCTACTTCTTCGACGACCTCGAGTCGGCCGGCCGCGTGCTGGCCCATCCCGAGGAGGGCTTCGTCTACGGCCGGAATGGCCTGCCCAACCACATCACGCTCGAGCGCACAATCGCCCAGCTCGAGGGTGCCGAGGCGGCCTGCTGCTGCGGCTCGGGCATGAGCGCCCTGGCGATCGTGTTCCTCGCGCTGCTGTCGCAGGGCGACGAGGTGCTGGCCACCACGGACCTGTACGGCGGCACGCCCTCTCTGCTGAACGCGGACCTAGCGCGTTTCGGCGTTTCCACCCGCTACGTCGATTCCCGCGATCCGGCCGGATTCGGGTTCACGGAGCGCACCCGCCTCGTGGTCGTCGAGCCGCTGTCGAATCCCACCCTGCGCGTCTGTCCGCTGGACGAGATCGCCGAGCTGGCCCACTCGCGCGGCGCGCTGCTGGTGGTGGATAACAGCACGCCGACGTCCTACCTGTGCCGGCCGCTGGAGCACGGCGCCGACCTGGTCGTCCACAGCGCCACCAAGGCCCTGAGCGGCCATCATGACGTAACGGCCGGTCTTGTCGCCGGCAGGCGCGAGCTGCTGGACCGTATCCGCGCCTGCGGCATCCGCGGCGGCGCCTTCCTCGCGCCGCTGGACGCCTGGTTGACCGTGCGCGGCATCAAGACGCTGGCCGTCCGTATGCGCGCGGCGTGCGACAACGCGCAGCATCTGGCCTCCTGGCTGGCCGACCACCCGCGGGTGCGCCAGGTCCTCTATCCTGGCTTAGCGTCGCACCCGCAGCACGCCCTCGCCGCCCGGCTCCTCAACGGCGGGTTCGGCGCCATGCTCGCCTTCGAAATCGTGGGCGACCCGGGCGAGCTCATCAAGCGCCTCCGGCTGGTGCGCTTCGTCGCCTCGTTCGGCGGCGTGACCACGACGGTCTCACACCCCGCTAGTACATCCCACCGAAGCCTCTCGCCCGAGGCGCGCCTCGCGGCAGGCATTCCCGATGGCCTGCTCCGCCTGTCCGTCGGCATCGAGGCGGTGGAAGATGTGATCGCCGATTTCGAGCAAGCGCTCGCCTAGGGTTAGGAGGCGTCGTCGAGGAGGCGCAGCGCGGGACGGGGTGGCGCCGGCTCGGAAGAGATATCCAGCGGCAGCGCCATCGTCGTGAGCATCGTCAGGCGCGGGCGCTCCTCCCGCGAGGGGCGTGCCGGCAGCGGCGCGTCGGCTGCCAGCAGGCACTCGTCGGGCGGCACGTCAAGGCGTACGCGCTCGAAGGTGGGCTTTCCGGAGCGTCGGTTGAAGCTGACGCTGACCACAAGCTCGGGGCGAACCCAGAAGCCGATATAGGGCGGTGTTTCGGCGAACGGCGGCTGGTCCACCTGCAGCGCGTTCAGGACGCGGAGCAGGTCCGCCTGCAGCGCATCGTCGTCGGGCGGCTGAACGGCGCTGACGAATATCAGCCGGCCCGAGGCGTCATAGCCGCCCAGGAGCAGGTCCATCGTCCGCCTGCCGCCGGCGATCTGCATGCTGCAGCCGCCCACCACCAGGGTCTCGCGCTCGCGCCCTACCGCCAGCCAGCCGCCCCCGAACCCGCCTGGCGTGTACAGGCCGTCGCGCGGCTTGGCCAAAATGCCTTCGAGCTGGCTCTCGACGGCTGCCTCGTACAGCGCGCGGCCCTCAGCCTCGAAGTACTCCGCCAGGTAGAGGCAGTCCGACTGGTGCAGGGCCTCGGCGAGCTGCCGCTTGCGGCGCTGCAGCGGGTCGCGCAGCAGCCAGCGCTGGCCTCGGTACAAGAGGTCGCTGGCCAGGAAACATGCCGGGTGACGCAGCGCCTCAGCCGCGATGAGCTGCTCGTCGACCAGGCGCAGCCGCCATTGTGGCGTGTCGAATTGAGGATGGCCGCGCTCGTCCACGATGACAATCTCGCCATCCAGCAGCAGCGGCTGCTCGGCCGCCGCGTAGGCCAGCAGGCGCAGCTCCGGGAAGCGGCTGGTCAGGTCGCCCAGCCGGCGGCTGTGGAGCCGGACCCCTCCGCCGGCGATGGCTACGAGCGCGCGGATTCCGCCCCAGCGTGTCTCGAACAGGTAGTCCGGCGAGTCGAAAGGTTCGGCCACCGGCTGCGCTCGCATGGGCGTGACAAACGCCGGCGCGCCAGCCCCACCGCTGCCCTCGTCCAGCCCGAGTGGCAGCTGCTCGGCCGTCACGCGGCCTTACGATCCCCAGCTGATGCTCGAATCGGCGTCCACGTGCAGGCCGTGTGTGAGCTGGACAGCGGCGCCCTGCGGCGCCAGAGCGGACGTGAGCCGCTGTATGAACAGGTCGAAGCTGCCATCCTTCAGTCCAATGTAGGCGATTGCGTCGCCGCGCGGCGACCAAGCCGGCTGCGCGTTGACGCCTGCCTGGACCAACGTGGCGTCGCCCAGAATGTTGCTGTCCGCGGCCAGGACGGACGGCACCGGCGCGACCCATACCTGATCCTGCCCGGCGGTCCGCCAGATGAACGCGGCGTGGCTGCCGTCCGGTGACCAGCTTGCCTGCAACGCCGTTTTGTCGGGCTCAGTCAGCCGCCAGGGGTGGGAGGTGCGCGTGTCGAGCAGGGTCAGCTGGCCGTAGGCGTCCTGGCTGTTCTGCGGGTAGGTCCAGGACGTGTACAGCACCTGCCCGCTGCCGTCGGGGCGGGCCCTGGGCCGGTCGATGCCGCCGGTGTAGGCGTTCGAGCCGCTGAGCTGCGTGCGCGCTCGGGTGTCCAGCGTCATGCGCCAGGCGGCCAGGTCCAGCGTTCCGGTCCGAAGCCGCCCGCGGTCGCTGGCGTAGACCAGCGCCTTGCCGTCCGGCGTCCAGTCCGGCTGCATCTCCCAGAAGTTGTTGTCCACGGCGGCGGCTGCGTTGTTGGTCAGGGCGCGAGGCACGCCGCCCGGCTCCGGCAGCAGCCATAGGTCGGCGCTGTTCTTGCCCGCGCGGTCGAACGCCAGCGAACCATCGACGGGCGACCAGACCGGATTCTGCAGGGCGCCAGTGGTCGTGATCTGAGCCGCCGTCGAGCCGGAGAAGAGCCACAGATCATGGTTCTTGGAGAAGGCAATCCGGCCCTCGATCGCCGGTTTCGGCGTGCTGCTGGCCGCCGGAACACGCTGTTGTGGCGCCGGCGTCGCCCCCTCCGGCACCGCCAGCGGAGCCTGGCCGCTGGCGGTGCCGCAGCCGGCCAGCAGCAGCGTCAGCAGCAGGATGCGTTTCATCCCAGCATGCCCGAAACGAGCTGGTGGATGGCCGGCCAGTCCGGGATGATGATCTGCTGGCCATCACGGGACCAGCCCTCGCTC
>Ga0209062_1004182_pt1 | contig 15509 bp, 10 predicted proteins | sample Coa_R2_2_FD_187158 | JGI IMG/M metagenome (GOLD analysis project Ga0209062, IMG submission 187158) | Surface soil microbial communities from Centralia Pennsylvania, which are recovering from an underground coalmine fire - Coalmine... | ecosystem: Environmental > Terrestrial > Soil > Unclassified... | reverse complement strand
GTGGTCAGGAACATCAGGGGTGACGCCTACGATCTTGTTGACAGGTTGATTGACGCCGCGTTCAAACGTGCGGCCAACTGGGTCCTGCCCCGGGAAGAAGGTCTTCGCGAAGGTTTCGTTGACGATAGCGGCCCCCGGCGAAGTGTCCTGAGGAGAAAAATCGCGGCCTGAAACAAGAGGAATCTTCATCGTAGAGAGCCAGCCCGGGGAAACGTCCAGGAAAAAAGCTGGAGTTGGACTGGGGGGCGCGCCGTTGATGGAGACGTCGCTGTTGATGCGGATGTGCCCGAGAATGGGCCAGCGCGAAATGGCAACGGAATCAACTCCGGGGACGGCACGAAGCGCTTCGGCAGTCTGGTTCCAGACAACAGGCAGCTGCCCTTTGCCGGCAACTGTTTCAAGCAGGAGCAGACGGTCGGTGGAGAAACCAAGCGGACGGCTTTGCAGGCGCTGGAAGGATGTGACGAAGAGCGAAGACAAAAAGAGGACGAGAAAACAGAAAGCTACCTGAAGAGCGATGGATCCCCGCATAAGGCGGCGCGGCGAGTGCGGATCTTCACCACCTTTGAGCGCGGCGACAGGCCGAACGGCAGAGGCGCGCAGCGCCGGAAGCAGACCAAGCAACATAACAACAAGAACAATCAGCCCGAAGCCAAAGACAAGCACACGCCAATCGGCAGAAAGCGCAAGGCGCGCAGGGTCCTCCGGTGGATTAATGAGGCCGAGCACAAAGGGAGCCGACCACGCAGCAAAACATGCGCCCAGCATGAAAGCCAGGACAGCGAGCAGCGCGCTCTGGCAGAGAATGAGCTGCACAAGGCGACGGCGGCCCGCGCCGATTGAAATTCGTAGAGCCATCTCCTGCGAGCGCGCGGCGGCCTGTGCAGTCATCAAATTGGCTACGTTGACACAGGCGATAAGCAGGATAAGCGCGGCCAGCAGCCCGAGAATGCCCAGTAATCGGCGATATTCCTTCTGGAGATCGGAAATACCTGCGCCGGCTGAATGCAAAACAAGTGTCTGATTGAGATAGCGGTCAATGGATTCCCGTGTCTCGCCGCGGTAGCACGTAGAGCACCCGGACTGGAAGGCGTGGTTTACGGCGGAGAGGTGCTGCCGAATCGGCTCCAGGGCGATGGACGGGTTGACACCGGGTCTCAGCATCAGGAAGATGCTGTGCCAGTCAAAGTTGTCCTGGGCAGCCCACCTGTTCATGCTCAGGGGCAGAAAGATGTCCGTGACCGTCCCTTTTTCGGTTCCGGTAAAATCGCGCGGACCGACGCCGATGATTTCAACTGTCTGGTCGCCGATGTGGAGCGAGCGGCCCAGAACTTTGGGATCGCGACCCAGGCGATGATTCCAATAGTCCCACGAGAGAACCGCATACGGATCGCGACCGGGCACGCCGTCATCGGCTGGGGTAAGCAGGCGGCCAAGTGTGGCTTCAAGTCCGAATACCGGGAACATGTTGCCCGAGACATACGCGACGTGAGCTTTCTCTATGTTCTCGTCCGTGGACCAGGTGATGTCCGTGCGATCAGCGTCACTAACGGCAATAAGATCGGCCTGATTCTTAACGGCATCGCGCATCAGGTTGAACTCCGGCGTGGCCCAGTAGCCGCCATCGACAGGCTTGCCTTGGAGCCCGACCATTTTGCGCGTGAGGACATAGAGCCTGCTGGCCCCGGAGATAGGCAGCGGGCGCCAGAGCAGGGCGTCGATAAGACGGAAGGCAGCGACGCACGAGCCGATGCCGAGCGCGAGCGAAAGCACAGCGGCCGCGGACGTGATCTTATTGCGGGAGAGTTGCCGCCAGCCGAAACATATATCGGCGAGAATCGATTCAAGCCATCCGGCAACACGAATGCTGTGGCTCGCTTCGCGGGCGCGCAACGTAGGACCGAATGCGCGGCGCGCTTCGTCGGGATCGCGTCCTGAGGCAATCGCCTCTTCAACGTGCGACTGCAACTCTTCCTCGATTTCGCGGTTCAGGCGTTCGCCGCGCGCGGCATTTGAGATACGCGACCACAAAGACATGTCATGCCTCCCGCAGAACTCGATTGATAGCCAGGCTCACTGACTGCCAGCGCGATTCTTCCGCACCCAGCTGTTTTTTGCCTGCGGCAGTCAGCTCGTAAACGCGGGCGCGGCGGCCGGAGTCTTTCTTGATCCACTCCGCGCGAATCCAGCCCGCTTCCTCCATCCGATGCAGTGCCGGATAGAGCGAGCCTTCCTCCGCTCGCAGCACTTCGCCGGACGTATTGGCGATGGCAGCCATAATGGCATACCCGTGAAGTCGCGGTCGCCGGGACAGAATTTTGAGCACAAGCAAATCGAGAGAGCCTTGCAGAGCATCGGTCTTAGCCATATTTAGATGTCTTTATATAGATATCTAAGTATGTGTGTCAAGAACGTATTTTCGTATTTTGAATGATTCTTCAGCGAATCAGGTTTCGCCTTGAAGCTATGTCACTTGGCCTCTGGATGATACGGTCATCTGCCGGTGAAACGGCACAGAAAAGATACTCATAAGTAATGAAGCGCCTACTCATCGGAAACTTCTTCCTGATTAGCCTCCGCATTTTCGACAACCTGAATCTCATCCCTCTGCTCCTCGGATTCTTCTAGAGCGGCCTCCAGGTTGTCGGTCTGCTTTTCGGTTTCTTCATCGGGTGATGGAGTCTTGTTAAACATCGCACTCCTCCTGAAGTGAGTCTTAGGGTTTTTGTGATGGAGGCAGGACAACAGAGGCTTCGCTGGTCAGAACGCGAAAAACGAATGTTTCCTGGAGATACAGCCGCACAACCGATTCCGTATGGCTGATGTAGCCGATCGAAACGTCCTGCCCGATATTAAGCTCGAAATCACCGCCTCGCGTCGTCAGAACAAATGCGCCTTCAATCGCGGGTGCCCAGATCAGGTTGCCGTCCACAATGCGCTTGATGTGTTCGAGCACGGGATAGCCGTGATCGCGCGTCTCAGCCAGCGCCGTATACTCATTGGCTCCAAGCACGACCGAGTACGGGCCGTTCACGCCAACCAGTCGCAGCTGGCTCAGCGCGTGCGCCACCGCATCGGGGTACTCAACCACATCCGCGGGAAGCGTATCGATTGGATTGCTGGTTACTTCCCGAATGCCCTGAATCCCCGCCTCGCTATATCCGGTAAAGATGGCGCGATCTTCGGCAAAAGCAATCTTTTTCGCTGCGTCTTTCGCCGGCTGCCAATCAGAATCCTCCGACCCGCGCTCCACGTCGTCAATCGTCTGCCGGGACAGTTCAAAAGGAACTCGCAACTCAACCAGAGGCTTCACCTCGCGCTGGTTTGCAATCATGCCCTCTGCGGGAGCAGTCAGCGCTTTCAGGTGGCCTGTCCCGACTCCAGATTGAGCAAAGCCGCCGATAGAAGTAACATCCACAACTCTGCGCCCGGCCAGATATCGCTTGAGGGTGCGTGTCGTCTCCTCTTCAATCTGCGCCCATGCGGCATCTGAAATAGGCGCAAGCTCCCGATGGAGGTTATTCATCTTTCTCTCCTTTCAGTGATCCTATTTTCAATGAAGCATCCACCGTGGACGAAACCGACGACGGCTCAGGCGTCAGCGGCGCGCCGGTTAGTTTGTCGTTCGGCGCATCTGCGCTGATGTTGTCCAGAAAGGTTGCGGTCGGCACAAAAAACAAATTGCCCGTCACCGGATGGCTGAAATCAAGCAGCCGGTCATAATTGCCCGGCGGGTTACCCACAAACATGTTCTCAAGCATCATCTCCGTCACGCGCGGAGTACGGCAATAGCCAATAAAATATGTTCCAAATTCTCCGTGACCTGGCCGTCCGAACGGCATATTGTCCCGCAGAATCTGGAGTTGTGTTCCATTCTCCTCAATGTTCGTCAGCGCATTGTGCGCGTAGGCAGGCTTTTCAGCATCGCTCAGCTCAATATCAGAGAGCTTCCTGCGGCCAATAATCAGCTCCTGTGTCTCGGTTGGAAGAGCATTCCATCTCTTCATGTCATGCAGATATTTCTGCACGATCACATAACTTCCGCCTGTGAACGAAGGGTCCTCGTCGCCGACAATCGCGGCGTCATGAGCGTCTTCTCCGCGGGGATTTTCCGTGCCGTCCACGAAGCCGAGAACATCCCGATCATCAAAATAACGGAAGCCGTGGACCTCGTCGGCAACCGAAACCGCATCTCCCATGCCGTCCATAATCTGACTTGCTAATTCAAAACAAAGATCCGGGCGTTTGGCGCGGATGTGAAACAAAATATCGCCGGGGGTCGAAACGGCATGACGGCTACCTGAGCGAATCTCTCGAAAAGTGTGAAGCTCAGCAGGACGAGTCGGGCCGAAGAGCTTGTCCCAGGCATCAGAGCCGAATCCAACAACGCACGTAAGGCCTGCTTCTATATTCCGAAATTCAACCGCGCGCACCAGGCCTGCCAGGTTCGCGAAAAATGCGCGTAAAGCCGAGCAACTGTCACCATCCGGACGAATGCAGACAACCAGGAAGATCGCCGAGCGCGTAAGCGGTCCAACCACAGGCTGAGGAAGAACGACTTCATTGAGTTCCTTCGGTGTACCCATCTCTTTCAGTCTCGGTCCTTGCTGTATTGCAGTTTTTTGATTGTTTCACATGTTTGCAGAAATAGATTGAAATGCTTGTCCGGTCGCCACGTAGTAAAAAGAGCATTTGTTTGGTATGAGTATGGCTGTTGAGGTATGGCTTGAGCAGGCTTTAATCGCACAGAATCAGTGCGGCTTTAGCGCCGAACGAAATATTCTACTGCTCACGGGATTTATTCCTCCCGCAGCGTTCTGGCCGGGTCGATTCCGGCTACGCGGAGTGTTGGCACAATCGTAGCAAGTACCGTTACAAATCCCAGCAACGCAATGACAATGAGAATGGTGCGTGCATCATATACACCTACTCCGTAAAGGACGCTGCGCATTGCCCGCAATGCTCCCGCGCACAAGAGCAAGCCAAGCAGAAGCCCAAGCGCCGAAGCCCAAACTCCAGACGCTCCGATGTGCACCATGGCCTGGCGAATGCTCGACCCCAGGGCCATGCGGATGCCGATCTCCCGCGTCTTCTGCGCTACGATATTCGCTACCAGCGCGAAGATTCCCACAGCGCTCAGCAGCAGAGCGAGCGCTGCCATTGTGCTCAGCAGCGCCACTTCGACCCGCTGCGTCGCCAGCGTCTTCGCCAGCAGATCGTTCATACTGTAGAACCCTGAGAAAGGCAGACTGGGATCAACACTGGCCAGTGCGCTCTGCATCTGCGCCGTCAGACCTTCGACAGGGCTCGCCGTACGCACAATCCAGCTCGGCTGAAACCACACATGGACCACCGAAATCTGGCGGCTCTCCACTTGTGCAGCCGGAACGTACATGATTTGCTCTTCGGTGAGCGGGGCAGCCGGATCAATGCCCGGCGGCATAACAACGTCTTCAACCATTCCGACGATCAGTGTGTCCTTGAACAAATGGCGGCCAATCGGGTTTGCGTCATGCAGAAATTTGCGCGCAAAAGCCCGATTGACGATGGCAACGTGCTGAGCGTTGGGTCTATCCCCGTCGTTGAAGGCACGCCCTGCGAGAATTGGTATCTGCAACGCGGCAAAATAATCAGGAGTGACGTATACTTCATCCGCCGCTCCTTTCTGCCCGGTCTCTTTGCCATCGGCAATGTTGATGTCTCCCATAATGAGCGAGCGCTCGTAAGGCAGACTCAAACCTACCGCAGCCTGTTGTACGCCGGGAATCCGCCGCATGGCCGCAATGCTGTCATCCAGCAGCTTCTGAAAAGCAGCCGCATCGTGATAATGCGCATCATCCAGCGACAGCCGCGCTGTCATTACCCCGGCAGGATTAAATCCCGGCGGCAGAGTCTGCAAATGAATGAGCGTGCGGATGAGCAGCCCGGCCCCTGCCAGCAGCACAACCGTAAGCGCCACCTCGGCCATAATCAGCGCCTGTCTTAAGCGCAGGTGTCCGCCGGCAGTTGCCATGCGGGTAGTAATGGCCGCGCGCAAGTCGAACCGTCGCGTCGTCAGCGCCGGAAGCATGCCGAAAAGCACGCTGGTCAGCAGGGAAATGACAAGCGTAAAGAGCAGCACCTCGCTGTCGAGTGACACGTCAGCCACGGGCAGGAAATTTTCCGGCAGTAGTAGAAGCAGCCCACGCAGGGCGATAAATCCCACCAGCACCCCAGCCGCTCCTCCCGCAAATGCCAGCAGAAGATTTTCGATCCAGAGTTGCCGCTGGACTTGCCAGCGCGACGCGCCAAGCGCCAGCCGCGTCGCTATTTCAGGCGTGCGTCGCAGCATGCGAACCAGTGTCAGCCCGGCAAGATTGGCGCAGGCAATCAGCAGAATGAATCCCGCCGCCAGCATCAGCGCCAGAGCCTGCGGCCTGAGTGTCTCCGTCTCGCCTTTCTGCAGGGGAACGGAATAATACGACACCTGCGCTCCGGGGTTGTTCGCCTGTTCATAGCGAATGGAACGTAGCGACCAGGCGTGATTGATCTCCGCATCTGCCTCCTGCCAGTTGGCTCCATCGCGCAATCGGACAATGGCGTCAAAATTCGTCGCGGCCCCTTCGCCCTCCCGGCTCGGTTGAATATCGGTGTACAGATCAGCGCTCACCGGAAGCATTGCATCTTCCGGCAGTATGCCGATCACCGTATACGGCTCGCCCTTCAACAGCACGGCCTGACCAAGAATGTTTGGATTCGAACCGAATGTGTTGCGCCACAAACCGAAACTCAGGATGACGGACTTCGGTCCATGCGGGCGGTCCTCATCGGCGGAAAAATTCCGTCCAAGCAGCGGGTGAATTGCCAACACATCCAGATAATGCTCAGAGATGCGTCCCGCGCGCACATACAGCACATGCTTGTTCGCTTCAAGATTGACTCCCGAAGACCGCGTGCTAGAAACCGCGGAGATAAGCGCCGGAACATGGTCCCGCAGCAGCTCAAACTGCTCGCCATTTACGTGGTGTCGTTCATCCGTTGCAATCGGACCGCGAATGCGCGTGTAGATTACGCCAATCCGCTCAGGATGCGGATAAGGCAGGCTCTTCAGCATGAGCGCATTCACAATGGAGAAGATCGCCGTGTTTGCTCCGACGGAAAGCGCCAGCGTAAGGATCACCGTCACTGTAAATCCCGGATTACGCCGCAATTGCCGCCATCCATAGCGCACATCCTGCCAAAGAATCTCAAAGCCTGCGCCTGCGCGATGGTCCCGCACCGCCTGCTTCACCTGCTCCATTCCGCCTGCCTCGGCGAGCGCAGTGCGGCGCGCTTCCGTTGGAGACATGCCACCGGCAATCTTTTCATCGGCCAGCATATCGACATAGGCGCGGACCTCGTCATCGAGTTGGCTCTCTACGTGATTCTTACGGAAAAGGTTCCGCAACGTGCTCTTTAGACGGGACCAGAGTTCCATCCTTCGCCCCCTAAGTTGCCTTCAGCGCATTCGCCATTGCCAGAGCTACTTTCGTCCATTGCTCTGTTTCCAGTTCAAGCTGGCTCCTTCCGGTTCTTGTGAGCCGGTAATACTTTGCGCGACGGTTGTTTTCTGATTCCCCCCAGAAAGAACTCAGCCAGCCGGCCTCTTCCATGCGGTGAAGGGCAGGGAACAATGACCCCGGCTTGACGAGAAATGTCCCCTGCGTGATGTGCTCAATGCGTCGCGAAACGCCGAGACCATGCAGCTCTCCCGGACCAAGCGCCTTGAGGATGAGGAGGTCGAGCGTGCCTTGCAGCAGATTCGTTTGTTTCGAACTCATGAGTGTTCCTATCGAAATACTATATGAGTCTGAACCTACTTCCTACAGATTGTCAATAGGAGAAATTAGGATACTTACCTGAGAAGCTGAGAGGCGCTATATTCAAAGCGTTGCTGACGAAGGGACAACAAATGAATCAGCCCATCTCCGAACTGCTCAATCTTTACAACCCAAATACTCCGCTGGAAGATGCCTGGACAATTCCGGCAGCCTGGTATCTTGACGAGCGCATTGAGCAACTGGAGCGTGAACATGTTTTCAGCCGCAACTGGATCGCAGTCGGACGCACAGACCAGGTCGCAGCCCCGGGCCAGTTCTTCACCGCCGAACTGGCAGGCGAGCCGCTCGTCGTCATTCGCGGGGACGATAAGAAACTGCGCGCCTTCTATAACGTATGCCGCCATCATGCGGCAGCTGTGGCAAACGTTTCCTGCGGCGTCGTAGAGCATCTGCGCTGTCCCTATCATGGATGGACCTACGGCCTCGACGGTTCTCTGAAGGGCGCTCCGGAATTCGCCGGCGTGTGCAACTTCGATCGGGCAAAGAACGGTTTAGTTCCTGCTCGTGTAGCTAGCTGGGAGCAATTCGTCTTCGTCACGCTGAACGAAAAAACACCTTCACTCGAAAGCTTCCTCGGCGATCTGCCTGCCCGGGTCGCTCCGCTCGCACTCAGCAACATTCACTTCTTCGAAAGAAAGACGTACACCCTCGCCTGTAATTGGAAGGTATACGTTGATAACTACCTTGATGGCGGATACCATGTGCCTCATCTGCACAAGGGGCTGAACAGTGTTCTCGATTATAAGGAGTACACCATCGAGAACAGCGAGCATTACTCCCTGCAATCCAGCCCTATGGTCATGTCCGAGGAGCACGCCTCCTTCGCCGCAACAAGAACAGGCGACCGAGCGTACTATTACTGGCTCTATCCCAACTTCATGATCAATATTTATGAAGGCGTGATGGATACGAACCTGGTCCTTCCGCTCGCGCCCGGCAAATGTCTCGTCCAATTTGATTTCTTCTTTTCTGACGTCAGCGATGCCAAACAGAAACACAATGTAGAAAGCATGGCTGTCAGCGACCGTGTTCAGGATGAGGATGTTGGCATCTGCGAATCGGTGCAGCGCGGCCTGCGTTCACGCGCTTATGGCGCTGGGAGACTCTCGGTTCGTCGCGAAGCCGGCGAGCATCTTTTCCATCGCCTGCTGGCTTACGACCTCAGATCTAATGAAACGCTGTCATCCTGAGCGTTGCGAAGGATCCGCTTTTTTACCTTAGCATCGTCGCTTCAGTGCATGATGTATACAAATATGTATACTTATTCCCAGCCAAAATCCCGGAGGATAAATGAGCTCCAAAAGGCTGCGCCTTTCTCTTTGCCTGCTTTCAGGATTGTTTCTCTCCACTGTCTGTCTCCCGGCGCAGGTCACACGCGCAGACTATGAACGCGCTATGCATTTGCGTGATAAATACAAGAATCTGGCGCTCAACGTTCCGGACGCGCCGAACTGGGTAGAGAAGACAGATACGTTCTGGTATCGCAAAACGGTTGAAGGCGGCCATGCTTTTGTTCTTGTCAATGCAAATACGAAAGAGAAGAAGCCGGCCTTCGACCACGACAAACTCGCGGCAGCCTTATCTTCCGCGAGCGGAGAAAAGTATACCGGCGTCACGCTGCCGTTCGCACACTTTCATTTCGTCGACAACAAGGCGGCCATTGAATTCGTGCTCGATCGTCATCGCTGGCACTGCGACCTGACCAGCTATAAATGCGAAAAGCCCCAGTCTCTGCATCCTGATGACGAGGATTACGACAGCGACGATGACTATGACGACACGCCAAAGGCGATCAACAGTGATAAGCGCATACAGGCATCGCCGGACGGCAAGCTGGAGGCATTCGTCGAAAACTACAACGTCTATGTACGCGAGAAGGGCAAGACAGAAAAAACTGCGCTGAGCTGGGATGGCTCCGAGGACAATTACTATGCTTATGGAACGCTGACCTGGTCGCCGGATTCACAGCATCTTGTGGCCTACCGCATTCGCCCCGGCTATCGCCGCGAAGTGCACTACGTCGAGTCGTCTCCTTCAGACCAGCTGCAGCCGAAGTATTCCAGCATGGTTTATCCCAAAGCAGGGGACGTGCTCGCGTTACAGCAGCCTGTCCTCTTCGACGTACAGGCGAAGCGCGAGACCATCATCGATAATCACCTCTTTCCCAATCCCTACGACCTCTCGCCTGCCACATGGTGGAAGGACAGCCGCGGATTCACCTTTGAGTACAACCAACGCGGCCATCAGGCCTATCGCGTTATTGAGGTAAACGCTCAAACCGGAGCAGCACACGCTCTCATTGACGAGGAGAGCAAAACTTTTATTGACTATCGTCCTCTCGTTCCCGATCAGTTTGATACCGGCAAGAAAGTTCGGATCGACATCAATGACGGTAAGGAAATCATCTGGGGTTCTGAGCGTGACGGATGGGAGCATCTCTACCTCTACGACGGCACGACTGCCCGGGTAAAGAACCAGATCACGAAGGGCAACTGGGTCGTGCGCAATGTCGATCACGTCGATATTGAGAAGCGGCTCATCTGGTTCGAGGCGAGCGGTATGGAATCGGGTAAAGATCCGTATTACATGCATCCCTATCGCATTAACTTTGATGGCTCCGGCCTGACAGCGCTCTCCAACGTAGAAGCAGACCACCGCGTCGTCTTCTCGCCGGATGGCAAGTTTTATATCGATACCTGGTCGCGCATTGATCTCCCGCCGGTCATGGAACTGCGAACTGCCGCGGACGACAAGCCAGTGATGACTGTCGAGCAGGGGGACGACCACAAGCTGCGTGAAGCGGGCTGGAATCCGCCCGAAGTATTCACAGCGAAAGGCCGCGACGGAAAGACCGACATCTGGGGCGTGATCTACAAACCTGCCCATCTCGATACGGGCAAAAAATATCCGGTTGTTGAATCCATCTATGCCGGGCCACAGGGATCATTTGTGCCCAAATCATTCGGTCCGTGGGCGCAGCCGTTGACGGAACTTGGCTTCGTCGTGGTGCAGATTGACGGAATGGGCACAAACAACCGTTCCAAAGCCTTTCACGATGTTGCCTGGCAAAACCTAAAAGATGCCGGCTTTGAAGACCGCATCCTCTGGCACAAAGCAGTGGCAGCAAAATATCCGTGGTACGACATTTCACGCGTCGGCGTCTTCGGTACATCCGCTGGCGGCCAGAGCGCGATGGGCGCATTGCTCTTTCATCCTGAGTTTTACAAAGCGGCTGTCTCCAACAGCGGATGCCATGATAACCGCATGGACAAAATCTGGTGGAACGAGCAGTGGATGGGCTGGCCCGTCGGTCCGCAGTATGCTGCTTCATCCAATGTCGAGAATGCTTACCGTTTGAAGGGCAAGCTACTCCTCGTCGTCGGCGAAATGGATAAGAACGTAGACCCTTCATCGACATTTCAGGTCGTCAATGCGCTTATCAAGGCAAATAAAAAATTCGACCTGCTCTATGTTCCGGGTGGAGGTCACGGCGCTGGCGGAGAGTACGGGCAGCGCCTGCTTGACGATTTCTTTGTTCACAATCTGCTTGGCCAGGAGCCGCCGGACTGGAATAATCTGCCTGCGGAGTAAATGGTGTAGTTTCCCTCTGCGGACCTTTACGGCACCAGGCGCCCCTGGCGGTAGCTTTTTCTAAACGTCGGAAGGAGCAACAGAGATGCGGCGCATGCGCATGATCGGGAAATTAGTGACCTCATGCGCGCTCTGTCTCATGCCTGCATTTGCGAAACCCTATCAGGCTCAGACTGATCCGGAAGCAGAGCTGCGCATGGGCACCGCTCTGACTCGTGCTGGAAAGCTGGAAGAAGCGATCCCGCATCTTCTTGCCGCGCGTGGCCATGTAAAGGAAGAATACGCAGCCGGCTTCAATCTTGCCCTCTGCTACTTTGGCACGCAGCGCTTTGAACAGAGCATCCTTACTCTCGAAGAGCTGCGCCTTAGGGGGCAAAATACCGCTGCCGTAAATAATCTTCTGGCACAGGCGTATGCCGCCATAGGTCAGACCGAAAAAGCCTTCACCGCATTTCAGCGAGCAGCAGCTCTCAAACCAACAGACGAAAAGATGTACGCCTTCATGGCCGACGCATGTACTGACAGCAAGCAATACGATCTCGGCCTGCGTATTGTCGATCTGGGCCTGAAGAACCTTCCTTCCTCGGCCCGCCTTCATTATGAACGCGCTATGTTCCTCGCTCAGCTCGACAGGTTCGAAGTAGCGAAGCCGGAATTCGAACGCGCTGTTGCTCTGGCGCCAGACAGCGACATTGCCGCCCTGGCCCGAACGCAGGAGCTGCTTTTCGAAGACAACATACAAGAAGCCATCCGCACGGCCCGCGAAGCCATCAGCAAAGGCCATCACGACTATGTTCTCGAGGACCTGCTGGCCGAAGTCCTTATCCACGGTGGCGCTATGCCCGGCCAGCCTGAGTTTGCGGAAGCCAGGTCGCTGCTCGAAAGCGCCGTTACGCAGAAGCCCAATTATTCCACTGCGCAGATCGCGCTGGGCCGGTTGTATCTGATGGAAAATCGTCCGGCTGAGGCTGTTACTCACCTTGAAATCGGCCGCAATCTGCAGCCGCGAAATCCCGCCGTTTACACCAGCCTGGCTAACGCATATCGCAGGCTCGGAGAGGAGCAGAAGGCGCGCCAGATGCTGGCAGAGCTGAAAAATCTGCTCGAAAACACGCAGAAAAACGCTGATTTTGAGCCAAAATAGCAGCTTTTAGACATTGCTCCATTGCGCCTTATAAACAGGTACAAAATTAAATCTTGCTAAAAATACAAAAATAAATACATAATTCAGTACCTTCCTTGTTGGGCTCTGCTCGAAGGCGAAATTTAATCCCGGAATCAAGAAAGCCGGTAAAAGACAACGGATGGGAAAGCGTTTCCTGAATCCGTTCAGAAATTTGCATCACGATGCCTGGAATGGCTTGGCGGAATTTGGAGGAACCGATGCAGCGTCTTATCAAATACAGAATGGCAGGCCTGATTGCCTGTCTTATGATGTGCGCCGCCGTATTCACCTTTACGGCGCATGGACAAAGCGGCTCGCAGGGAAGCGTCGCCGTAACCGTGCAGGACCCGAACGGTAACGTGATACAAGGTGCGCGTCTCGAGCTCCTGGACCTCGGCACAAACGACACCCGCATTGCCGAAACGCAGGACCGGGGCAACTATACCTTTGTTAATCTCAACATCGGCACCTATAAGCTCACCGTAAGCAAGAGTGGCTTCGCGCAGCAGGTTTTCGATTCCGTCATCGTCCACTCCTCGCAGGTCACCAGCCTCACTGCCTCGCTCAACATCGGGCAGGCAAGCCAGACCATTCAGGTCTCTGAGAGTGCGACTCCGGTGCTGGAAACTACCTCCAACGCCATCGGCACGGTTGTTGACATGAAACAGATTCAGGACTTGCCCGTAGCCGACCGCGATCTGTCTTCGCTTTCGCAACTCACCGCCGGATACAACGGCACCTGGAACGGTCTTCCCTCCATCGATCAGGGCAGCAACATCGACGGCGTTATGGGCAGCCCCAGCCGCATGAAGTTCGGTGGCAACGCCGCGCCCGCTGTAACCGCGCGCCTTGAAGACATCGAAGAGATGACTATCCAGACCGACCAGCTTGCTCTCAACACCGGCTTTGGTCAGTCAAGCATGCAGATTAACTTTGTCACCAAGCGCGGGACGAACCGTTATCATGGCGGCGTCTTCGGGGATTTCCAGAACGCCGGCCTCAATGCGAATAGCTGGACCAACAACGCTGCCGGCGTGCGCAAAAATAAGCTCATTAAGAACAGCTTTGGCGCCAACGTTGGCGGACCCATCCTGCACGATAAGCTTTTCTTCTTTGGCAGCTTTGCCTTTACCAAGCAGCCCGCTACGACAACAGCATTTAACGACTTCTTCACGCCCGGCGCGCAGTCAGGCAATTTCACTTACGTCGGCAGCGACGGTCAGACGCACACCGTTAATCTCTTTCAACTCGCGCAGCAGACCAATCCAAGTCTGCCTACGACCGTAAATTCAAATGTTTCGTCGCAATTCCAAACGATCAACAATTCGCTGCAGGGCGGCAGCACGTCAACCAGCTCCGATCCAAACTTCAACACGGTCCGCTGGAACGTCTCCAATCCGACGACGTTCTACTATCCCACAGTCCGTGTCGATTACAACATTTCGCAAAAGCTGCGTACCTATCTCGCCTGGAACATGACACAGCAGACGCAGCCCAGCGTCAATCCGCCCAGCTTTCCCGGCAAAGATTTCGCAGACCAGACCACGGGTAACTGGACGCGCAGCTACATCGCCTCGTATGGTCTCGACTGGACGCTTTCTCCCTCGCTCATCAATCAGTTCAAGGCAGGCTTCCTCTACACCGCAACCAAGTACTCCTATAACGCAAAGCCGCTCTATGCCACTGAGCCGACCGTCGCCTGGAACTTCAATAACTACGGCGCTAACAGCTCGACCTGTTTCGGTAACGGCATGTCGGGCCAGTGTTATCAAACGCCCATCGGCCCCTACTACCCCGTCTTTAACGCCTCTGATTCATTGACGTGGCTGCGCCAGTCGCACACATTCAATTTCGGCTTTTCCTGGTATCGCGAGCAGGACCACTACTGGAACGGCCCTCTCGGCTATCCCAACTACAATCTCGGTCTTGCTACCGGCGATCCTGCTCTGCAGGCGTTCAATGCATCTACATTGCCCGGCGCAAGTACCCGCTCCCAGGGTGAAGCCCAGCAACTTTATGCGGTGCTTACCGGAAGACTCAGTGGCGTGAACGGCACCTTTGCCTACAACCCCAAGACAGGGACTTACTTCAACGGAATCGGCGCTTATAACCTCGACGAGCTTTCCAAAGCCTGGGGCCTCTTCTTTGAAGATTCATGGCGCATAACGCCGACATTTACTCTCAACTATGGATTGCGCTGGGATTTCACCGGCGATAATCACGACCTCACCGGCGCTTATCACTCCGTTTCGCCCAGCGGCATCTTCGGGCCATCGGGAGTCGGCAATCTCTTCAATCCCGGCTCGCTGCAAGGCGATCTGAATCCGATGATCACCACCCAGCCGCATGCTTACCATCCGTGGAATGTTTCTCCGCAGCCTGCCGTCGGATTTGCCTGGAACCCGAAGCTTGGTAACGACAGCGCGCTGGGCAGGTTCTTCGGCGATGGCAATACAGTGATCCGCGGCGGCTTCAATCTCCGCCGCTTCAGCGAGCCTTATCAATATTTCTGGGACGCCGCCTCAGACTACGCCGCCTTCTTCTATCAGAGCTTTTTCCTCAATGCGAACAACACCGGCCAGACCGGAACTTTCGCGCCCGGCAGCCTTGCTCTTGGCGACAGTCTGCCTCCCTATGGCCTGGCTCCTCAGACATATCAAAATTCTGAGCCGCTGGCAGACTTCACCTTCCAGAATTCTGTCGGCACGAATGGCATCAATCCCAACATTCAGCAGCCTTACAGCGAGGCATGGAACTTCGGCATCCAGCGCCAGCTTGGCAGCTCCCGCGCCATTGAGATTCGCTATAACGGCAACCGCACCGTTCATCAATGGCTCAATGTGAACCCGAACGAAGTAAACATCTTCGAGAACGGCTTCCTCACAGAGTTCAAG
>Ga0209062_1004179_pt1 | contig 15517 bp, 11 predicted proteins | sample Coa_R2_2_FD_187158 | JGI IMG/M metagenome (GOLD analysis project Ga0209062, IMG submission 187158) | Surface soil microbial communities from Centralia Pennsylvania, which are recovering from an underground coalmine fire - Coalmine... | ecosystem: Environmental > Terrestrial > Soil > Unclassified... | reverse complement strand
AACAATGTTCACGCATAATCGTGACTTCGTCGGGATTGAGTGGACCGGGTTTGCGCAGAATCGCATCGGGAATGGCCATCTTGCCGATGTCGTGTAAAAATGCGCCACGTGCTATTACGCGTATGTCTTCGCCGGAAAGTCCCATGGCTTTGGCGATAGCGATCGTGAACGCTGTGACGCGCTTGGAGTGGCCTTCAGTCTCGGCATCTTTTAAATCCAGTGCGTCGCCAAGGGCTTCCAGCGTGATGTCATAGGAGCGCTCGAGCGTGTTCATCGCCTTGCTGAGTTGTGCAGTACGAGCGGTTACCAGAACTTCGAGATTGGATTGGTAAGCCCGATTTTCCAGCTTCAGCCGACGGTTTTCCAACGCACGGTGCACAGTGGTGAGCAGTTGCTCGCGCTCAAAGGGCTTCAACAAGTAGTCATAAGCGCCATCGCGAATGGCTTTGAGAGCAATGGAAATATCATGCACCGCGGTCACCATCACTACGGGCATATCAGGGAAGCGCTCTTTGGTGTTGGCCAGAAGCCCGATGCCGTCCATGTCCGCCATCATCAGGTCGGAGAGCATCAAGGAAAAATCCTCGCCGGATTCAAGTAAAGCCAGGGCTTCACGCCCTGAGCAGGCCTGGCGAGTCTGGAAGTTCGCGGCAGAAAGCATCGCCGCAACCACTTCGCGGATCGGTTCTTCGTCGTCCACAACCAAAATTCGTTCGGAGGCCATAGTTTCTGACCGCAATTCTACCGCAGTTCGCCAGTGCCGAAAGTAATGATCTTGTTAACGAAAGACCATTAGTAACCTCCCTTGGCATGGTATTTAAGTGATAGTAGCGATTGTGCCTAAATCTTGATGAATATTCCCATTTTGTGCGCCATTTCCGCGTTCGGAAACCTACCTTCGTCGCGGCCATTTGTCGAGGAAGCTGCGGCTTTGATTGTGCTTGCCGCCAGCCTGCTCGTATTTCGCACTTTCCGGGAGCGCTATCTTTTAATTTGGATCGTTGGCTGGCTTGCCTATTTTATTTCCCATTGGACGCTTGGTTCGAGTGACGCACCACGAGGGGCATATTTAACGGCAATTTCCCATGCGGAATTCGTGCTCGCTATAAGTTTGTTCGCTACGGCGGTCTTCGTCTATAGCCATCGTCGCAATCTCGTGCTCCCGCTGCTTCTGGCGACGATCCCACTTCTAGCTTTGGCCGTTGTGCAGGGGATATTCTGGCCCAATTCGTTTGGTATGCGCCTGGCCCTGGAGATTGGCTACCGGGTAATCCTGGTTGTTGCAGCATTTCACGTAATTCGCTTCCGTTGGGCACGCTGGGAGATTGGTTCATGGATGCTGAGTATTGGCCTGTTGCTTTTGCGTCTTGACTGGGCCCCGGTCAATGCGTACCTGCCAGCTCATTACATTCTGCTCTCCGATGTTTGGCTCGGTGTGAGCATGTTGTTGATCGTATTTGATGATTCCCGAATGCATGTACGGCGCATGGCGGTGATTCACGCCCTGACCACGAGCACAACAAGAGCAGAGCAGCACGGCCCCATGATGCTGACTGCGCTTGAACAGCTCAAATCGCTCATGCTGGCCAAGGCTGCGTGGTTCCGGCTGGTGGAAGGCGACCGCATGGTGATTTCGCAGCAAATCGGTTTGTCGAAAGACTTTCTGCGTGACCGTCAGTCTGTTGCCCTGGACGACAAGTTTGAGAGCACGCTCGATAGCGAAACTGCCATTATCGTAAAGACAAGTACGGCGGAAGATTCCGTCCGGCCTTATCTCAAGAACGAGGGTTTTCATCATTGCGTGCTGATCCCGGTTCGAGGGAAAAAGTCCACGATTGGCATCCTGACCTTGGGCAGTGCGCACCGCTTTTCTTATGCCCCCGATGACATCGAATTCCTGATCACCAGCGCACATCAATTGGGTCTCGCGGTGGAGAACTTGCGCCTCGTCGAGCAGATTTTGCGTTCCCACCGACAATGGAGCAATACATTTGATTCGATTCAGGACATGGTACTAGTCCACGATGCCGATTTTCGCGTCATGAAGGCCAACCATGCTTTGCTGGCGCGCCTCGAAATGTCACCGGCGGATGTGATGGGAAAGCTCTGCGAGGAAATACTGCCCCACGGGCACGGGAACTGGAGCCAATGCCCATATTGCCAAAAGGAAGCGGACGGCCTGCACGAAGGGCCGGACGCTGCATTCGGCGGTCAGGCCATGGTTTCAACCTCGACGTATTCAGAGCAGGGCAGTAAGCAGCGCGGCACCATCCACGTCGTGCGCGACCTCGCTGATCGCCACGAAGCGGAGGAGAAATACCGCCAGCTATTTGAACAAGTGCAGGAAGGCGTTTTCGTGGCGACTGCTGGAGGCCGTTTGATGGAGTGCAACGAGGCCTTTGTACAAATGCTGGGCTATGCCAATAGAGAAGAGCTGATGGCTTTGAACGTCAATACTGATCTCTACGCTTCTCCAGAACAACGCGAAGTCTTCCGGCAGCAAGTATCCGAGAAAAATTACGTGCGGAACTTTGAGGTCATGTTGCGCCGCAAGAACGGTTCGTTGATGACGGCAATGGAAAGCAGTTTCGCCACACGGGACGAAAAAGGCAAAATTGAGCGTTATCAGGGCTTTTTACAGGACATAACGGAGAAGAAGCGCGCCGAGGATGAAATCCGTCGCCGTAACCGGGAACTGAACGCCCTTAATGCGATGGCCGTGATCGCCACGCAGTCGTTTGATTTAGACGAAATCTTGAACCTGACGCTGCGGCAAGTGATTTCGTTGCTGGGTGGTGATACCGGATCGATTTATCTCTCTGATGCGAACGAAACAACTTACCGGCGGCGGGCCATTTGGGGGCAGAGAGGATCTGTCCGAGGGCGCAATGCCGATGTGAATTTTCCTCAGGGCTTCGGCGATTTGGTAACGCGCTCTCGCGCGGAGGTGATTACCGGGGAATACTTGCCGCATCTTCCCTTGAGCGTGGCGGAATTCGTGAATGTGGATGACGGCAATTCATGGATATGGGTACTACTCTGGGGCAAGGACAAACCCATCGGAATTATGGGTTTAAGCAGCGCAGAGGCACGCCAGTACAACAGCAACGATGAAAATCTTCTCGTCGCAATCAGCCGCCAATTGGCGACGACTATCGAGAAAGTCCGCTTGTACGAAGAAAGCTGCCGTGCATATGACGATTTGCGGCGCACGCAGGAACAACTGTTGCAAAGTGAAAAAATGTCTGCTGTCGGGCAGTTAATTTCAGGAGTTGCACACGAACTCAACAATCCGCTGACAGCTATTCTCGGTTATGCGCAATTGTTGGAGAGTGAAGGACTCAATGAAAAAGCGGCAGATTTCGCGGCGAAACTTTTCAAACAGGCCCAGCGCACGCACCGTGTCGTTCAGAATTTGCTTTCCTTCGCGCGTCAGCGCAAGCCGCACAAGCAAGATGTGGATGTCTGCAAGGTGTTGGACGAAGTTCTTACCCTTCGTGACTACGACCTGAAGATGAATAACATTGTGTTGCGCCGCGAGATTGGGGACTCAATTCCGGCGGTCAAAGGAGATCCTCATCATCTGGAGCAGGTGTTCCTGAACATCATCAATAACTCGGTGGACGCCATGCTGGAAACCGGGCGCGGCGGAGTGCTCATCGTGAAAGTACATGCGCGAGAAAACCAGGTCCAGATCGAATTCCAGGATTCGGGCCCCGGCATTGCTGAACCTAATCGTATTTTTGAGCCTTTCTACACGACCAAGAATGTGGGGAAGGGGACCGGGCTGGGCCTGAGCATCTGCTACGGCATCGTCAAAGAGCACGAAGGCGACATTACGGCCCGCAATCTACCGGAAGGCGGAGCGGTCATTGAACTTCGCTTGCCCTCTACAGGCATGATCGTTGCGCCGATAAAAACTCAGCCGCCGGCACGCCGCGACATGGCGGTGGAAGGTAATATTCTGCTGGTCGAAGATGAAGAAGCGGTACTTGAGTTTGAACGCGATCTTTTGGCAGGAGCTGGGGCGCGTGTGACGACGCTGGCAAACTGCCAGGCGATGCAGGAGCATGTGCGTAAGAATTCTTATGATGCGCTGATTATCAACGGAGCCATGCCCGGCGGATGGGGTGCGGTGAAGGTTCATGGCTGGTTTCAACAAAACATTCCGGGAATGGAAAAGCGGCTTCTGTTTACGTTTTCGAGCCTCACCGATGGTGAGACTCGAAAATTTCTCCAGGAAAATCATGTGCCTTACCTGGTTAAGCCTTTTGAAGTCGGCGATTTGATTGAAGGTGCACGCAAGCTCATGCAGAAAACCCACGCTGCGGCTGCACGGTAAGTTCTCAAATCTCTTTTTTTAACGCTTTTGCAAACTTCCTTAGCATCGTTTCATTTCTTCGGTACCATACCCATTGTCCAAGTTTCGTAGCTTCCACTAAACCTGCTTTGCGCAGGATTGCCATGTGATGAGAGATCGTGGGTTGCGAGAGGCTGATGCGCTCTTCAATGTCGGACGCGCATAATCCAGTTTCGCGATCGATCGAGCACGCGCCTTTTTCTTTAAGAGCTCTCAATATCTTTCTGCGCGCCGGGTCACCAATGGCATGGAAAACGGCATCGTAATTGGGTCCAGAATTGCTCATATAGAAGCATAAGCTGTTTACATTGATGATTGTCAATGTAGGGAATTATTTTTTGATGATCGGATTGTAACCATCGCTCAACAAGCGCGCGCGGATGCTTTCTGCGTCTTTGATGTCGGCAAAAGGGCCAATTTGCACGTGGAAAAGCTTATCCGGAGCATTTTCAGGCAGGAACGCGGGGTATTGCTTTTTCTTAAGGGCATCAATCAACGCGTCGGCATCTTCCTGTTTACTGACGGCCGCGACTTGCACGAAATATCCGTTGGTGGGCGGAATTCCCACCGTCGGAGTTGGCGCGGGTGCATTGGTTGTGGCCGGCGCAGCATCGGTTGGAGTTGCTGTGCTTGTCTGAGAATCGTCTTTATTTTTGGATTCAGTTGATGGAGATGATGTTGCCGGTTGGAGGCTTGTAGATGGCTTCGTAACGTCTTGCCGAACAGTTGTGCTGGAAGTTTGGACCGGCGTCAAATCTGTTTTGGTCGAATTTTTGCCGAACAAGAATCCAATCGCAAAAAATACAGCGCAGATCGCAGAAAACGTAAAAAACAGAACAAGAAGTTTACCGGTTCCAAGAGTAATTTCAGTGTCTTCGTTTTTCTGGGAAGCGGGCATAAAAAGCTCGAGTCCTCCTTTAAAGGCTACTTGTTTGTTGGTCCGTCGCCACTGGCTTTTTGCATGATCTTTTGCAAACCGGAGAAGAAATCCACCGGAACAGGGAAGACTACGGTTGTGTTTTTCTCAACACCGATTTCGGTCAATGTCTGCAAATAACGGAGCTGTACGCTGACCGGCTCTGTCGCCAACAATGCGGAAGCATCTACAAGACGTTGGGCAGCGGCATATTCGCCCTCTGCGTGGATGATTTTTGATCGCTTTTCACGCTCCGCCTCCGCCTGTTTAGCCATTGCGCGCAACATGGACTCGGGCATATCCACCTGTTTTACTTCCACATTGGCAACCTTTACGCCCCATGGTGCAGTGTGAGTATCCAAAATGGTTTGCAGCCGAAGGTTGATTTTGTCGCGGTGCGCCAATAACTCATCCAGCTCTTGTTCACCCAATACAGAACGTAGCGTGGTCTGGGCAAATTGTGACGTCTGATAGACGTAGTTGGACACCTCCACTACGGCCTTCCTTGGATCAATTACACGGAGAAAGATGACTGCGTTCACTTTTAATGTCACATTGTCGCGAGTGATGATGTCTTGCGGCGGTACTTCAAGAGCTTCCTGCCGGAGTGAGACACGTACCATCCTATCCATCGGCGCGAAGACCAGAACGACGCCGGGCCCTTTTTCGTGGGGGAGCAAATGGCCCAAGCGAAAGATTACGCCACGTTCATATTCCGTAATAATTTTGATGGAACTTAACAGATAGAACGCGATGATGATAATAACTATGGTTGTAAAACCTAAGCCGAACGGCATAAACGAAGCTCCTGCGCGAATCGTATCTACGCGGATTGTATCGCAGATGGCAGCCCAACGGTGAATTACGCAGCCTGCATGTTATCGCGTAAGATGCGCGACAACATGCTATTGGCGGGAGTTCACAGGATCTACTCGTAAGAGGAAGCCGTCGAGACTTCTTACTACAACGTTCTGCCCGGCGGGGACAGCGATGGAAGAAACGGCATCCCAAATTTCGCCATGCAGAAAGACTTTTCCTTGAGGCGAAAGCGCAGTTTGGACGATCGCGATCTGGCCGATCATCCCCTGGGCTCCGGTAACCGCTTTGTTGGCGCGTGCTTTGAAAGCGATGGTCATTAGAAACACGGTAATAAGGCCCAATGGAAGACTCACCGCCAATGCTGTAGAAAAATGCACTCGCATCTCCGGAATGGGAGCATCCACGAGCAGAAGGCCACCGAGCGTCAAAGTAACAATTCCACCGAGCGCGAAGACTCCGTGAGTCGTGAACTTCGCTTCCAGAGTAAACAGAACAAATGCAGCGAGTATCAAGCCAATCGCGGCGAAGCGGACAGGTAACAAATTAAGCGCGAATACTGCCAATAAAATGAACACAAGTCCGATTGTGCCGGGCACTACCGCTCCGGGATGGTTGAACTCAGCATAAAGCGCTAAAGCACCGACCGCGAGCAGGATGAACGCAATATTTGGGTCCATCATGTAGCCGAGGATCCGTTGTTTCAAGGTCATGGGCAGTAGCTTTACAGGCTGTCCAGCCAGGTTCAGTATTACTGTCTTTCCATTGAATAGCTTGACCGGCTTGCCTTGCATCTGGCGGAATAAGTCCTCTTCGCTGGGCGCATCGTAGTCAATCAGTTTTTGCGCCAAAGCTTCCTGATCCGTAAAAGACTTCGATTCGCGCACCGCAGATTCAGCGACTTCGACATTGCGGCCACGTTTGGAAACAAATGAGCGCATGAAAGCGGCGGAGTCGTTCTCAATTTTTTGCTTCATCACATCGTCTAATTTTCCGCCGCCCAATGTGACTGGGTGAGCCGCACCCGTGTTTGTTCCCGGGGCCATGGCGGCGACGTCAGCGCTTTCCAGAATAAAAAATCCCGCTGATGCTGCCCGCCGTCCGCTGGGTGCGACATAGACGATGACCGGAATCGGTGACGCTAAAATCTTTTCAATAATGTCGTGAGTGGAATCGAGTAGGCCACCGGGAGTATTTAACTCGATCAATACGGCGCTGTCATTTTCTTTAGCAGCTTCACTCAACGTGCGCTCGATATATTCCGCGGTAATGGGTTGAATGGTGTCGTTGATAGTGATCTTTAGTATCTGCGCGGGTGCAGGTGAACAGAATGTCAAAACAATTCCTAGCAGCAAGGAGATGCGCGAGCAGGAGTAAAACTTCATGGCTAGAGCATTGTCGCGCAAAATAGCTTTTAGTTCGAGTGCCCAACCGCGATTTCTTCGGCTTGTGGTTTTGGTCGAGCTCCTGGTTCCATCCATCCCGGCAGGCGGCTATCCCCAATGATGAGCCGTGCCCCGCGCTCGTAAGTGAAATAAGACCATGCCCACTGGATCATCACCAGAATACGATTGCGAAATCCGATGAGAAAGAAAATATGCACGAACAACCATGACAGCCAGGCAAATAGGCCCGAAATGTGGATTCTGCCCCATTGTCCAATCGCCGCTGCGCGTCCAATCGTAGCCAAACTGCCTTTATCCAGATAATGGAAATTCTCACGCGGTTTGCCTTGCACGTCGCGGATGATGTTGCGCGCAGACGCTTTTCCTTCCTGGATGGCAACAGGCGCAAGGCCGGGAAGTAGTTGCCCGTGTTTGTCTTTTAGCGTTGCGAGGTCCCCAATGACGAAAATTTCAGGATGACCGGGAATACTGAGATCGGGGTTAACTTCTACGCGACCGGCGCGATCCGTAGTCGCACCCAGTTTTTTACCTAACGGGGAGGCAGCCACCCCGGCCGCCCAAAGAATGACCGCAGCCGGCAGTTTTTTTTCGCCTGTAAAAACCGCCCCCGGCTCGACCATAGTGACCGTCGAGGAGGTATGTACTTCCACGCCTAATTTTTGAAGCTGGCGTTCCGCGCTGCGCGAGAGATCCTCAGCATAAGCGGGCAGCACACGCGGACCCCCTTCAATCAAAATGACGCGTGCACGGGTCGGATCGATGGTGCGAAATTCGTTTAAAAAAGCATGATGGACGATTTCCGCTAAAGTTCCTGCTAGTTCTACCCCAGTCGGGCCGCCGCCAACCACAACCAAATTGAGAGGCATGTGCGACTCACCGTCAGCAGCTTCACGCTCAGCCAACTCGAACGCCAGTAGGACACGCCGGCGAATCTCAGTGGCATCTTCAATGGTCTTCAGGCCTGGCGCCAGAGGCGCCCATTCCTCATGACCGAAATACGCGTGGCTGGAGCCAGCGGCGACGATGAGGTAATCGTAAGGGATCTCCATGTTCGAAAGCTTGGCTACCCGGCGTCCGAGATCGAAGTCCCGTACCTCGCCAAGCAAAACTTCGACGTTGGGATGCTTGCGCAAGATAGAACGAATCGGCGCGGCAATTTCACCCGGCGACAAACCTGCTGTCGCGACTTGGTAGAGCAGCGGTTGGAATGTGTGATGGTTACGCCGGTCCACCACTGTGACTTGGACATTCGCGCGTGCCAGTAACTTGGCGGCGTTTAACCCGCCAAATCCGGCGCCCACGATCAGAACTCGCGGCATTTTGTCGCTGTGTTTTGCCATTACTACTTAGATTTTGCCAGCTTACCAGCCGATTCCTTATTTTGGAACAACTTATCGGGTAACATGGCGAGACGATGGGAACAATCCTTTCCGGCAAAAACGACACAAAAACATTGCCCTCAGGGGCAACGTGGTTCGTGCCGTCATTTTTGGATTTGTGGTTCATCGGGATTTTGTTTTTGCTGGCTGCCAGCAACTTTGCACTCAAATTACTTGGCGATGCCGATGTCGGATGGCACATCCGCAATGGCGAGCAAATTTTGCAAACCCACGCCATCCCTCGCGTGGATTCTTTTTCAGCTACCTTAAGCGGACAGCCGTGGTTTGCATGGGAGTGGCTTTACGATGCTGGAATCGCGTTTATTCACGCTCATGCAGGATTGAATGGGGTTGTGTTCTTCACTGCGGTAGTCGTCGCAGCGACGTTTGCCTTCGCCCTGCCTTCTGCACTGAAGGCAGGCGCCAATCTTCCTGTTGCAATTTTCCTGTTGGGACTTTCACTAGCTGCTTCAACTATTCATCTTTTGGCCCGGCCGCACGTGGTGAGCTGGTTGTTAGCGGTAGTGTGGTTCTCAGTGCTGCACACGGGAGCATCTTCTGTAGATCAGGCGGATCACAAAAGAATCTATTGGCTTCCGTTTCTCATGCTTCTTTGGGTGAATCTGCATGGCGGCTTTCTGCTTGGATTTGTGTTGCTTGCGATCTATGTGGTGGATGCGGCTTTTGTATATTGGAGAACGCGCGAACTTGCCGCGCGGCATTTAGCAGCGAATTGGTTGAAACAGCTTGCGCTGGCAAGTGGTTTAACGTTCCTAGCGAGTCTGATTAATCCATATGGGATTTCGTTGTACACACACATCTACCGCTACCTCGGCGACCGCTTCCTGATGGACCATATTGATGAATTCCAATCGCCAAATTTCCATGGCATCGCGCAAAGGTGTTTTGCATTGTTGCTGCTGATTACATTGTGTGCTTTGGCTGCGCGCAGACAACGAATGCGTCTCGCGGAGGGGCTTGTAATTTTATTTGCTGTCTATAGCGGCCTATATTCCTCACGCAATCTGCCAGTTTCGTCGTTATTGCTGGCGCTGGTTATCGCTCCGTTGCTTTCGCGGGAAATTGCCGAGGCTGGCGGCAATACTTTGATTATGGCCCATCTCCGTGCGGCCCTACATTCGTTCGACGGCTTTGCTTCGCGTGTCACAACCCTGGAACGCGGCTTCCGGGGCCATTTCTGGCCGATATTGGCTATAAGCATAGGACTATGGGCTTGTCTGCATGGTGGAGAACTTGGAGGCCATCGGCTGATAGATGCACACTTCAACGAAGCTCGGTTCCCGGTTCATGCGGTTCAGATCATTCAGCAGCGTGGCATAAAAGAGCCAATCTTTGCTCCTGACTACTGGGGTGGATATTTGATATATACGCTTTATCCTGCCAATAAAGTCTTTGTTGACGACCGCCACGATTTCTACGGTTCAGACTTTTTCCGTCAATATATGACAACTGTGCATGTCGAACCGGGGTGGAGCAAGCTACTAGATGATTTACAGGTGGAGTGGGTATTAGTGCCCAACGGCTCACCACTCGACAATATTCTGAAGGAAACTCCTGCCTGGAATCTCGATTATCAAGACAAGACAGCAACGCTGTTTCGCCGGACAGGGAAGTAAGTCTTGACTCACCGAGTATCAATCGCGAAGCCCAAAATTACATTGACTTCAACGGGTTGGCTCCCGCGCATTGCTGGTGTGAACTTCCAATGGGGAAGCGCTGCAAGCACTTTTGCCGTAAGCTCTGCGCTCGCTGGTTCGAGAACGCGCAAGTTTTGGATGAGTCCCGTTCGGTCGAGCACGCAGGAAATAATTAAGCGGGAAGGCTGAAGATTCGGCGGCAGCGCGGTTCGTAAGGGCTGCGGCGAAGTCATCATCGGGGAATGTTCCGGAGCGTTCGGATCGGCAAATTGCATTACAGCCGTACCCAATGATGTCGGCAAATAGATGGTGTAGTTGTCGCCTTTTAGAGTTCCGTAGAGGTTGAAGGCACCGCCGGAACGCGAAGTCGCAACCACAGTGATGCCAGATCCAGAGTGTCCGCTATTCGTCGTATGACCAGGCGTTGAGGGCGCAGAGCCGTTTGTCCCAAAACTTGGCAATGTCACGATATTGCTTCCACCACCATGGACCGACACACCTGGTAAAGGAGGATTATTGACTGTGCCGCTGCCTGCCCCGCCGCTCCCGGGATAAGGCGAAATTCCTGACTTCGCAGTTACGTCAGAACCGTGACCCGTCCCTGATTTTGCCGCGCCGGGACCAGTATCCACAGCCCCACTCCCTGTGCCGCTGCCATAATCAATACCAGTACCGCCGCCTGTGCCGCCGATACCGGGTTTTGCCCCCCCAGTGGGCGACAACGCCAAAGATCCAGACCCAGTTTTAGTTGGAACGGCGGGTGTTGCTCCCGGCTGGCTGGAAACCACCACTCCCGTTGAGTTGCCACTTGCACCACTCGCTGGAGGCGCTGCAACCGAACCCACATCCATCGGCCCTCCCAGCCCTTGTGCGCGCGCCCCTCGCCCATTGCTGCCGACATTCCCACTTGAGACATTAGGTGGTGGAGGAACGACATTCGGATTGAGCCCTGCAATGCGAGAGTGATCCAATGACCCGCTTTGAGCATTGATTGCCGGCGCCACTGGGGATCCATTGTTCCATTCGCCGACTTTATGCCCGGAAGCGGTAGTACCGTTCACATCTACAGGCGGCGGCACGACTGCATTGTTTCCCAATCCAGACAACATGCGGTGGTCTGTTTGTCCGTTCACTTGAACGGTTGGTGGCACAATTTGCGGAATTAACGCACCCGGTCCGTATCCCGGCCCGGTTTTCGATAGATCGCGTGTGATTTGCGTAGGTGGTGGTGCCACAACGCTAGGGGCTGGCAACGTAAGCCGCGGATTGTTCACGGATGCACGTTCCGGAGCGGAAACCGGCGGTGGCACGACCTGCAGACGCTGGGAACCGGGCAATCGCAATGGCAGAGCATCGGTTTGAGAGGCGTTAGGAGCTGGAGGCACAACAGCAACTTCTAATTTCGGTGCGGTGAGTAAACGGTCCCGTTGCACATTGTTCTGCGCTGGTGCAATTGGGGCTGCCAATAGCGATGGAAGCTGGCGCGCGGATTTGAGCCCTTCCGCAGGCGCGGGTCCGGGGATTTGCGCTTTGTAGGCCAGCAGGTTCGCTACCGCCGCATCAGAATGGGGAAGGTCGAGCTTGGGGGCGTCCAATACTTTTTCGCGTAATACTTCGCCGCGGGCTACGCGAATCGCCTGCGTACGGTGAAAGGCGTGCAATCCGCCAGCCCGCCCCATTTGTCCGGAAGAAGAACCGCCATTATCTTCCGTTCGGGGTAATTCGTCCGCGGAAAAATAAAGCACGTCATACTTTGCGGGAGCCGTCGGCATTTTTGCCCGCATTTGCGCGAGCTTTGCCGGAAAAATACTCAAAACTGTAAGAATCAGGAACTCCGCAACACAAACCAAAACCAGATTCCGGATGGGAAATAGCCCGCTCTGTGCCTCCCCCGCAAGCGGACGAGGAGACTGGGCGAGCGCAGGCCCAATCGCGCTGCGGAACTCTTCCCACGGCGACGACCATTGCACAAGAAGTTGCAGCTCTTTTTCCGGAGCTTGCTCTTCGATCTCCAGCTCTTTACTCAACCGTTTGCAGCCTCCGCCGCGCCATCTAGAACAATCTTAATTTTGTCCCCATTTGCCGTGCCACTCAAGCGAACGGACCCTGAGGGCAACTCCAAAACTGATTTGGATCGGATTCGCACCGGCGCCAAGCGCCACGGTTTAAGGTCCGTCTCAATGTGAACAACCGCATTCTCAGTATCCAAATAGAGCACATCAATGGGGAAACTCATGGCGAAGGTATGCACGCCCCGGCATGGCGCAATCCAAAGTCCACTGCCGGAAGGAAAGTCCCGCTCTGACGTACCGATTAAGCCACGCAAACGAGTCCAGTGGGTAACAGCAGATTTCAAACGCGTGGCCAGATACGTTTGGCGGGTCTGATTAAACGCGTATCCGGTAGTTGCAACCAAAGTCATCACCTTTGCAAGTAGATCGTTGTTGCTGTTCCGCCTAATGCTTCGGCGCCAGGGTGCGAATCAGTTGGATAATTGCAGGCCCTAGTGTGACGAAGATGATCGAAGGCAAAACAAACAGTACAAGGGGGACGACCATTTTAATTGTAGTTTTTGCGGCAGCTTCCTCTGCGCGCTGCCGTCGCTCCGTACGCAATGAATCTGAGTGTACTCGCAATGCTTGCGACACGCTGGTGCCGAAGCGATCCGTCTGGATGAGAGTACCGACAAGCGAGCGGATATCGTTTACGCCTGTGCGCAGCGTCAGGTTTCGCAAGGCTTCTGCGCGCGGTTTACCCGCGCGCATTTCCAGATTGACCAGATAAAATTCTTCGCTCAGTTCAGGATGTGCGTGGTGCAAATCCTGCCCAACCCTCTGCATGGCCTGGTCCAGGGCCAATCCGGCTTCCACGCAAATTACAGTGAGATCGAGAGCATCCGGCAGTCCAAGCGTGATGCGATGTTGCCGCTGCCGGATCGCGCGCTTCAGGAAGAAGCGCGGAATAAAGAAGCCGAGTCCTCCCACCCCGATCATGGCAAGAATATTGAATGTCGGCGAAATAAAGAGCACCATCAGCATGCCGAAGAGCGCCAGCGCAACCCGGCTGCCCACGTAAAAAGTAAGGTGCTTGGGTTCGCGATATCCGGCTTGGATCAGCCATCCTCGTGTCCGCGAAACTTCGCTTGGTGAAAGAGGGATTGCCTTGCTAAGCGGGTCAAGCGCCTGCTCCAATCGCTCTTTTAATGCGCGCTTTTGCTGGGGCTGTGCTCGTTGAAAACCCAACGAACGCAGTCGAGATCCAATTACGGAAGACGGCGCATAGACCGCTGCACCAAAGAAAAACACCGCCAAAACAATGGTCAGAAAAACGATGATGGTAAAAATCAGCGCCATATTGGCTCAGATCAAACCTGAATCCGAATAATCTTGCGAATTACGAAATATCCAATCGTTTGCAGGCAAATGCCTCCCACAATCAGCGTATGACCAATGGGATCGGTAAACAATGGCTGAATGAATCCGGGGTTCATGGCGAGCATGGCGACCACGATCAGCGGCGGCATTCCCATGAGCAACATCATCGTCAGTCTGCCCTGGGCTGTATAGACCTTTACCTGCCGCATGATTTTGAATCGTTCCCGGATTACATAAGAAAGATTATCGAGAATTTCCGCCAGGTTGCCACCAGTTTCACGCTGTAACATGACGGCAGTAACGAAGAATTTCACGTCCACCAGAGGCACCCGCTCGGTCAAATTCAACAAGGCTTCCCGGACGGGCAGACCGAATTTCTGTTCTTCGTATAGTTTGCGGAACTCCGAGGCCACCGGCTCAGAAGTTTCATTCGAGATCATTTCGAGGGCTGTGGTAAACGCGTGACCCGCACGCACGGCCCGAGCCAGCGTATCGATCGCTTCGGGAAACAGTTCCTCAAACTTCTGAAAACGCTTGGCACGGCGGTAGGAAGCGTAGGAATAGGGGACTATGGCTCCAAAAATGAGACCGACCCAAATGAATTGCACCGTCCCGGAAAGCGCATAAGTCAGGAAGCTGAATACGATTGCGCTTACGACGGACAACATTAGAACATTGCCAGCGCGCAGGTTTAAATTGGCCTGCGACAACATGGTTTGCAGATTAGAGACTTGCTCTGAACGTCGCAGCAGGCTGTCGAGCGCCGGAATCTTGCTGAGCATCTCATCGCGAAGCAAAGCTAAGTCGGCGTTTGGTTCTCCCTCCGAAGCTTTGTCTACGCTTGCCAGCCGTTCGCGCAACAGACGTGCCCGGGAATTGCGTTCATCCACCAGCGAGGCAATGACAAAGATTGCCGCCGCGACTACCGCAAATACGATGATGGCAATCAGAAAAGACATGAATTTAAATTTCGACTTTGGATTCAAACAGCGCTGGGCGCAAGCGATATCCTGCGATGGCCAGCTTGTCCGCGAACTTCGGACGAATTCCCGTGGCCTTGAATGCTCCACGCACTTTCCCGGCTTCGTCAATTCCCACGCGTTCGAATACGAAAATATCCTGCATGAGGATGACGTCAGATTCCATCCCTACGACTTCGGAAATCGTAATCACTTTGCGTGTGCCGTCAGAGAGGCGCGCAATCTGTACCACCGCATGGATGGCAGAGACGAGCTGCTGCCGCACTGCGCGTTCAGGAATATTCAGGTTGGCCATGGAGAACATGTTTTCCAATCGAGCCATGGCGTCGCGCTGCGTATTGGCGTGGACGGTGGTCAATGAGCCTTCATGGCCTGTGTTCATAGCTTGAAGCATGTCAAAAGCTTCTTCACCACGCACCTCGCCCACCACAATGCGGTCGGGACGCATACGTAAACTATTGATCACAAGCTGGCGCTGGCGCACTGCACCCTTGCCTTCAATGTTGGGAGGACGCGTTTCCAATCGCACCACGTGTTCCTGTCGTAGTTGCAATTCCGCCGCGTCTTCGATGGTCACAATGCGGTCGGAATTTGGGATGTAACCAGAAAGCACGTTGAGCAGAGTTGT
>Ga0209062_1004178_pt1 | contig 15523 bp, 11 predicted proteins | sample Coa_R2_2_FD_187158 | JGI IMG/M metagenome (GOLD analysis project Ga0209062, IMG submission 187158) | Surface soil microbial communities from Centralia Pennsylvania, which are recovering from an underground coalmine fire - Coalmine... | ecosystem: Environmental > Terrestrial > Soil > Unclassified... | reverse complement strand
AAACTTTATTTTCTCTAGAGTTTCTCTATAAAGGTATTACCTACTTCCATGAACCAGGAGTGTTTGTCACTTTTGAAGAATCTCCAAGTGATATCATTAGGAACGCTTGTATTTTTGGCTGGGATTTACAAGGCTTGATTAATGAAGGAAAGTTATTTATTCTTGATGCTTCTCCTGACCCAGAAGGACAAGAGGTAGTAGGAAACTTTGACCTTTCGGCTTTAATTGAGAGATTGCAATACGCAATTCGTAAATATAAAGCTAAACGCGTTGCGATCGACTCCATAACAGCAATATTTCAGCAGTATGAGTCAATGGGAGTTGTGCGACGAGAAATTTTTCGTCTTGTGGCGCGGCTCAAGCTTTTAAATGTTACAACTATTATCACTACAGAACGTACAGAAGAATACGGATCTGTGGCTTGTTTCGGGGTTGAAGAATTTGTGTCGGATAATGTGGTAATTATCCGTAACGTTTTAGAAGGAGAACGTCGCCGTCGGACAGCCGAAATTCTTAAGTTGCGTGGTACAACTCATATGAAGGGTGAGTATCCTTTTACCATCACTAACCAAGGAATCAATATTTTCCCACTAGGAGCAATGCGCTTGACCCAAAGGTCTTCTAACGTGCGTGTCTCTTCTGGTGTCAAAACATTGGATGAGATGTGTGGTGGTGGGTTCTTTAAAGATTCGATTATTTTGGTAACAGGAGCAACTGGTACTGGTAAAACCTTACTGGTCAGCAAGTTCCTGCAAGATGGTTGCATCAATGGTGAACGAGCAATATTGTTTGCTTACGAAGAATCCCGTGCCCAACTTTCTCGAAATGCTTTCTCTTGGGGAATTAACCTAGAAGAATTGGAACGTCAAGAACTGCTCAAAATAATTTGTACATATCCTGAATCGACAGGCTTGGAGGATCATTTACAAATTATTAAGTCAGAGATTGCCGAATTTAAGCCATCTCGCATTGCGATTGATTCTCTGAGTGCACTAGCGCGCGGAGTTAGCAATAATGCATTCCGCCAATTTGTGATTGGTGTTACAGGCTACGCCAAACAAGAGGAAATTACAGGCTTTTTTACTAACACAACTGATCAATTTATGGGTTCACATTCAATTACAGATTCTCATATCTCCACTATTACTGACACAATTCTCATGTTGCAGTATGTGGAAATTCGTGGGGAGATGGCACGGGCAATTAATGTATTTAAAATGAGAGGCTCTTGGCATGATAAGGGTATCCGTGAATACAATATCACCGCCGATGGTCCCGAAATTAAAGATTCTTTCCGTAACTACGAGCGGATTGTTAGCGGCTCACCCACTCGTGTTGACATGGATGAAAAGACGCAACTGTCTCGTATTATGAAAAGCTTTCAAGACGACCAGAACACGAACTCTTAAGCAAAGGAGTCGCTTTGTTGTGTCAGACCAGACGCCAAATTTGTTGCCAAAACAGCAGCAGTACCTTGTGTTGACGTTTTAAACTACCGTTGTATCTTTAAAATTTAGCTATCTTTTGCTATTTTTCTTAATTTATCATGGCTCAGTTTATATACAACTGTCGTCCTGGTATTGTGTAGCCTAGGACTTGATATTCAAATGCTATCTCGTTTGAGATAGAAAAAATACTTGTGGTATCGTTCACGTGATTTTCGTGTGAGGGGATGCGGTGAAAGGACAACAGTTATTCCATAGCTTCTTACCTGGTGTGACAGCAGCAGTATTAACAACTCAGCCGAGTTGGGCTCAAACCATAAATGTAGGTGAAGTGAGTTTTGTGGGCTCTCCTCAAGTCTCAACTTCCACCAATGGCAAAAATGTGGTTGCTAATAAGAGCAAAACTCAACTGCCTATTTCTGTTACTCCTACCAGCACTACTTCTGAGAAATTAAAGTTTTTAATAAGTAGTCACAGTCTACTGACAAACAAGACCAATTTCAGTATGGCGAAGGAGGCACAACAGCAGGGAGAAGAAAGACAAGGAAAAATAACCAATCTCGACTTGTTAGCTTCTTCTATAAGCTTTACAAAGGTGCCTTCTTCTTCTGATCTCCCATCTGCAATTCCGAAAAAGCCTCATACACAATTGGCGACAGTTTCACAGATGCCAACAAGGAGTGCAGGAGCAGCACAGCTTCTACAGGAACAAAAGCTTTGCCCTACTCAACAACGAGAGGCTTCAGCTTCCTCAGCCTGTTTGCTACAAAATACCACTTCTAGAAATTTGATAGCTCAAGCAAAGACTCCAACTCGCACAGTACCAACAAACCCTGTACCACCTGCTAACCTCGCTCCCGCTACACCAGCACCTAATTCTACAATAAATCCCAACACCCCAACGACAACACCAGCACCGCCTGAGCAGACTCCCATTGTACCAACGACAAGACCGACAAATGCTGGTATTTCAGTGTCAGTGCCTGCTTATCTCAACCCTAGTCCCAATCCCTTAAGATTTCCTACCAAACCAGAAGAAGTCAGAACTAAGGGAACTCAGCCGATTACTTTGGCTCAGGCTTTGGAACTAGCACGACGCAATAGTCAGGATCTACAGATAGCGTTACTGTCTCTAGAACGCTCTAAATATGCTGTCAGGCAGGCCCAAGCCTCTTTGTATCCGACGTTTAGTCTTAATGCTGGTATTACGCGTAGTCGTAGCGCATCTGCCTCGGTTAATCAGATTACTGGAGAAGTTGTGCAACCCCCAGCGTCTTCAGGCTTTTCTGGCAGTGCACAACTGAACTATAATGTTTATACCTCGGGACAACGGCTAGCTAATATTGGAGTAGCTGAGGAACAATTACGTACGGCTCAATTGGAAGTTGAGCGGATCTCTGACCAAATCCGATTGAATGTCACTACAGGCTACTACAATCTGCAGTCAGCAGATGAACAAGTAAGGATTCAGCAGGCTGCAGTGGCGAATGGTCAAGCTAGTTTACGAGACGCACAAGCTTTAGAAAGAGCAGGGGTTGGTACACGGTTTGAGACATTGCAGGCTCAAGTCACATTGGCAAATGACCAACAACAATTGGTTAGTGCGCTCTCACAACAGCGAATTACCCGTCGTCAGTTAGCCCAATTGTTGAATTTGGCACAGTCAGTTGATATCAGTGCAGCAGATCCTGTACAGCTAGCAGGTCTTTGGAACTATACGCTTGAAGACAGTATTGTGCTGGCTTTTCAAAATCGCCCAGAACTACAAGAATACCTGGCACAGCGCAATGTCAGTGAGCAACAGCGTCGGTTGGCACTTTCACAGCTAGGTCCACAAATTAGTTTAAATGCTACCTACCAACTACAAGATGTCTTCAACGATGCGATCAATACTACCGATGGTTATTCTATCGGAGTCAATGCTAGCGTAAATTTATTTGACGGGGGTGCAGCACGAGCAAGCGCTGCACAGCAGAGAATTAACATTCGGATTGCTGAATCACAATTTGCTAACCAGCGCAACCAAGTCCGCTTTCAAGTAGAACAGTACTATTCTCAGTTACAATCCAACTTGCAGAATGTTCAAACTGCTACTGTTGCGGTCACTGAAGCTAGGGAAGCTCTACGTTTAGCAAGGCTCAGATTTCAAGCTGGTGTAGGTACTCAAACTGATGTGATCAACCAAGAAGCAGCCCTTACCCAAGCTGAAGGGTCACGGGTGAGTGCGATTATTAACTACAACATTGCTTTGGCTAGTCTACAACAAGCTGTCTCGTCGAGGGGATTGCGCGCAGGAGGAAGATAGAGGCTAATTTGGTAATGAATTTGTAATTCACAGGCATGTAGAGACGTAGCAATGCTACGTCTCTACACGGATTTGGGTTTTATCTACAAAAATGTTGACCAATACTAAGTTTTGATACTAGGGTTTTGATTAAATGTAAGCAAAATTAGAATAATATGTCTGAGTGTTCATCCCTTGGCTCCTAGAAAACGACTCATGACAAAAGTGACACCAAAAGAAATCGCACAGTTTCGCTCTCAATTGGCAGACGATCCAACAACTATGGAAGTACTGGATTTGATTGAGGATTGCGAAGGAGATTTAGAAGATGCAGCGATGACTTTAGCAATTCGGGCGGGACAACAACCAGATATAGCTAATTCAGAGTGGTTAGATGCTTTAGCCTGCAGATGGCGTGCTGTCATTTGTAAACAAGAATTTCGCGAAGACTTACTGAATGGCTCAGTTAAGGGGATGATAGAACACCTAAAAACAGTTTCCTCTTTCCCAATAATCCTAGCCACACCAGTTTTGATGTATATCTTGAAGCAAGGCGTCAATGATTTTTGTGAGCCGTTGGATGAGGTAACGTCTGTTTTCAGCGAACAGTGAACAGTTATTATTGTATAGAACTTCTATTTGATTTTTGAAATACACGTGTGTGTAGACATGTGCCTACTAAAACCCAGATTATAGTGGGTATACTCTAGGCACTACCTAACCTACACAACTGATAGCTGTTTTAGAATAGTAATTATTGTTTCATTGATGAATTACCTCATTGCTGTATTACCAGACCGAATCCAAGCAGAAGCTGCTCACGTAGCCTTAGAAAAAGGGGGCATAAAAGGTACAATCCTCGGCCAAGGCTACAAAACTGCTGATGAGTTCGGTTTGATTGACCCTAACGATGCCGCTAAAAAGCAAGTCCGGTTGATGGCTACTTGGCTAGTCCCCTTTGGATTTTTTGCTGGTGCGACTTTTAGTATCCTGACAGGTTTGAATACCTTTGCTTGGGCGGGTGAAATTGGTAATCACATTATAGGAGGGCTTTTGGGTGCAGGTGCCGCTGCTATGGGGAGTCTGTTTGTTGGCGGTGGAGTCGGCTTAGTGTTTGGTAGTGGTGATGCTTTGCCTTACCGCAATCGCTTAAATGCAGGTAAATACCTGGTTGTCGTTCAGGGTGCTGAAAGCCTCACTCGTGAAGCAACCCGCATTCTACGCCAGTTTGACCCAGAAAATATCCAAGGTTATTCGGTCAACAATAATCAGTAACTAGTCTGATAACTGATAACTGTAACTGCTAACTGATAATTATGTTGCCCAGGGAAGAACTTTTAAAAGGTGTTGAAAATCGCGATAGCGTAGCACGTGTCATTGACCAAGCTGAGCAGGCAATCAAAACGTGGGAAGTTGTGTTGACAGATTTTGTCTCTCCACCAGAGTTGGCAGAAGTTCAGTTAAGCTTTAGCCGATTAACAGAGGTTCAATTAGTGGCATGGGGTGGATATCCACAAGCTGAACGGCAAAGAATAGCGATCGCCCGTTCAGAAATTCCCTTAGACCAATCTCAAGTCACAGTTGCTGCGATTGACATTGCTGGTAATTTTCTGTTTGACACCGCTACCCATCGCGACTTTTTAGGTGCAATGTTAGGCACTGGTATTGTTCGTGAAAAGACAGGAGATGTGATTGTACTTGGTGAACGTGGGGCGCAAGCAATTATTGTGCCAGAATTGGCAGAATTTTTGGAAATGAATCTCAAACAAGTGCGATCCGTGCCTGTTAAAACCCAGCTTATTGATTTGAGCGAGTTAAAAATTCGCGAACCAAAAAAGAAAGAATTGACCACAGTAGAAGCTTCTTTGCGGTTGGATGCGATCGCCTCCGCTGGCTTCGGGATGTCTCGCAGCAAAATGGTAGACTTAATCGACTCTGGTGATGTCCGCGTTAACTGGAAGGAAATCACACAAGCTAGTTCTCAGGTCAAGTCAGGCGACTTAATCGCCATTCGTGGTAAGGGACGTTTAGAAGTTGGAGAAATCGCTGTTACCAAAAAAGACCGTTATCGTGTTCAGTTGACAAGGTTTATGTAAGGGCGCAAGGCATTGCGCCCCTACTCCTAACTACTCCCTAAACTGCCTTTCCAACATATTCAGCAGAATTCTGCGGGGGACTAAGGGGGATAACTTGGTGATTGCATGAGTGCTAAAGCCACCAACCACAACTATGGACTCTCCCTTTTCCAAAGCTTTTAGAGATTCTTGCACTACTTCTTGTGAAGTTGATATCTTATTTGTTTTACCTGCAAGCGCTGGTGGCATATTAGCTTCAGTAAAAAAGTTGGTCTCAACTGGTCCTGGACAAACGACGAGGACTCGCACACCATAGCTACGATTTTCTGCCCATAGTGCCTGACTAAAATTGAGAATAAATGCCTTGCTAGCGGCATAAACAGAAAGGTAAGGTATTGGTTGAAATGCCGACAGCGAAGATACGTTAATAATACTTCCAGAACGACGTTGCCGCATTTCTGGCAAAAATGTATGAGTTATATCTACCAATGCCAGGATATTTAATTGCACCATTTTGACTTGCCGTTCTCCATCGCGTTCGGCAAAGTCGCCATAATCGCCAAAACCAGCATTGTTAATTAATAAGTCAATCGTCAATCCTTTCGCTTGGGTGGTATCGTATAATACTTTTGCAGCACCAGCGTCTGTTAAATCTTTAGCTATGATGTCTACTTGAATTTGATATTGTTCTCGTAGTTGTTTTGCCAGTTGATTAAGTTTTTGTTCTGAACGAGAGACAAGAACGAGATTTACACTGCGTGCAGCTAGTTCCTCGGCAAAGGCTTTACCAATACCACCAGAGGCACCAGTTATTAGAGCAGTTAACATTCTAATGAATTCGATAGGTTTTATTAAATCTATTTACAAATGTAGCTTGTCTAGCACTCATGTTTTATCCATCCAGATAGGTATTGCAAAAATGACGACTACAGTAGTTCTTACTGATTTTTTTCATTCTTGGTGGCATTTTCGAGAAACTTATGCTATCATGGGCTAATTGCGGACGTATAGCTCAGTTGGTTAGAGCGCTACGTTGACATCGTAGAGGTCACTGGTTCGAATCCAGTTACGTCCATTTGCTGTACAGTGACAGATTATTTGTCGTGTTGTGACTGGAACCATAATGTTGCAGTAACTGAAGTCATATGATTCCAATGCACAAATGCATTCATATGCTTCCAATTTCTAAAAAGTTGACAAATAAAGTATTTCCATATGTGGAAATGATGAGATTTAAGCTTGAGACATCAGTCCTAGAGCGTGTCGAGCTTGTTGAAATGCTTTTCGGACTTGCTTATAGCGTAGATAGCTTGGCTTTGAAAGCAACAGAGCAACACTTTGCTCTGTTGGATATTCACCTCGTTGATAAAGTATTCGGGTAGCTTCTTGGACTTCTTCACAACACCTATCAATGGTTTGTAGATGACGGATGTGTTGATACTGACGACGTTTAGTCACAAGAGCTTTACATAAGTCTGGGAAATGCCGAGTAATTAGCCGACGATTAAGCCCTAAATTACTAGCAATTTGTTGAATAGATGGGACTAAGTTTATGGGTTGAGCCAAAGCGTTAGACAAGGCTATTTCTACTTGATTCTCGTCAAAAACACAGCATGAGCTACGTTGTTTATTCTTAGATACGAGAAATAATGAATTAGAGCTTGGGATAAAATTGAAAAAATCAAGTTCTTGAGTTAAAAAATCTTTTAAAGAAATTTTTAGTAAATAAGAGATTTGAAGTAATGCTTGTAATGAAGGGAAATTCTTACCATTGTACCAACCCCAGACGGTATTCTTAGGAGTATTCAGCAAAGTACTAAAAGCCGCAATATTTCCTTCAGTTACTTGATTAATAGCTTTAAAAATAGCTTGTTTAACATGGGTTTGAGTAGGTAGAGAAGATAGATTAGGAGTAAAAGCTAATAATTCTCCAACAGTTTCTGCTATCCATAAATCCCAACTTGAGGAGTTTAATAAAGAAGTTGTATTATGCTGTTGATATGAAGAATTGCCCAACCAAAAACCGCAATTGGAGCAATATCCCAGTCGTATATGCCAAGTTAGCCAAGGAATTTCTCGAAAACAATGAGGACAATATTTTTGCAGAGGAGTTTGATGTATATGGCAAATTTCTACTTCGCTTATCGTCCACAGAAGAGGCTCGTAAATCTCTTGTTTTGATATCAGCCATTTTTGATAACACAAAGGGCACCAAGCTTTTGTATCACGTAACAATCCTTTGAAAATAAAAACATTTTTCCAAGTTGATAATGTAAGAAAACTTAAATTGCCATGAAGAGTTAACCTCTCCAAGGCTTGGATAAAATCTTCTGCCATTATTCCATGAGCATTTAAAGCTCTAGAACGATTAAACAGAGATTTTAAATCTCTACCAGATGCATTCTTGAGAAATATTTTTTCTAGTTGAGGTGTAATAGTTTTAGAGATTAACTGGCTGACAGACACGCAATGAGCTTCAGCTAATCGAGTCACAAAGCTAGTCAAGCATTCTGGTTGATAAGGTTCACTTCTAATAAGCGGTAATTGATATAAATAACTAAAGGATAAAGAATAATTTGCTGATAAATTCATTAGTTAAATAAAAATATTATAATCTAAAAAAATAAAAAATTAATTTCTAGTAAATTTTTGATAATTATTAATTATACAAAAAATCAAAAATAGATGTTTTTAAAAAATAAATAATATCAAGCATTTCTTGAATTTCAAATTTATCTAGCATTCCTGTATGATTAATAGAATTAAGTTTTGAACTTATTAAAAAAAATACTGGATGTTTGTTTTTAAAATTAATTAATAAATCTTTAAACTCTGTTTTTCTCGATTTAGATTTAACTATATTTCCTAGCTCTAGTTTTCTTAATTCTGGGCGTATATGCTCTAGATAATTAGAGAGCTTCTGAATAATTTTTTGGCGAAGAGGACAAGTCAGAGTAGAAGGCAATAAAGAAATTAGTTGACCTAAATTTTCAGCAATAAATTTTTGATAATCAATAGTAGAAGTATCGCAAAATTTTTCTATTAAGTTAGAATCTGACAAAGGTTTTCCTAACCATTGATCACAATGAGAACAATACCCAATTCTAAGATTTTTTAAATAGTATTTAGATTGCTTTTTCTGACAGTAAGGACATTGATTAGTTAAAGTACAATTATGAATTGGACAAAACTGAAGAGGTAAAAAATCCCATAGTAGAGGATCATACAAAATTAATTTATCTTGATACCACTCTTCGTAACAGACGGAACACCAAGTTCTAGTGGGATGAAATAACCTTCTTTGATGAAAAACATCAAAAAGACACAGCAGAGACAAGGATGATAAATTCCTTAACGAAGTAAATTTCTCTATTGCTAGAACAACCCGAATAGCATGAATATTCACTCCACTAATATCTAATCTTGGTACATAATGGTAACTCAATTGATGAGGTTGAATGGTTCTATTTAGAACATATAAAGCATGAAGCAAGTGATTTGGAAGTACACAATTTTCATGAGCTAGACGATAAACATAACTACTTAAACTTTCACAATAAGCAGTTCCAAAACCAATTGGTTCTAGATCATAAAAATAACTGCGTTCTGGCATAGGAAGGTGAGATAATTTTAATGATGGGTAACTAGGAAGAGATTTAGTTCTCAGCATTTTTTTCTCTACCAATAGGATCTCGTTGAGGTTTGCGTTTACCTACATTCCTCTTAGCTTGATGAGAGGGTTGTCTTCCCTGCAAAATTTTTTGATATGGCCTCAGTTTAGCTTCTTTCCTTGAAATCGGCTCAATATCTAAACCTAATTCTCCTCTTAATTTCTGAACATCTCCTTCTATTTCTGCATATCTTTTTTCTCCTTCTTTGATATACTTAAAAATATTTTGGCATTGTCCAACAGATAAAGCCCTTTTTTCTAAATGCTTGAGGCTGACTGTCTTAGCATTTTCTTCTAGGGCATCAGCTAGAGCATTCCTAGTCCAGTTTTTGATAATCCCCACACAGCCTAAACTACGCTCATAAAGATATTCCCAATGAGATAAAAAATCAGGTATTTCTGGTACAGGTACGTTCAATTGAAAGTTCCAAACTATACCTTGCCAAATGTCTCTATCTTCCATATATTCAGCATTGTAGCGAGGCAAATGAATGTAAATACTGCGTCGGCTCAATTGGTCACCAACATCATGAAGGGTCAGTAATTCGTAAGTACCGAGTAATCCGTGCAGGATTCCTGTTCGATTAGCAAGAGATTTGATGGCTTCTGGTACGTCAGTCAGCTTACGTCCACTAGCAACTGCTAGTAAGTGATGAGCTTCATCAATGAAGAAAATTCTGGGTCGTCGATGTTTTAAGGCTTGTTCTAATGCCCATCCCAATTCACTCTCAACAATTCTTGGCTGGATAACTAATTCTCCAGTCGTATCACAATACACCCCTTTAACTCCATAGTTGATTTTATAGTTGATTAGTTCTTCTGGTTCGTGAAGAGCGCGAAGAGAACGTTTAAGATGATCTTTAACATTAAATAGTCCTGATTTAGGTATAACAGCTTCTACACTGCTTACCGGAACAAATCCTTTATCGGTTTTTAGTACCGGAAAAAATTGTTCGATGACCCATTTTTCTGCTAACAGACGTACAGTTGTCTTCCCTGCACCAGTAGGACCAAAGATAAAAACTAGGCGAGATTCGCCGTGTTCATGGATGATAGTTTTAAGCATTTCAAAAGCTTCATCCAGATAAGGATGTCCCATCATGTAATCGTCGTAGTAAGCCAGCCTATCTTTTTTAGAAGCTCGTAATAATTCAGGAGGAAATTGGTATAGTTGCTGCTGGGGATTCATATTTAGTAACGTTTAAATAGTTGGAACTTTGGAATATCTGGAGGAGGCTCATCATGTGGTTTTGAATAATTATTAGCTTCTGAGAACTCGTTCATTTTAGTTTCAAAAAATTGGGATTGAGTGTAAGGCGTAATATTGGGTAAACCTCCTTCAATAACCTGAAAAACTTCTTTTCCCTGCTCATCTCGCAAGCGTTGTTCTAGCAAGTTCTCCTCGGCTTCTGTCGTAGCAAGAAATTGACCTAACTGCTTAGCACGAATTTTGTAATTCTTGCTATGATTTCGTTTTTGCTTGTTAAGTTGAGCAGTAGCCAGTTGAATTTCCTTCTCCGAGCGCCCTAGGAAGAGAGGGTAATATTCACTTATGCACTGCACCCACTGACCTCGAACATAGGCGTAAGCAATACCAGCGTTAAACGGTTCATACCTAATATCAACTACGTTTTTTTCTACTTCTGGGTCACGAAATGCAGTGGACCAGTAATATTTATGTTCAATTTTGATCCCTTTTCCTGGTTGTACCTTAGCTTTACCCCTATCAGTAGTCGGTAAAGTCAAGATACGGAAACTCTCATCATAAGGAATGCGTCTGGTGTCACGGCTTCCAAATTGATTAATACCGAGGGTAAACGCTTCACGGGGGCTTTGACCTTCTAAGGAAGGATGTTCAATTGTGTCGTAGACTTCGTATGCCCATTCACACATATACAAGTAGAATAGTCCCAATGTCCACAGTGAGAGATTTTTAGGATTGACAGATTTTGTCATCAAGCGGACTTTTTTGGTGATTTGGGTATTACCTGTTAAGTTGTGAACGAATTCAGTGTTAGTGGTTCCGAAAAGACGTTCACAGATACCACTGAAACGAGCTTTAGTCGATGGACGATGCTTAAGTGTGCATTCAAACAGAGCTAGAAGAGTTTCAAAGTAAGTACTATGGAATTCTTTCCCGTTATCAGTGACTATAACTTGGGGAAATCGGCCATAGCGTTGTACGCAGATTCGCAGTACCATCATGCAGGAACGGTAGGAAGGCGAGTCATAGGTGATATAGCACGCTAAAATGCGCCGACTATAAGCATCAATAAGCATGGTTAGCCAAGGTCTGCCTAAACTCTTACCTGTTTTAGAACAACGTAACTCAACATCTAATTCAGTGTGATCAATGTGAGCTAGATGAAGAGGAAAGTCGCCATGACGACTTGTAGTCATTTCTAATTCCCAATAGAAAGTTTCTGAAGTATAAGCAGCACGAGAACCTTCTCGTTTTAAGGTTTGTTCGTATCCAACCCTTTTGTTTATTTCTTTGATAAAGGTCTTGTAACTGGGAATTTGATGAATACAAAAACCAGCATCGGAACAAAAAGATACAAAATCGTTATATACTGCCTGCTTACGCTTTTGTTTCTTAGTTTCATAATCTTGTTCAATAAATTTCTCTATTAGCTCAAGAAAATGGAATGGAATTTTACGATTGCGATTTCCCTTGTTATGGTCAAAATAAAGGAGTCCCAAATAGCCATATCCATATTGATGTTGAGCTTGTCGATAGGCGGACAGCCAATAATATAGTGAACGTTCATGAGGGGTATTCGGTTGAATAGACTGACCATGAAGATAGGGTTCAAGGAGGCTATAGCGTTGATTAGCCTTCTTCAAATCTTCTTTGCTAGCTTTGAGATACAAATCTATTACCTTGGAATCTAGTTGAAGTTTCTTCCCTACTGTGAAGCTGGTAATTTTCCCTTGCCTTACCAAAGTATCGAAAATGTCTAAGGAAAACTCAACAGTTTGCTTCTCTTCTGTTTGTAGAAGTATATTAGTTTTACCAATGAGGGTAATGGTCAAGACTTTACAGTTGTAAGAAACAAGCGTTCCTGGAGAAAGGTTGATGACTGGAGAGTCGATAGTATTAGCTGTAGCTTGTGAAAAGAGAATAGCATTATAAGCTGAAGACGTGATTTGGTCGAGAAAGACGAAACAATTTTGAGCTTCTACTAATAGAGAAACTGTTATATCAACATAAATTTTCTCTTGTGCTATAAGGCTGTAAATATCGTCTGCTTTAACTCCCTTAGCATGATGGAAGAGATCTGCTAGGGACATACCTGGTTGCGCTGATATTAAAGAGATGACTGTATTGGACACTGATTCAGTAACGAAAACCTTGTGTGCGCGGTAGTAATCTTCTAAAAATTCTAGGTTTCGTTGTAGTATCCAGTTAATTTCGGCACTTGACCAGAGACAAAATTTTCCTCCAAAAGCCGTAGCGTATTGTTCAGCAGGAGGACTGTGCCAGCGATTGTCATCTCCTAGAAAATAACGGTTGGGCCTAGTTTCTGCTAGTTGTTGCCATTTTTGTTCCGTTTTACACTCAACCCATTCGAAACCGTTAGTACGAATAACAAAAAAATCAGGAGTAATATAAAAGCCTAGATTGCGTCCTGACTCTGACTGGTAACTAATTTTAAAGGATGGGGGTTGGTCGTAATACTCTAGAACATCTTCAACATGTTCCAATTGATAGATATAAGGGAGTTCTACCTTATGAGATTCAAACTGGATGGTTACTCCCATCTTCTGACTAGGATAACGTCCTGAAACATTCTGTTTTCCTCCACCAACGCGGCGAGAGGGTTCACATGTGCGAATGCTTTGGATTTCTTGTTTAGCGCTCTCTGAAACATGGAGACGATGACACCATTGTTCAAATTCGTCGTCAGTAAGCATGGTAAGATCCAAAAGCCAATTAATATATTTGTATCTTTTAAGAAATTAAGAATCGTTGCTATGGCTGCAATTATCTAGAATTGTGAAATTCTTTTATGAGTTACTAGCTCTAATTATCAGTTTAGGTTAGTGCGTTGAGTTTAGACTTTAGACATGGAATCCAACCTTTTGTATCAATAAATTTTCATTATGAACCGACGTTTTATTTATAAAACGTTTTTGCTTAGAGTGATCATTACTTTTTATTAAGATATCTAGCATAAATATTAAAAGTTGATAAAAAAATACAATAAAGGTATGTTGATTTTACAATATAGTAAAAAAAGTATAATTTATTTATTACTACATTATAGTTTGAAGATAAACAACCTTAAAATATACTTATATATTTAGTTTAAGTAATTATTTCAGTCAAAATATTCTCACAGACGAAATAATTGTTAATAATTTTTTAGATTATCCTTTTTATATAGCGGTCCTATTTGAGTTACAAACACCTCGTGAGGCTAGGACAGGCAACGGGAAAGAACAGGGTACAAAACTGTTTATAAATCATTTAGAATTGCTATATTTACCTTCAAACAGTTATCCATCAAGAAAATTGATGAATATACAATTGAATCAACAAAACTAGCTTGTGTTTTTCTTTATAAAAACGAGAATGTAGGAAAAAGTAGATTATTATACAAAGTTTACAAAATTCATTACTAAGTTATTATAAAATAATTTATTTTTCATCTCAAATTTTAATATTAGAAAATATCCTTCACAAACAAGACAAAACTATTGAATGACTTAGTAAGGATTATTTCACTGAAAGACATCACACTGCTGTAAATAACCAGCATAATTGTTCCAAAAATTACAGAAATCCAAACCGAAGTTGCAATTACCATGGGACGTGTTCGTTCTAAATCTGACTTACCGACAAAAATTTGCCCGGTATGTCAACGCCCTTTTACGTGGCGCAAGAAATTTGAATTTTTAGAAAACAAAGGAGAATTTGACTTTGGTTGTTATCTTTCAATCTCTACTTAAGAGATTAATACCTTTAGTGGACAACAGTCCGCGTGACGAAAGTCATGAAAAGCCAGTCCAAATGCTTGCCGGCGAGAACTGGCTTAATAATTGTCAAGTCGCTGTTGATGTTTTCTCTCGTGCTAGAGAAAAATTAGCTCAATGTGTTTTGAGTCTGCTTCAACTTTGCAAACCCATAAGATCGGAGGATAAACTTGTGAACTTTGACAGCATTGCAAACGATAACAACATGATCTTCTCTATTTTAAGAGATCCCGAAGGGCCAGGAAAACCCAATTTAATCATTCTTTTGTTGTTAGGCACTGTTTTTGGCATAGGTATGCACTATGGTTTTAATCAGCCTCAGCCAAAGAAAACCCCTGCCCCTCAAGTTATTGTTACTGCACAAAGCAAAGTTCCACATCGTAAGTTAGTATTAGCAGACTACTTACGATTGGAGCAAAACATGACAATCGGAGAAGTCGAAGCTGTCTTAGGTCCCGGAACTGAAATCGAGCGTACAGGCAATATCGTCACATATACTTGGACAAACGACACCGGGTCAAAAATCACTGTCGTATTTAAAGACAAAAAACTCCAGAAGCGGTTTCAGCTTGGGTTGGCTGCCTCCTAACATTTGACTAGCCATCTAGGGGATAAGCGTATACACCGCTACTGATACGACGAATGTAATCTGCACGGATAAGTAGTTTATGAATAGGAATTTCAGCATCTGCTAGACATCCCCTAAGTGTAACGACTAACATCTGGGACAGTTACATCGTTTGTTTCCTTTGTAAATTCACTAAAATCTCTATCCTTAATTAAATCAACTTTGAATTTTGGAAAAAAAAAGGAGAAATTGATTTTGGTTATTATCTTTCAATCTCTACCTCAGAGATTAATACCTTTAGTGGACAACAGTCCGCGTGACGAAAGTCATGAAAAGCCAGTCCAAATGCTTGCCGGCGAGAACTGGCTTAATAGTTGTCAAGTCGCTGTTGATGTTTTCTCTCGTGCTAGAGAAAAATTAGCTCAATGTGTTTTGAGTCTGCTTCAACTTTGCAAACCCATAAGATCGGAGGATAAACTTGTGAACTTTGACAGCATTGCA
>Ga0209062_1004177_pt1 | contig 15526 bp, 13 predicted proteins | sample Coa_R2_2_FD_187158 | JGI IMG/M metagenome (GOLD analysis project Ga0209062, IMG submission 187158) | Surface soil microbial communities from Centralia Pennsylvania, which are recovering from an underground coalmine fire - Coalmine... | ecosystem: Environmental > Terrestrial > Soil > Unclassified... | reverse complement strand
CTTGCGCCCGTCCAAATCGATGCCGATAGCCACGTACACGGCGCGATTTTCCACCTTGCCTTCGTGCCGCATCTTCACCATCAGCGCGTCCAGAAACAGGATCGGATACAGCGGCTCCAGCGGCCGCTTCATCGCCGATGGCAGCCCGCAGTTCACCGCGCAGTGCAGCGACGGCCTGTATCAGATCACGCAGATGTATCCGGTGCGCGCCATCTCAAGGCAGTGCTGGAAGACGTTCAATGACGGCGTCAACTGCCCGTATGCGGCGCATGGCTCGGGCGGCGATCCCAACTCCTGCGATTATTATTTCGATTCGGCCAATGGCTGCCAGGCGCACGGCATGACGCCCTACTTCGGCGGCCATCCCGCTGAACCGCAGGGCGTGGTCATCAAGGACAACTCGACCGGCCTGTGGGGCTTCGGGCGCAATACAGTGACGGCGAACTGGCAGTTTCACGTGTACACGGAACTGCCAGCTTCGAACACCGGTTCCGGCCAGGCCACGGTCAGCGGCGATTTGCAGGGCGGCACGTACGGCGTGACGTGGGTGATCGATCCGGCGCAGACGCCGGTCTTCAACCGCGCCTTCCGCGACTGGCACGCGGACTACTTCGCCCTGCTCAAGGCCAACAACCTGAGCGCGGTCTGCGCGTTTTCCCAGGAACTCGTGAATCCGCCGGACAGCTGGATTCAGCGATTCCCGGACGGATCGCCCGTCGAAACGGCCACCGGCTTCGGCACGTTGAACAGCTCTCAGATCGCGTTCGGATCCGCGCCGCAGGCGTACCTCCAGCAGGCCTACGCCCAGACGGCGGCGATGATGCAGGCGGCGGTGACGTGACCCCCGAATCCGTCCAACATCGTAGCCGAATTTAAGACCATTGACCCGCTACCGAAATTCGTACCAAACGAAAGTAGGATTTTCGGCTGTCAAGGGCCTCCCGAGCCCGTTTTACGGGCCCGAAAATCACTCCAGAGACTAGTAGAGGACTCTGGCTTCGGGCGATGCGAAAGAGCGCTTCGCCCTGATCTAAGATATCTTCCGGCAAACGGCGGCCCGGGTCAAGGGCGGCGATAGCCGGCGGAGCGAACCCTTAAGGCGGCCCGCCGTTTGCCGTATGCGAGTCAGAAAGGGCGAAGCGCTTCTGTGGGTTACCCTGGTGCAAGCTGGCGAACGCGGCCGGCATTCGATCGTCCAATGCACTGTGCGGTCGGTGATGATTGTAGTGGTCACGCCACTCGGCAAGCTTCTGGCGAGCCTGTGGGAGTGATGGGAACCACTCGACGTTCAAACATTCATCGCGCAGCCGGCCGTTGAAGCTTTCGATGAAGCCGTTCTCGACGGGCCGGCCCGGCCGGATGAAACAAAGCTGCACGCCGGTCGCGATCGCCCAGGCTTCCATCGCACGCCCGGCGAACTCACTTCCGTTATCGACGGTCAGACTGCGCGGCGCGCTTCGCTCGCCCATCGCACGGGTGAGCGCGGCAACCACTTTGGGCCCGTTCATCGAGCGATCCGCCTCCAGCCAGACGCAGGTACCCCCTGCGTTCCTCGCTGCGTTTGGCGCGGCTCGGCGCCGATCTTGGCGCTCACCTCCGCCATCGTGCGGATCGGGTCCTCCGCGCTCCCGGCCACCTCCACCAGCTTGTCTGCCAGCTTGTCCTGTTCTTGGCCATCCGCTGTCATGCTCCTTTCGCGAAAGTCCTGAATACTTCCACCGGAGCCAGCAGCGGCTGGCCTGTCAAGACCCCAATTTACACCCTCGATTTTACGCGGCCCACCCCCGATGGCGCCTACGGCCACGAGCGCGATTTCGGCGGAGATATTTTTCACAATTTCGACGAAATACTGGAACACCTCGCCGCTGCATTACGTGCAAAACGTGAAGACGCCGGCGCTGGTGCTGCATTCCGACAATGATTATCGCGTCCCGATCGAACAGGGCGAGCAGTGGTTTCGCGCCTTGCAGAGGTATTACGTAACCAGCGAGATCGTGTTTTTCCGAAGGAAAATCACAATCTGAGGCGAACCGGCGAGCCGAAGCATCTGGTCGAAAGCGTGAACTGGCAGTGCTACTGGTTCGATCGGTTCTTAAACAGGGATGAGAATGCAAAGCGGCCGGTCGATGAACCAGATCCGCCTGCGGGGAAAGCGGTGACGCGGCGCGACAATGGGAGCGGATGATTGAGCTGCCTCGTTCCATTGAAACGATCGTTGTCGAACTGCGCGCCCAGGGATTCCGGCCGCTGATCGTCGGCGGCGCCGTCCGCGATGCGCTGCTCGGCCGCGCGGCGAAAGATATCGATATCGAGGTTTACGGAATCACCTATGACCGGCTCGCTCAGATTCTTTCGCGATTCGGGCGAGTGGACCTGGTGGGCCGATCCTTCGGAGTGGTTAAGCTCGACGGGCACGACTTCAGCGTGCCGCGACGGGATAACAAGATCGGCCGCGGCCACCGTGATTTCCTGACGACGTTCGACCCATCGATTACGCCGCGCGAGGCAGCCAGCCGCCGGGACTTTACGATCAACGCGATGGCCTACGATCCGGTGTCGCACGAGGTGCTCGATTTTTTCGGCGGCCGCGGGGATTTGCAAAATCGCGTCCTGCGCGCGACAAGTTCCGCGTTTTCCGAAGACCCGCTCCGGGTGCTGCGCGGGATGCAATTCGCTTGCCGCTTCGATTTAACCGTCGATCTCGCCACGGCGGAGATGTCGCGGGCGATCGCCGACCAATATTCGACCATCGCCCGGGAGCGGGTCGCCGAGGAGTTCATGAAGTGGGCCACGAAGGCCTCGCATCCCGGGCGGATTTTCGAGTATCTGGAAGCGACCGGGTGGCTCGCGCATTTTCCTGAATTGCAGCGCCTGAAGGGCGTGCCGCAGGATCCGGAGTGGCACCCGGAAGGCGACGTGGCGGTCCACACCATGCACGTTGTCGATTTCGCGGCGCGCATTGCGGAGCGCGATCATTGCCAGGGCGACGATCGGGCGGTGCTGATGTTCGCCGCGCTGGCGCACGACTTCGCCAAGGCGGATACGACGGAGCTGCGCGAAAAAGACGGGCGCCTGCGATGGACCTCCTATGGGCATGAAGCGGCGGCCGGTCCCGCGGCGCGCGCATTCCTGGAGCGGATTGGCATCAAAAACGCCATCATCGAACAGGTGGTTGCACTGGTGCGGCATCATCTGGCGCATTCAAGCATCGGCCCTGAGGTGACGCCGCGCGCGGTGCGAAGGCTGGCGGCGAGACTCGCGCCCGCCAGCATCATGCAACTGATCCGGCTGATCGAGGCCGATGCTTCGGGCCGGCCGCCGCGCGAGCCGGGACTGCCGGAATCGGCGGCGAGGATCCGGGAGGTGGCGGAGGCGCAGGCGGTCGAGCAAAAGCCGCAGAGCCCGTTAATCCTGGGGCGCGATGTCCTGCCGTTTTTCGATAATCAAGCCGGGCCGCACATCGGCGAAGTGACCCGTGCTGCTTATGAAGCGCAGCTTGATGGCGCCTTTTCGACGGAGGAAGAGGGCCGAAAATGGCTAGAGGATTATCTGCGCCGGAAATCGAACGCTAACTGATGATTCCCTTGCGGACGGCGTAGAGGATCAGCTCCGGGACCGAGTGCAGATTGAGCTTTTGCAGAATATGAGTTCGGTGCGTTTCGACCGTATAAAGGCTCAAATTGAGCAGATTTGCGACTTCTTTGTTGCTTTTTCCTTCCGCAACCAGTTGCAGAACTTCGCGCTCGCGATTGGTTAGAAGCTCGTAGCTGTCCTCGGCGCCCATTTCGGCCAGTTGATGGACGTAATCTTCCTTTAAAATGCGGCGCACGGCGGGGCTAAAAAAGGATTTTCCTTCCATAATGGCGTGAATGGCGCCGATCAGATCGGCCTCGGCGGAATCCTTCAGGAGATAGGCGCGGGCGCCGGCCTTAAGCGACCGGATCACGTAACTCTCGTCGCTGTGCATGCTGAGGATCGCGATTGCGGTCTGCGGGCTGCGCGCGGCGATCTGGCGGGCGGCTTCGACGCCGTTCAGGTGCGGCATGGCGACATCCATCACCACGACGTCGGGTTTGGTGTTGGCGGCCAGTTCCACCGCTTCGCGCCCGTCGGCGGCCTCGCCGACCACTTCAAAGTTGGGCTGCCGCTCCAGCAGGAGCTTCAAGCCGTTGCGCATCACGGTGTGGTCGTCGGCGAGCAGAATTCTTATGGACATTGTTTAACTCGCAATGGGCAGCTCCACCGCCACCCTGGTCCCCATGCCCGGGCTCGATTCGATTTCGAACGCGCCGCCGAGATGGGACACGCGCTCCTCCATTCCGACCAGTCCGAGGCCGCGCACCCGCCGCGCGTCGAAGCCACGGCCATCGTCTTCGACGGTGAGCACGATCTTGGACGTTTCCTGCTTCACCACCACCTTTACCATTCGGGCATGGGAGTGGCGCGCGCAGTTGTGCAAGGCCTCCTGCACCACGCGATAAATGCAGGTGCGGAGCGTGTCCGGCAGTTCGGCCGCGGTTTCCTCCGCCGTGACGTGAACCCGCAGGCCGGTTCGCTTGGAGATTTCCCGCGCCTGCCATTCAAGCGCGGGGACCAGGCCGAAATCATCGAGCATCGAAGGACGCAGCAGCAGCGTCATATTGCGAATCACCTGAACGCTGGCTTCGGCGAGTCTCTTGATCGATTCGACGTGGCGGCGGACTTCCGCGGAATCGGCCGGGACGCTGGCGGCGGCATTGCCGGCTTCCATCAGCAGCGCCGAAAGCGACTGGCCGACTTCGTCGTGCAGTTCGCGCGAAATGGCGCGGCGTTCTTCTTCCTGCGCGGAAACCAGACGCGCCGAAAGCTCTTTCAGTTCCTGCTGCGCGCGGCGAACTTCTTCATAGCGCCGGTTCAATTCGCTTTCAAGCTCCAGCGTCCGGCGGATGGTGAAGGCCGCCAGAAGCATGCCCGATCCGGCGGTGAGGCCGAGCATCCAGACCAGGCGGGCGCGCAGTTTGTGAAAAGCCGCGCTCAGTTTGGCGTCGTCGGCGGTCAGTTCGCGCGCGCTGATTTGATCCAGCCGGTCCGCAAGTTTGAGCATGGCCGCGCGGCGCCGAACCAGCTCGCCGGAAAAATACGCCGCTCCGCTTTTTTGCTTTTCATTCGCGCCGAGCTCGGTGATGAAATTGAGAAGCCTCCAATAGATTTGCACCTCGTTTTCCAGATCGCGAAACGCAGACTGTTCGGCCGGATCTAAGGTCGCGGCGCAATCGGCCAGGGCACGGTCAGTAATTTGCCGGATCTCGGTCCAGTTTTCCACCTGAGCCTGGGCGATGGAACGGTCCGAGGCGAGCAGGTAATCGCGCATGACAATCGCGGATTGATAGATGCCGGAGCGAACTTCGTCCAGCGCGCGGCTGCGGCGGAAATACACATCACGCACCTGGGCATCGCTGGCGCGGACATTTTGCAGGATGAGCAGGGCGTCAAGGCCCGCGCCCACAAGCAGCAGCATCAATCCGCCGAAGCCGGCGATCAGCATGCGCCGTCCGCCGGTGAGCGACCCGGCGGTTAGAGGCTTGGATTTCACGTTCGTTTACAGTGTAGCGAACGCATCCGGGGGCGAAATACCGTCCAAACGGGATTGTTGAAACGCGTCTGTCGGGGCTTTACTTGTAATAGATCGTACAAAGCAGTTCAGTTTCGATCAAAAAAAAGCAAGGAGAGGACCGAAAGAGATCATGAAAGCCACATTGGCTTGCTTAGGTTTTGCTGTGTTACTTTCGACGGCTGCTTGCCATAAGGCCAAGCCCGTCGCTGCCAGCCACCCGCCCGACACAACGCCGGTGGCGCCAGCCACAAGTCCGGCGCCGGCCCCGCCGAGGTCCTCCGGCCGGCAGGCGCCGCCGAGCCAGCGCGCCGATGATACTCCTCGCCCTGCGCAGATGACTCAGCAGGAACGGGCGACGCTCAACGAAAGCCTGGCTCGGTTAGAAGATGCCCTGTTCGATTACGACAAGTCCACGATCCGTCCGGACGCCTCGACGGCGCTCAAGGACGATGTGACCGTGATCCGCGAAATTCTGGCCAATTATCCCAGCCAGAAGCTGTTGATCGAGGGTCACTGCGACGAGCGGGGTTCGGAGGAATACAATATAGCCCTCGGTGACCGGCGCGCAAAAGCCGCCGAGGAGTTCCTGCTGTCGATGGGGATTCCGCAGACGCAGTTGACGATTATCAGCTACGGCAAGGATCGTCCGGTATGCACGGACAAGGACGAGAGCTGCTGGCAGAAGAATCGTCGCGCGCATGTCACCGCGGCGCCGTAATCCAGTCTGACCTGTAGCGCACCCTCCAGAAGGCACGAGGTGCGGCGGATTCTGAAAGGATAACCGCCGCCCCTTGTGCCGTTGTTTTTTTCAGCGCGAATTTCTGAGCACCAGCGCCGAATTCTTGCTGCCGAAGGCAATGCAGTTGGCGACCGCGTACTCGAAATCCGCGCGCCGCCCGGCCTGGGGAACATAATCCAGATCGCATTCCGGATCGGGAACCTCGAGGTTGACGGTCGGCGGCAGAAAGCCATGGTTCATCGCCAGAATCGTCGCCGCGATTCCGGCCGCGCCGCATGCCCCCTGCGGATGTCCGATGAGGCTCTTTAAAGACGACCCCGGCAGCCGGTAGGCATGCTCGCCGAAGGCCAGCTTCACGGCGCGCGTCTCGATGCGATCGTTCAACTCCGTGGAAGTGCCGTGATAGTTCAAATATCCGATCGCTTCGGGCGCCAGGCCGGCTTCCTCCAGCGCCAGGGAAATGGCGCGCGCGGGTTCCTCACCGCATTCCTCCAGCCGCACGCGATGGTACGCTTCGCAGGTCGAGCCGTAGCCGGCGATCTCGCCAAGAATCACCGCGCCGCGAGCCAGGGCGCGCTCGCGTTCCTCCAGAACAAAAAACCACGCGCCCTCGGCGATGACGAAGCCGTCGCGATCGCGCGAAAACGGCCGGGAGGCGCGCGCGGGGCAATCGTTCCAGCGCGAAGCGAGAATGCGCATGGCCATAAATCCGCGCAGGATCAGCGGCGCGATCGGCGCGTCGACGCCGCCCGCGATCATCGTGTCCAGAACGCCGGCCTGAATGTTGCGGTAGGCATAACCGATGGCGTCGGTCGAAGAGGTACAGCCGGTCGAAACGACGTGGCTCAAGCCGCGAAACCCGAAGCGCATGGAAACCTCGCTCGCCAGCGTGCCGATGGTCGAGGTCGGCACCACGTAGACCGAGCATTGCCGCCAATGGCCGCTGTGATACAGCCGATACTGTTCTTCGGTGAACTCCTGGCTGCCTCCGCCCGATCCCAGAATGACGCCGATGCCGCGCAATTGATCGCGGTTCATACGGGCAGGATGGATTCCTGCCGATTCGAGCGCCTCCTCGACGGCCGCGATCGCCAGCGGCGCCGCGCGCGAGACATGCGGCCGGTCCTTAGGCGAGACGTAGTCTTGTTCACAAAAATCTTTCACTTCGCCCGCGATCTTCACGGCGAAATCGGAGGAATCGAAGCGCGTAATCGGGCCAATGCCGCTGATGCCGTTGCGCGTCGCTTCCCAAAATGCATGCGTTCCGATTCCGTTCGGGCTGACGCAGCCCATTCCGGTGATGACGACGCGGCGCATGGGGGAAGGATTCAGAAATCAGGAGCCCGAAGCGAAGGTCCGCACTCCTCGGTGATTGTGACTCCCCTCTTCCGACTCCTGACTCCTTCTTCTGCTAGAATAACGGTTTCACACTTACGCCGTCTTGCTTGAGGGGCTCCGTTTCGCGTGGGTGAAACCGGGGTTGATAGACGGACGTCTTGAGTAAAGCGCAGAGTGGAAAGGAACCCGGTTAGATGACGTTTTCCAGGCCTGGACGCCTGCGCGTACTCGCCGTCTGCTTGTTTGTCGGAGGCGTTTTTTCGCTGAGTCTTTCAGCGCAACCCCAGCCGCCGCAGCCGCCTCCGCCCGCGAAACCCCAACCGGAGCAGAAAAAGAATAATCCCTTCGAAGCCATTCCCGAGTCCCAGGAGCCGCAGCCCCCAAAGCCCCAGCCGCCAAAGCTCGAGACTCCGAAGCCGGAGGAAGCCAAGCCGGCGACCGCGCCGGAGGACATCGTCGAATCCATCGTGATTCGCGGCGCGCGGCGCATCCCGCAGGATACGTTGAAGGCGCTGATCACCACCAAGCCCGGCGATAAATACGATCCCGAACAGCTCAACCGCGATTTCATGATCCTGTGGAACAGTGGCCATTTCGACGACATCCGGATGGAGCGCGAGCCGGGCCAGCACGGCTGGATCATCACGTTCGTCGTGGTTGAGCGGCGGATCGTGCGCTCGATCAAATACGACGGCATGAAGTCGATCACCGTCTCGGAAATTCTCGATCGGTTCAAGGAGCGCAAGGTCGGCCTCAGCGTGGAATCGCAATACGATCCCAACAAGGTGCAGCGGGCCAAGGTCGTTCTCCAGGAATATTTGGCCGAACGCGGCCGCCAGTTCGCGACCGTCGATCCGCAGATTCACCAGGTGCCGCCCAGTTCGCTGGAAATCGTTTTCAAGGTGAACGAAGGACCGAAGGTCAAGGTCGGCAGCATCACCTTCGACGGCAACGACCATATGAGCGACCGGAAGCTCATCGCCGCGATGAAGAATCTGCATCCGTACGGCATTCCGCACTCGCTGTTTTTCGAAGACCTGTTTGCGAAAACATACGATTCGAGCAAGCTGGAAGAAGATCGCGAGCGGATCCAGCAGTTCTATCAGGATCACGGCTACTTCACCGCGCATACCACCGATGCGAAGGTCGATATCGTCACCACCATCACCGGTGGCAGCTTCCGCATTCCGCTGATTCATCAACAATCCCTCGGCAAGGCGGCCAACATTCACATCAGCGTGGAGGAAGGGCGGCTGTATCACCTGAACAATATTAATTTTGTCGGCGTGAAGCTGTTCCGCACGCCGGATTCGCTGATGAAACCGGTGTTCGGCATGGGGCAGGGCGATGTTTTTTCCACGGCCAAGCTGCGCAAGGGCATCACCGATCTGCAAAAGCTCTACGGGCAGTTTGGCTACATCGACGCCATCGCCGAGCCGAGCTTCGAGCCTGTTCCCAACACGGACAAGCTTGATCTGACGCTGACGCTCGATGAAGGGAAGCAGTTCTTTGTTCGCCGGATTGATTTTTCGGGCAACACGACGACGCGCGATAAAGTGATCCGCCGCCAGCTTCTGGTGGATGAAGGCGACGTCTTCAATACGCATCTGTGGGAGCTCAGCATCCTGCGGCTGAATCAACTGGGATATTTCGAGCCGTTGAAGGAAGAGGAAGCCGCCGATATCAAGCGCGACACAAAAACCGATACGGTCGATATCACGCTGAAGGTGAAGGAGCGCGGGAAAAATTCGGTGCAGTTGAACGGCGGCGTTTCGGCCATCGCCGGAAGCTTCATCGGATTTTCCTATTCGACCAACAATTTCCTGGGTCTCGGCGAGACGCTCAGCCTGTCCACGCAGTTGGGAACCATCCAGCGCAGCGCGCAGTTCGGCTTCACCGAGCCTTATCTGTTCGATATTCCGCTTCAGGTCGGCTTCACCATCTTCGATTCGCGCTTCAACTACGATCAGGCCAAGCAGGTCTCGATTCTGGCGGGGCAAAATCTGGTTCCGCTGTTCAACCAGCTCGGTGCGCAGAACCTGTTGAACTACATTTCGGATTCCTACGGCGCCACGGTTTTCGGCAGCTATCCGCTGAAGCGCAGCTTCGCGCGGCTCGGCCTCAGCTACGGCTACACGATTCAACATGTGAAAGCGCTGACCACGGCGGCCCAGGATTACTTCAATTACCTCGACTTCCTGCGCATCAACGGGCCCAATCCGCTGGACCGCATCCGTACATCGACCCTGACGCCGAGCTATACGTACAACACCGTCGATCATCCGATTACGCCGACGCGCGGCAAAGCGGTTTCGCTTTCGGTCTCCTACTCGGGCGGGCCCATTGGCGGAAATGTCAATCAAATCGAGCCGGTGGTCGATTTGAAATATTTCCGCAAATCGCCGATTAATGCGAAGCACATCATTGGTCTACACGCCGCCGGAAGATGGCTGACCGGATACGGCGGCAAGGTTGCCTCGCCGCTGAACCGGTTCTATATGGGCGGCGAGAACGATATTCGCGGATTCGACATTTGGGGGATCACGCCGATCGCGTTTGTGCCGACCTCGGCCTCGATTCAAGTGCTCAACAACGACGGCTCGCCGCTGATGCAAAAAGGGCTGAACAGCAATGGGCAGGTCACCCAAATTCCGGTGTACACCACCATTCCGGCTTATCAGATGGTCACCCCTGGCGGCGATCTCTCGACGTGGGGCAACGCCGAATACCGGATCCCGATCTTCGGGCCGGTGACATTGGCGCTGTTCATCGACGCCGGGGCCAACAAGCTCGCGCAGACCAGCCAGTTGAAGCTCAACCCCAGCGACGTTTCGACCCTCCAGGGCGAATTTCCGGAGGCCAGCTTCCCGAATCGCGCCATCGTAGCTCCGGGAACGCAGTCCTGGCGCATGTCCACCGGATTGGAGATTCAAGTGCTAATGCCGGTGGTGAATGCTCCATTCCGCGTGTATTGGGCCTATAATCCCTTGAGAGTCGACGAAGTCATACAACCGCCCATTGTCGCGGATCGTACCTATTTTCCCAACGCCGCAACCTTCGCCAATGCCGTGGCGCAGTTCGGCCAACCGGTCCCGTTCTTCGAGCAGGCGAATACGTTTCGCTTTACGATTGGACGGACGTTTTAGATCTTAGATCCGCGCTCGCAAGGGCGGGGCAACTCGCGGGTGCTTAGGCACCTGTTAGGATGGTTAGAATAAAAAATTGAGGAGTTTGGTCGTGAAAAAACAGAAAGTTGCGCTTTTCGCCGCCGTCCTGATTGCGGCGCCGGCCCTGCTGGCCCAGACCCAGACTGCGCCGGCCGCGTCCGCTCCGGCTTCGGCGGCTCACATTCCGCAGCGCATCGGCGTCATTCAGGTGCAGCAGGCGCTGCTCAGCACCCACGATGGACAGGCGAAGATGCAGGAGTTTCAAACCAAGTTCGTCGAGCCGCGCAAGAAGGAGCTGGACAGGAAAGCCCAGGAGATCCGCGAGCTTCAAAACAAACTGCAATCAGGCGGCGCGGTGATGGCCGATGCGGCCAAAGCCGAGCTCCAGCGCAGCATTGACGATAAAACCAAGCGCTACAACCGCGACATGCAGGACGCGCAGGACGAAATGCAGGCGGAAAATCAGAAGCTGATCGAGGAGATGAGCGGTAAGATGCAGCAGGTGATCGACAAATACGCGCAAGCCGGCGGCTACGCGGTGATCATCAACGTTAGCGATCCCAATACGCCGGTCCTCTACGCCTCAAGCACGGTAGATATCACTAAGGACATCATCGAGCTGTACGATAAGACGTTCCCGACGGCCGCGCCCACGACGTCGGCGGCGCCCAAGCCCGCGCCCGCCGCGCCCAAGCCGGCGACCGCTCCTGCTCCCGCCAAGAAGCAATCACAATAACCGCGAGCCCCGGCCCGTGCGGCGGGGGCTCAACTGGCGCAATTTTTTCACAGTGGCTTCGCCGTTCAGGCTGCGTCGCGTTACGCGGCCATTGTAAAATCGACGAAGTGACCGCGTCCCCCGCTCTTTATCTGGAAGATATATCGGTTGGCCAGCGTTTCCGCTCGGCTTCGTATCAAATCACCGAGCAGGAGATCAAGACCTTCGCGCGCCAGTTCGATCCGCAGCCTTTTCATCTGGACGAAGCCGCTGCAAGGGCCAGCGTGTTCGGCGGCTTGGCCGCCAGCGGATGGCACACAGCGTCGATCACCATGCGGCTGATCGTCACCGGCGGGGTGCCCTTCGCCACAGGGACGGTCGGTCTGGGCGGCGAAATTGAATGGCCGCGCCCGACGCGGCCCGGCGACGTGTTGCACGTTGAAAGCGAAATCGTCGAGATCATCCCGTCGCGATCGAAACCGAATCAGGGAATCGTCAGAGTGCGCAACACGACTTTCAATCAGAAGGGCGAAGCGGTGCAGGTTTTCACCGCCAAGGTCCTGTTGTTCCGACGAGCGGCGTAAATTGGCGCGCCGGGGTCACCCGATCAATTCCGCGATCCGATCCGCGTCGTTAGGCACGACCACCGGCCGGTTCGCAAACCGCGGCTCGATTTTCGCTCCGCCCGGCGCCTGCAACTGGCCGGTGTGATAGCGATAAATATAATCGGGATCTTTCAGCAAGTTGCCCGTGAGCACCGCGACCACATCGGCGCCGCGGGCGATCACGCCTTTTGCCGTGAGCTTCCGAATTCCCGCCAGCGTCGCGGCCGAGGCCGGTTCGCATCCGATCCCTGCGCGCCCGACCTGCGCCTTCGCGTCGGCGATCTCCTGTTCGGAGACCTTTTCGACCACGCCGCGCGATGCGCGAATTTCATAGAGCGCCTTGGGCCAGGAAACCGGATCGCCGATGCGAATCGCGGTGGCCAGCGTCTCCGGTTTTTCGACCGCGCGAAACTCCCCGCCGTTTTCGATGAAATCGTGGAACGGCGCCGAGCCCGCCGCTTGAATTACGGCGAGGCGCGGTATCGTGCCGATCAGCCCGATCTCGCGCGCTTCGCGCAGCGCCTTTCCGAAGGCCGACGTGTTGCCCAGATTCCCGCCCGGCAGCACGATCCAGTCCGGCGCGCGCCAATCCCGCTGATCGAGCATCTCAAAAACGATGCTCTTCTGCCCTTCAATGCGAAACGGGTTCACCGAATTGAGCAGATAAATTCCCATCTTCTCCGCCAGGGTGCGCACCAGCGCGAGGATTTGGTCGAAATTCGCCTCCACTTGAAACGTTCGCGCGCCATATTCAAGCGACTGGGCCAGTTTGCCGAAGGAAATATTTCCGTGCGGCAAAAAAATCAACGCTTCCAGGCCGGCTGCCGCCGCGTACGCCGCCATGGACGCCGACGTATTGCCGGTGGAAACGCAGGCCACGCGCCGCATCCCCAGCCTGCGCGCCTGCGCGACACCGCACGTCATTCCGTTGTCCTTAAACGATCCGGTGGGATTGAAGCCCTGATGCTTAAACGCGACGCGGTCCAGACCGCCGTATGCCGCCGCCAGCGGCGCCTCGAGCAGCGGCGTATTTCCTTCGCGCAGCGTCGTAACGCAGGAGTAATGATCGAGAAAGTCAAACAGCTCGCGATAGCGCCAGACACCGCTCGCATCGAGCGGATCATTGCTCATCCTGCGCTCGCGAAAAAGTTTTTTCAATCGGCCGGCGTCGTGATCGAATTGATACGCCGCCTCCAGCAGCCCTCCGCAACGGCGGCAGTTGTAGAGGACGTCGGTGATCGCGTATCGTTCGCGGCACGACGGATCGAAACAGACAAGCTCGGCCATGTTATCTCTTAACTTTAGCCTGCCGGGTTGAGAACATGCTCGCCGTTCATCTTCAAACCGGACGCGTCGAAGTGCGCCGCGCTCCGCTGCCCAAACTGCTTCCGGGATTCGCGCGCATCCGGATGCTCGCCGCCGGAATCTGCTCCACCGATCTGGAATTGCGCCGCGGCTACTACCGGTTTTGCGGCACGCCCGGACATGAGTTCGCGGGCGAAGTGAGCGAATGCGAGGATCGCCGATGGATCGGCCGGCGCGTCGCGGGCGAAATCAATCTCGCCTGCGGCCATTGCGATTGGTGCAAGCGAAAACTCGGACGGCATTGCCCCCATCGCACCGTGCTCGGAATCGTGAAACATCCTGGGGCGTTCGCGGAATTTTTGACGCTGCCTATCGCCAATCTCCATCCCATCCCGGATTCGATCCCGACCGAACACGCCGTCTTCATCGAACCGGTGGCGGCGGCGTGCGAAATTATCGATCAGGTTGAAGTCCGCGGGCGTGAGGCCGCCGTGCTCGGCGACGGCAAGCTCGGGCTGCTGATCGCGCAGGTGCTGAAAGCGCACGGCGCGCGCGTTCACCTGTTCGGGCGTCATCGCGAAAAGCTGCAAATCGCCGATCGCGCCGGCATTTCCTGCGAGCGCGCCGGCAAAAAACTTCCGGAGCGCGCGTTTCCGATTGTCGTCGACGCGACCGGCTCCGCCGGCGGGCTCCGCTCCGCGATCGCGATGTGCATCCCGCGCGGAACGGTGATCATGAAATCGACCGTGCATGGCCTGGTGCCCATCGACACGGCTCCAGCGATCGTGAACGAAATCACGCTCATCGGCTCGCGCTGCGGCCGTTTCGAGCCCGCGATCCGCCTGCTCAAATCCGGCAAGGTTCGCGTCGCGGAGATGATCGCCGAAACATTTCTGCTCGATCGCGCCGGGAAAGCCTTCGAGCGGGCTGAAACAAAAGGCGTCTTGAAGGTTCTGCTCCAGGCCCCTTAGTTTGTATGCTGCGGAGCCCGCGCGTTCTAGAATGAACTACAACGACATGATCCGCGGAGTTGTTCTTCTTCCCATCCTGCTCGCGCTTGCTTCCTGTTCGGTAAGAAAATACGCGATCAATCAACTGGGCAATGCGCTGGCGGGCACCGGCGATACTTTCGCCTCCGACGACGATCCCGACCTTATCCGGCAGGCCGCACCGTTTAGCCTGAAACTCATCGAAAGCCTGCTCGCCGAAAATCCGCGCCATGAAGGACTCCTGCTCGCCGCCGCGCGCGGATTTACGCAATACAGCTACGCCTTCGTGCAGGAAGACGCCGATGAGCTCGCCGATACCGATCGCGCCCGCGCCGCCGCGCTTCATCTTCGCGCCGCGAAGCTGTATATCCGGGCTCGCGATTACGGGCTGCGCGGTCTGGAGGTTCACCATAAACAATTCGCCGCGCGGCTAAAAGCGAATCCGCGGGAAGCCGTAAAGGAGCTGAAAAAATCCGACGTGCCGATGATGTATTGGACCGCGATTTCCTGGGCCGCAGCGCTTTCCGCGTCGCGCGACCTGATGATGCTGCCCGAGATTCCGCGTTTTGAAGCTCTCGCCGATCGCGTTCTGGAACTGGATGAAACCTACGAGGAAGGCGCCATCCACGGGTTCCTCATCACCTACGAAATGTCGCGCCTTAATCCGAAGCCGGACCGTTTCGCCATCGCCAAAAAACATTTCGATCGAAATCTGGAGTTAGCCCACGGCCATCAGGCGGGGCCGTACGTAACCTACGCCGAAAACGTGCTGGTGGCGCAGAAAAATAAAGCGGAGTTTGAAAACATGCTTCGCCAGGCGATTCGCATTGATCCGAACCGATGGCCGGAGCATCGCCAGCTCAATCTCCTGATGCAGCGCCGCGCGCGATGGCTGCTGTCGCGAAGCAATCAATTGTTCCGGACATTTTAGAACATCTGTGAAAATGGATTTTTCAATGTTCTACCTGTTCGACTGGTTCCGGTCGTTTCTGCCGCTGCACAATCCGATCGGCTTTGGTGTGGTGGATTTTATCGAGCTGGGATTAGGGGTGATGCTTGTGCTGTTCGGGCTGCT
>Ga0209062_1004176_pt1 | contig 15535 bp, 15 predicted proteins | sample Coa_R2_2_FD_187158 | JGI IMG/M metagenome (GOLD analysis project Ga0209062, IMG submission 187158) | Surface soil microbial communities from Centralia Pennsylvania, which are recovering from an underground coalmine fire - Coalmine... | ecosystem: Environmental > Terrestrial > Soil > Unclassified... | reverse complement strand
CCAAATACAGGCCCGATGCCGGTGTGGCGCCTGGCTCTAAACGGCGGTGTAGCCACCGTCCACACACAGCACATGGCCGGTCACCATGCGCGCCGCGTCGGACGCCAGATACACGACGGCCGCGGCAATCTCCTCGGGCTCGGCCAGGCGGCCCATCGGTACCTTATCCAGGTTCTTCGCGAACTCGGGATTCTTGATCGCCGCTTCGAGCAGGGGCGTCCGCGTGAAGGTTGGAGCCACGGCGTTAACGGTGATCCGGTGTGGTGCCCACTCCGCGGCCAGCGACTGGGCGAGGTGGCCGGCCGCGCTCTTGGCGGCTCCGTAGATGCTGCGCAGCGGTCCGCCGACCAGTCCGACCTGCGAGGTGATCGTGATGATGCTGCCCGGGATGCCCCGGTCGATCATGCTCTGCGCGACCGCGGTCGACATGAAGAACGCGCCCTTGAAGTTAATATCGGTGATGAGGTCGAACTCTTCCTCGGTGTACTGCAGGGCCGGCTTGGGCACGCTGTAGCCGGCGTTGTTGACCAGCACATCGATCCGGCCGTAGGCCACGAGGGCCTGATCGACGAACGCGCGTATGCTATCGGTGCGGGTGACGTCGAGCCCCCATGCCTCGGCGCGTCGCCCTTCCTGGCGACATGCCTGCGCGGTCGCCGCACTCTCCTCGACGGTGCGGCTGCCCAGTGCCAGGTCGGCACCGTAGCGCGCGCAGGACTCCGCAATGGCCTTGCCGATGCCTCTGCCGGCACCGGTGACGACGACGACTTTATCAGTCAGCTCAAAGCTGAGGGCTGCCGGCATTGATGGGACCTTCCTTTCTGAGATGCACAATTCGACGTCGCTTCATGGCGCGATCCCCGCGCGCTCGAAGGCGCGCGCAAGCGTCCGGTAAGTCTGCTCGGCGGCGGCAAGCGGATCGTAATTGTGGCGCCGCTGGACCATGATGCTGATCTCGGCCGTGATGTAGCCCTCGTACCCCTGGGCCTGCATCTCGTGCAGGTACGCCACGTAGTCGAACACGCCCTCACCGGGGATCAGAAACTCGAAGTCGGGCACGACCCCGCGCTCGTCTTTGACATGCGTATGGACCGTATATGGGGCCAGCGCCCCGACGGACTCGGCAATCGGGATACCCTGCACGTTGAAGTGGCTGATGTCGAAGTTCAGCTTGAGGTAGGGCGAATCGATCACGCGCAGCAGTTCCAGCACGCGTGCCGGAGTATCGAGCATCGAGCCGACGTGCGGCTCGGCCGCGATGACCACGCCACGCCGCTCGCCATGGCGCACCAGCTCGCCCATCCGCTCGACGAGAAGCGACTTCAGTTCGTCCCACTGCCCCGATTCCCCTCCAACAGTGGTATCGACGGCCGGCGGCGTGCCGTCCACGGCCCAGTCGACCGCCAGGTCCACCGCCGCCGCGAGCCGATCCCAATGCCGTGCCGCCACATCCGGGTCGCGCTCGACCATGCTTGTCTGCGCGGCAATCGCGGGCAGCTCGAGATGGTGGTCCTTCAGCATCCGCGCAATCCGCCGGCGCTCGGCACCATCCAACATGCTCAACTCGGTGGTGTAGCCGGGGATCACCGTCAGCTCGATGCCGGTGTACCCGGTACGGGCCAGGAAGGGGATCATCGTATCGACCGGGACGGCCGGCATGCCCCAGGTACAGTAGCCGATCTTCACAATTTCCTCCATGATTTCCCGCCGCTCGGCGGAAGGGTCGGTCGCCGGGGAGCGTTACGGCCGGGCTCCCCGCGGTGGTTGCGGGACCAGGATGTCGTCGCGCCAGCGGGAGCGGAACGAGGGACGCACCAGCGCTTCGGGCGACTGAATGGTCAGCCCGCCGTCGGCGGTCAGGACCGTGCCCGTGACGAACGACGCATCGTCGGAGGCCAGGAACAGGGCGCAGCCGGCGATCTCCTCGGGACGGCCGTAGCGCCCCAGCGGGTAGCAGTCGCGTGACAAGTGATCCTCAAGCGCATCGTTGGCCATGTCGGCGGACCCTTTCTCGCCCACGATCTGGCCCGGTGCGATGGCGTTGCAGCGAATGCCGTCGCGCCCGTACTCCAAGGCGACGCTGCGAGTCAAGGCGTTGAGCCCGGCCTTGGCGACGCTGTACGGGCCGAACAAGGGGTTGGTGATGCTGCCGTTGACGCTGGAGATAAACACGATGGCACCGCCGCCACCCCGAATCATGTCGGGTACGCAGTGCCGCACGCTGAGCCATGGCCCGCGTAAGGTCACGCCGAGGCTGCGTTCCCACTCCTCGTCGGTGACATCGGCCGGGCGCTTGAGGGCGGCGTAGGCGGCGTTGTGAACGAGAATATCGAGACGCCCGAAGCGCTCGCGCGCCGTCGCCACCAGCGCCTCCCACGTGGAGGACTCGGCCACATCGCCCATCACCGTCGCGACCTCTCCGCCGGCTGCGCGAATACGTTCGGCGGTCTCCTCCAGCTTCTCCGCACGCCGGTGGCTGTTGATTACCAGGTGCGCGCCCTCCTGCGCAAAGCGGTGGGCGATGGCCGCGCCGATGCCGCCCCATCCGGCGCCGGCTACAAGCGCAACCTTATTCTCTAATCGCATGACCGAACATCCTTTCGCTCGTGCTGACGCCCGACCTTTCGCGCGGCCGACGAATCAGTCAACTCACTCTTTCCGCACCGGAGCATCTGCCCGCTCAGCCATGGGAAGCCGCATCAGATCGTCGGCGACGGCGGCCGGCGAAGAACTGATTCCACGAACCATACGCCTTGCATCTCCATGAATCTTTTGCACATCATTAGCGTACTTTTGTCCAAATTGAAAGTCAAATCTCCGGTCTGCTTCGTAATCACTTACTGAACCTAGCTCTCGGGGCGCCCCATGCCCAGACGCATCCCTAAGGCTTGCAGTGTCTGCGCTGAAGGTGCTCGCGGCCAACAAACACGTCTACGAACAGCGGACATCGGACGCTTCGACGTGGTCCTCCTGGCCAACGTGCTCGATCGCCTGAGCGACCCCGGCAGTGCTTGCGCCCGCCTGACCGTCCGGCATATATTCGCGCGGCCGATGCGTCGCCGTCACAAATACAGGGTTCCCTGGATGTCCGCGCGCCGAGGCCGGCCTACACTGGACTGTGTCGGAGAGGCCGGCCCGAGGCTGGCCAGAGCATGGCAAGGAGGATGTCCTATGAAATACTCGCGTGTCCTTGGCTGTATCGCCCTCGTTGGCCTGAGCGGGGCGCTCGTCGCCGGCGCCGGATCGGCGCTGGCCGGGACGGCGCACCAGGCGCGCCCAGCCCGCGTGGCCGCTCAGATGATCGGCGTCGCGCCCCGGACCTGGCACGTCATCGCCGGCTTCAGCCAGGCGCTGCCCAAGGGCAACGACAGCACCCAGGCCGTCAATCAGTTCTACCCGCGCGTGCTCACCATCTACGCCGGCGACTCGGTCCGCTGGACCGTCAACGCCTTCAACGAGGTGCACACCGTGACCTTCGCGCCCGATCCCCTGTTGCGCCACCTGGAGGACCCGCAACAGCAAATCCTTCCTAAAGTAGTCAACGGCAAGCAGGTCATGGTCTTCAATCCCGCCGTGCTGTTCCCCTCGGCGCGCGGCCCGCTGGTGGAGTCCGATAGCGGCTCCGCCAAGACCCTGCTCAACTGCGGGTTCATCGGCCCCGCCGGGACGCCCGGCGCGCAATCGTGCACGGTGACCTTCCCCAACGTCGGCACCTACGCCTATGATTGCCTGTTGCACTCGGGCATCCCCGGCAACGCGGACATGGACGGCGTGATCAAGGTCATCCCGCGCCCCCAGCCGGTCAACCACACCTGGACGGTGCGCGCCGGCACCGGCACGGCCACCGACAGCAACGACGGGTTCTCGCCGGCCGCCCTGACCATCCATGTCGGTGACCGGGTCACCTGGATTTCGGGCGGCGTCGATTTCCACACGGTGAGCTTCGGCATCGACCCGCTCAAGACGCCGCTGCTGGTCCCCGTGGGCAAGGATGCGCACGGCGCACCCATTCTGGCCATCAATCCGATGATGGTCGCTCCGGTGATTCCCGCGGGCGGCCTCTATAGCGGAGGTGTGGCGAGTTCGGGCATCGGCGCCCTCACCGGCAATTACCTGAACCTGCCCGGCCAGAAGTTCATCAAGGCGCCCTTTACGCTGACCTTTACCAAACCCGGCGTGTACCACTATGTCTGCCTGGTCCATCCCGGCATGAGGGGCACGATCTCCGTGCTTCCGGCAACGGCATCGTAAGCAGAGGATGTGGGGCCGCACATCCTCTGCTCCCGCGTAGAGTGAGTCACCTCGAGTAAGGAGGATACCATGATCGCGCTAGACCGGACGGACGCCCGAGCGAGCCGAGCCCGTCCAGGCCGCCGACCGGTCGGCTGGCTGCTCGCCAGCGGAGCGGTGGCGCTCCTGCTGAGTGCCCTGGCTGTCCGTGGAATCGCGCCCTGGGGAGGACTTGCCCAGGGAGGCCGGCAGGCCGCCACGGCACAGAGGATCGACCCGCGTCTCATCCTCCGTCCGCACACGCTCACGCAGGTCGGTACGGCCGGCGGCCTGCGCCTGGCGCTGACGGCCGGCCCGCTGATGCCGGGACCCAACCGCTTCGAGCTGCGACTGGGCGCGCACGGCGTGCCCGGTGCAGCAGCCCACGTCCATCTAACGGCCGTCATGCCCGGGATGGCCATGCGGCCCGTGACACTGTCCATGCGTGAGGTGCGGCGTGGCCGGTACGTGGCCGTGGGTCGGCTCTCGATGTTTGGCCGGTGGCAACTGACCGTCCGGATCGACCGGCCCGGTGCGGCGCCCCTGACGCACCGCTTCTCGATCGGGGTGGACCTGCCCCCGGGGCTGCTCGGCGCCGCAGGGGGCCGAGGCAACTCACACTAAACCAAAGCCAGGGTGAAACCGGCAGGGTCACGACCGTCAGAAGGTAGCACGACTCTTGGACGATGTGCTGCCGCACTAGACCCCGTAGAATGAGTTGCGCGAGGGGGTGTGGAGGTACGGACACGATGTCAGACAACCTGCACCGTACCCGGGTGATTGAGGATGCGCGGGCCGCGCATGAGTGGCAGGTCCGGCGGCGGCGCGGCCGGGTCTCGAAGAGGGACCGGCAGGCGCTGCGCGGCAACGTAGCGCGTCTGGCGCAGCTGGTGGACGATCCCGACTTCGAGGCCACCGCCGCCTTGGGGGACGACGCGGCCGCCGCCGACTGGCGGTACGGCGTGCGCCTGTTGCGGGCCAAGACGGCGCGCGAGCGGTTGGATCTCACCTTGGCGGACATCAAGGCATGGGAGTATCCGGAGGACCCCATCACCGAAGAAGGCTGGCTCCTGCACCTGCGCCTGCTGGCGGAATATCTGCTGAAGACCACGGACGCCGTCATCGAGGCCCAGCAGCCGGTGTTCGAGGCCCTGTGGATTGCTTATGGCGCCGAGGTCGGCGCCGAGGGCACCCCAGAGGTCACATAAACCAAAGCCAGGGTGAGACCCGCAGGGTCGGTAGTGGCCAGAAATGTCGGCATGGCCCTTGCGAGATGATCTCTGTTCGGTCTCATACTGCTCTCATCTGCGTCCAGTAGTCTACAGGCTGGGACGAGGCCCGCGACGCCGCTGGTGAGGAAGAGCTCGGCGGGCGTCGATGGCGTTGTGCCGTGCCGCCTCGCCCCCACCGCGGAAGGAGGACGCGATGGCCCGCACACCGCCAGTGATTGCCCTGGTCGACGACAATCCGGCCCATCTGGAACTGCTCCACGACATCCTGTCCGACGCGGGGTACCGGACCCTGCCGCTGCGCAGCGGCGGGCCGTACACCGAGGCGCGCTTGTCGGCCGGGCCGCTGGACCTGCTCATCGTGGACCTGCGCCTGGAGTCACGCGACGGCGGTCTGGGTCTGGTCGAGCGCCTGCGGCGGCTCGAGGCGCGGCGCCGCCTGCCCGTCCTCATCTGCTCGGCCGATCACGCTCTCGTGCGTGAGCAAGCGGAGCGCCTGCGGCACCTGGGCTGCGCCGTACTGGAGAAACCGTTCGACCTGGACGATTTGCTGGCCACGGTGGCGACGCTCCTCGGGCACCGCGTCGATGCCGCCCCCGGACACGGACGCCCCGGACAGCGCTGACCGATAGCTAGATCGGCGAGGCGCAGCTGGAGGATCACAGCGCCCGCAAATGTTCCATAAGCACGCGCCGCTGGTCGCGCAACCTATCGCTCTCACCCCATTCTCATCTGCGACTGCTAGCTTATCAATTGGGGATCAGACGCGCGAAGACGCTGAGTGGAGCGCACGTCCCCGGCGGTGACTCCTGACGCGAGGCATCGCGGGGAGCCAGACCCTGGGAGGGGGTTACGATGACGGGGCGTATCCTGGTGGCCGAGGACGATGCCATCAACCAGTTGGTCGCTGTACGCCTGCTGGAGCACCTGGGCTATGAGGTGCAGGCGGTGGAGACGGGGCGGCAGGCGGTGGGGGCGGTGCTGCGGGCGTCCTACGACCTGGTGCTGATGGACGTGCGCATGTCGGAGTTGGATGGGTATGCGGCGACCGCGGCGATCCGCCAGCGAGAAAGGGAGGAGGCGCAGGGACGGCATATCCCGATCGTGGCGCTGACGGCCTACGCGCTGATGGGGGATGCCGAGAAGAGCCGGGCCGCGGGGATGGACGACCACCTGAGCAAGCCGATTACGCTGGAGCGCCTGGCGGAAGTGGTGGAGCGCTGGATTGCACCGCGCGAGATAACTGCGTCAGGCCCGGCGGTTTCTGCCTCTGTGGCCTGAGCCGCGGCCGGCCAATATTGGGGTAAGCATACGAGGACCGAAGCCGCGCCACAGTAGCGCGGCCATGCCGACGAGCAGCGCGGGCAGGGCCAGATAGACCAGCGCGTAGATGGCGGCGGTCAGGATAGCCTGTATCGCCGCGATCACGTTGCCGACGGCGCTGGCGAAGGCATGGCCCGGCTGCCAGGCCGAGGGCTTCTTGGCATGGGGCACGGCGGCTTTCTTGGGCTCAGGCGTGAGGGTCACCGCCACGGTGGAGAGCATCACGCTATTGGAACTCGACATGATCTGGCTCTGAACGCGATCCAGTTGCGCGTTGACCTCGGTCAGCCGATCCAGCACGGACATGGCATCGCCGACCTTGTGCGTCTGATGCAGCAGGGCCATGAGCTGGTCGCGCGTGGCCCGCAACGCCTGGGCCTGGGCTTGCAGGTCGTGGAAGCTGTCCGTGATGTCCTGGCTGCTGGAGCGCACCGTCAGCCCGGTATGCGGTAGCGCGGCAATGGCGTCCAGCGTGGCCTGGAAGTTGGCCGCCGGCACGCGCAACGTCAGCGTCGCCGCGGGACCGCTGCCGGCATCGGCCGTGACGTTGTTGTTGGAGTCCGCGACGTAACCATTCTGCTGCAAGGCGATGGCGCTCACCTTCTTGAAGGTCCCTTGCACGTCGCGCACGCGTAGGTCCACCTGGCCGCTGCGCACGATCAGGCGCGCCTGTGCCGCGCTGGTGCCGGCAGAGGTATTGGGGACCGGAGCCGCACTCCGGTCAGCCGCAGGCGGCTGCAGCGCGGCATGCGAATTGGCGCCCCCCGAGTTAGTCCCCAGGGCAGCACTGGGCGACTGTGCCGCGGAGTACGGCGAGAAGGCGGGCTTAGGGGGCGCTGAGTGCCGTGCGCGTGCGGCTTTCATTGGCGAGAGCGCATTCTGCGGCATTGCGAAGTAGTCATAGCCTCCGATCAGGGCGGCGATGGCGGCGATGGCGGCGATGCCCCAGGTGAGGCGGCGCCCGCGCCGCCGGGGCGCGGACACGCTCTCCAGGACGGCCCGTCGCACGTCGCGCGGCGGCTCAACCCGTGGCAGATCGCGCAAGGCCTGGGAGAGCGCAGCGATCTCGCTCAGCGCCCGCCGGCAGCGCGGGCACGCCGTCAGGTGTTGCTCCACCTCGGCCCTGGCGAAGCCACGCAGTTCCCCGTCATGATAGGCGCTGAGGGTCGGGCTATCGGGATGGTTGTTGTGTGGAACGCTGCTCATGAGTGGGTCTCCTCGCCGCCGTCGTGGTACGCCTGCCGGAACGCGGTACGGGCACGCGAGATGCGCATCTTCACCGCCGCCTCGGTGAGGCCCAGGGTTGTGGCAATATCGCCGTAGCTGAAGCCGTGCACGGTGTGCAGGAGCAACGGAGCGCGCAGGCTGGGTGGGACCAGGCGCAGCGCATCCTGCACGTTCTCGCGCAGGGCGTAGCGTTCGTCCAGATCGGCTTCTTCGACCGCGGGCTCGGGCATACCATCGTCGCGGGTCCACGGCAACCATGAGATCAGCCGACGCCGTCGCAGCACGTCGTAGCACGTATTGGTGGCGATACGGTAGACCCACGGCGTGCGTCCCGCCCCCTGGGGCAAGCTCTGCAGCGAGCGATACACCTTGACGAACGTCTCCTGCAGGAGATCCGCCGCTTGCTCTCGATCGCCCACCAGGCGATAGATGTAGTTATAGATGGGCGCGCTGTACGCCGCGTACAGCGCGTTGAAGAGAGCGTGCTCCTCCGCCCGAGCCAGCGCCGCCTGTCTGCGGTTCACGATCACCATTCCAACCGCTGGCCGGCCTGGCGCGGGCGGGGATCGTCTGCCGCCGCGGCGCTATCTCGCCCTGTCATCGCCGTCCTCCTACACCATATGACGGACGTTCGCTCCCAGCGTAACATGGCAAAAAGATGGACGCTCCGGGGACCGGCGACTAAAGTCGCCTGGCAAGGACGAACCGGCTAAAGTCGGCCATATCGCACCACACGGCACTTTAGTGCCCGTGCCCTGCCATGATACTTTAGTGTCAGGCATCTTGACGTGGCAAAAAGATGGACGCTCCCGACAGTGGGAGCGTCCATCCGGAAGGGAAGGAAACCGCGGCCAGCCGCGCGAAGGGATTAGCCTCTGATGACGAGGATCTTGCTGACCGAGCTGAAGGTCAGGCTCTTGCGATCGACCAGGCCGGTAGCGCTGATCACCATGCCCGGCTGTAGAGCCGTGACGCTGCTCGCCGCGCCACCACGCAGGACCACAGGGGTGTTGCCGGTGGCATTGAGGGTCACCGTCTCGCCGGGCAGGAAGGGATTGCGCGCCTGGGCGCCGCCGCGCACCACCACCAGGGTGATGATGTACTGGGTCGGCGAGACGGAGGCCGTCGAGGTGATCGAAGTGATGCGGCCGATCACCAGGCTGGCAGCCGTCTGGATGCTCATGTCCCGCACAACCTTGGCGCTGTACACGCCGTTGCCCTGATAGACAGCCGCGATGGCCAGGTTGTCGCCGGCGTTCAACTGGTCGATGGTCCCGGCAGCGCTATAACGGCGCTGGATCAGGGTATTTGAATCGACGGTCACGGTCAGGGTGCCCAGATACTTGGTCTGCAGGGTCAGCGTGGTCGGCAGCGTGGTGCTGAAACCGGGCTGCAGCACGCCGTGGATGGCGGCGGCCTTGCCGGGCGTCGGCGACCAGACGCGGATGCGGAAGACGTTGTTGAAGGAGGAGCTGTTGCGGTTGAACACGCCGATAATGGTGACGACCATACCGGCGCTCAGGTTGTCTTGCACCGTGCCGAGGCTGCCGTCGGACAGGGTTACGGACATGGCCGGCGTCACGGCCACGGAGATGGTCTGGCCGGGGCGCATCAGGTTCTGTTTCGGATGGCGGGGATCGCTGAGGACCTTGACGGTCATCTGCGTCATGCCGCTGTTGAAACCGGTGATAGAGCCGACGTTGCGGGTGAAGGCCCGCTGGATGGAGAAGTCTTTGACGGTGCTGGCATTGAGGGTGTTGGTGCCGCTCATGGCGCCGGCGACGCCCAGTTGGTCGCCGGGGCTCAGTTCGTCAAGAGCGCTCAGTCCATTGTAGCGGCGGACGACGACCGTATCGGTCATAACGTTGACGTTGACCAGGCCCTGCGTGGTCGAGATGACCAGCGTGGTCGGCGCCTGGCTGGCGAAACCGGGCTGCAAGATGCCCGTGAGGCGCGCCGGCGCCGCGGCATGCGTCGCGGCGTGAGCCGGCGCCAGGGAGGGGCCCAGGGCGCTGAGCGACAGGAGGCCCACCGCGCCAAGGGTGCCGAGGGCAAGAGGGGAACGCCTTATCATGGTGCTGAGGTCCTTTCCTTTTTTGGAACTACTCATCTGTTCGGCGTCGCATCGGGGACGCTATATGCTCCGCATCTCTTACGTAGCCGCTTTTACTGTAAGCCGCAACTGTTGTCCCGCTATGGTCTTGCTGTTAACGATGTGTAAAACAATGTTGTCGGATTATGCCCTTGTGTAGGGTGGACAACGAACGGGGGAGCAGGCCGCGTCAACCGCCGCGCCATCGACCGCGCTCACCACGCGATAGCCCGCATCCTCCAGGGCCGCGCCCACGAACGCGGAGATGGTGGGATCGTCGTCGACGACCAGCACCGTGGCGCCGCTCATCTCTCGTCCCTCCCGTCCTTCTCTTGCCCCTGTCGCCCTGGTGCGTGTGCAGAAATGAGGCCATACGCTCGCAGCTATCGACGGTATCAGCGAGCCGCGGGGCCGCTCAGCGCGGCTATGATGGCGTCGACATCGTAGACGCAGCCGCCCCAGGTGCCGCCGCCCACATTTTGCAGGGCCGCCCACAGGCGCGTATCATCCGGTAGGTCGGGGTCGGGCGCCAGGTCGGGGCGCGGAGGGCGCGCGGCCAGCGCGCGCTCGCCTTCCTCGGCGCCATAGATGGTACCGCCCTGCCCGACCAGGTTGATCGAGCCTTCCAGCCGGGTGCGATCGATCACGATCTCGACTACATCGCCGTCCCGCAGGCGACCGATTGGCCCGCCCGCCAGCGCCTCGGGGCCGATATGGCCGATGCAGGCGCCCGTGGAGACGCCCGAGAAGCGCGCGTCGGTCAGCACGGCCACGTGCTTGCCGAAGGGCAGGAACTTCAGCGCCGAGGTAATCTCATAGGTCTCCTCCATCCCCGCGCCCCGCGGCCCGCGGCAGATCAGCACCAGGATGTCGCCCGCTTTGATGCCGTCGGGACCCTGGCTCTTGATGGCGGCCATGGCCGCGCGCTCGCTGGTGAAGACGCGCGCCGGCCCGACCTTGCGGTAGACGCCGTCGGCGTCGACCACGCTGGGATCGATGGCCGTGCTCTTGACCACCGAGCCGTGAGGGGCCAGGTTGCCGCGGGGGAAGGTCACCGTGCTGGTCAGACCCCGTTCGCGGGCCTGCGACGGGCTCATGATCACCTCATCCGGGTGCACGCCGTCCTGCTGGTGCAGGCGCGCCCGCAAACGCGCCCGCCGCTCCGACCCTTCCCACCAATCCAGCACCCGGCCCAGCGGCGCGCCGGTCACGGTCAGGGCATCTTCGTGCAGCAGGCCAAGGGCGCGCAGGTGCAGCATCACCTCGGGCACGCCGCCGGCCAGGAAGACGCGCACGGTGGGATGGCCGACCGGCCCGTTGGGCAGGGCATCGACCAGGCGCGGCACGCGCACGTTGAAGCGATGCCAGTCGTCCACGGTCGGGCGGGGCAGCCCGGCGCAGTAGGCGATGGCGGGGATGTGCAAGAGCAGGTTGGTCGAGCCGCCGAAGGCGGCGTGCACGACCATGGCGTTCTCCAGCGCCTTCTCGGTCAGCACGTCGCGCATGCTGAGGCCGCGCTCCTCCAGGGCGGCCAGCGCCCGCGCCGAGCGCCGCGCCATGTCCAGCCAGATCGGCTGGCCCGACGGCGCCAGGGCGCTATGGGGCAGGGCCATGCCCAGCGCCTCGGCGATGACTTGCGAAGTGGCCGCGGTGCCCAGGAACTGGCAGCCGCCGCCGGGCGTTGCGCAGGCGCGGCAACCCAGGTCGGCGGCCTGCTGCAAGGTGATCAGGTTGTGGCTGAAGCGCGCGCCGATGGTCTGAACCTTGCCGGCGTCCTCTCCGTCCTCGGCCGGCAGGGTCACGCCGCCCGGTATCAGCACGCAGGGCAGGGTGTGCATCGAGGCCAGGGCCATCATCATGGCGGGCAGGCCCTTATCGCAGGTCGCCACGCCCAGCACGCCCTTGCGCGTGGGCAGGGAGCGGATCAGGCGGCGCAGCACCGTCGCCGCGTCGTTGCGATAGGGCAGGGAATCCATCATGCCCGTGGTGCCCTGCGTGCGCCCGTCGCAGGGGTCGGTGACGAAGCCCGCGAACGGCGTGTAACCGGCGGCGCGCAGTTCCTCCGCCGCGGCCGACATCAGCAGCCCGACCTCCCAGTGCCCGGTGTGGTAGCCAAGGGCAATGGGCCGGCCATCGGGGGCACGAATACCGCCCTGGGTGCTGAGGATCAAGAACTCCTTGCCGCGCAGGCGCGACGGCTCCCAGCCCATGCCGGCATCCTGGCTCAAGCCAAACAGGTCGCCGCTGGGCCACTCGCGCAGCATCTCCTCGCTGAGCGGCAACTGGCCGGCCGGCCCCGCCGCCCTGGTCTGTACATCAAACAGGCTCCCGTCGCCGCTATCGAGCAGATCGGCGGGTATGCTATCCGGCAATGCCATGGTCACTCCTCCATCATTGTGCGGTCGCCCCGTCCGGGAGACCCGGGCCACCGCGTCAGGACAGATTGGCTACTCTGTCCAGATATATGCTCCCCTATGTTACCTTCTGTGGCGCTCTTCGTCGTACACAGTGAAAGGCGCCGAACGCCGCGCGGCGCGAACGGGCCGCCTTCCAGACGACAGGTCATGCCGACAAGAAAGGACCAACAGCAATGTCATCGCGAATTCGTTCTCTGGCCATCGCCTGCGGCCTCGCCGCGGCCTGCTTGGGGGGTACCGCCGTCGGGCCGAGTTTGGCAGCCGGACTGGTGCCGCATACCGCCTCGGCCGATTCCACCGCGGCCACCACGTCGCAGATCCCACCGAACGGCATCACGGTCAACGGCAGCGGCGACGTCACGGTGGTGCCGGACATGGCCGTGGTGACCTTTGGCGTGCTGGTCAACCGTGAGACCGCGCTGGACGCGCAAAACGCCGCCAACACGGTCATCGACGCGGCCGTGAAGAACCTGCACGCCCTGGGCATCCCCGACCGGCAGGTCCAGACCGCCAATATCTCGCTGCAACCGCGCTACGACAACTCGGGCAACGTCATCATCGGCTATCAGGCGACGCAGACCCTGGCCGTCACGGTCTACGGCCTGCGCTTGATCGGCAAGGTCGTCGATGCCGGCGTCTCGGCTCACGCCAACAACAATGTGAGCATCAGCTACGGGCTGCGCGACGAAACGACCGCGCGTACCGCCGCGCTCAAGCTCGCCGTGCAGACGGCGGCCGGGCGCGCCCAGGCGGCCGCGGCCGCCGCCGGCCGCTCGCTGGCCGGGGCCCACATCCAGATCACGGAGTCCAGCACCTCTACGCCGAAGCCGGTGGTGGAGAGCCTGGCCCGCGCCCCCATGGCGGCCGACGGTGCGGTCACCCCGCCGACGCAGTCCTTCGGCGGCCAGTTGACGGTGCACGAAGACGTGACCGTCACCTACACCTTCTAACCCAGGGCATCGACATTCCGGCAGAGAATCCCGCCGGAATCGCCGGCCGGGAGAGAGGCGGACGCGTGCAACCGATGCGGGCAGGCGTCCGCCTCGTGCTGTGATGCAGTACCCTGTAGTCGGTTGAAGATAGAACCGAGGAGCAGCCATGGCCAAGAGTCCACGTCCGCAGACGGCGCAAGAACTGGCTCTCATGCAGGGATTCCCTCCGCCGGAGGATAAACTCGTCACCGTCGCAAATTTCCAGGTGGGACCATACAACCGCTGGGGCTTCCAGCATATCAGCCAGATCCTGCCGACCGCTCCCATCGGCCGGGGGGACGGAACCGCCGCCGCGTTGGAGCGCCGTGCTCAGGATCTGGGTGCCCTGGCCTTCACCGGAGCGGGCGGGCGGATGACGATCGCGGAGATGCTGGAGACCACCTATACCGACGGGTTCCTGGTGCTCAAAGACGGCGCCATCGTCGCCGAGCAGTACTTCAACGGCATGGGCCCGCACACCCGGCATCTGCTGATGTCGGTCTCCAAGTCGCTGACCGGGATGCTGGCCGGCATCCTGGTGGAGCGGGGCCTGCTGGACCCGGGGGCCGTGGTGTCTCGCTACGTCCCGGCGCTGCGCGGCAGCGCCTATGAAGACGCCAGCGTACAGCAGGTGCTGGATATGGTCGCCTCGGTGATCTATAGCGAAGACTACGACGACCCCCGCAGCGAGGTTGCCGCTCAGGACCGGTCCGTCGGCTGGAGGCCGGCCCAGGAGGGCGATATCATCGGCCTGTATCACTTCCTGCCGACGCTGAAGAAGGCGGGAGAGCACGGCACGGCGTTCCAGTACTGCTCCGCCAACACGGACGTGCTGGGGTGGGTGCTGGAGACGATCACCGATACGCCGTTCGCCGACCTGTTCAGCCGCGAAATCTGGTCGAAGCTGGGCGCGGAGGACGACGGCTATATCACCGTCGACCGCTACGGAGCGACGCTGCCCGACGGCGGCTTCTGCCTCACGCTGCGCGACCTGGCCCGCTTCGGACAGATGGTGTTGCAGGACGGGCACTATAACGGCCAGCGCATCGTCCCGGCTCGCTGGATCGACGAGACCCGCCATCGCGGCGATAACCGGCTCTGGCCTACGGACGGGTGGAGAGCGCTGTACCCGCGCGGCAGCTACCACAATCAGTGGAGCAACACTGAGGATGCGCACCGCAGCTTCTTCGGCATCGGCATCAACGGGCAACATCTCTGGCTCGACCCGAGCGCCAACGTGGTGATCGTCAAGTTCTCGAGCTGGCCCATCGCCTGGCCCGCGGAAGGCGACGACACGTACATCGCCGACACCTTCGCCGGCTTCACGGCCATCGGGCAGGCGCTGGCATAGCCTATGCATGGGCGCCTGGGAGGGCGGGACGGCCCTACCTGGGACCGCCAGGGTACCCGCTTGCGGGCTGAGTAGGCGCTTGTCAAGATGGCGTAAGTACGCGTATGGTATACTAGCCATCGGTTTCGCTCCGCCAGACGCCGGCGCTCTACCATCCGGTTGTCTCCACGGCAACCGTACGCCGGCAGGTGCGGCCTCACTGCTAGTGCAGACAGGCCTTTGATGCGCCGCGATGCCGGGCGGCCGTCTGTGAGCGTCATGTTGAGTTTAAGGAACGTGTGACAATGAGCAAGTTACTGGATCTGGTTAAGAGCCGCCAGATGCGAGACGATCTCCCGGTGTTGCATCCGGGTGACACGGTACGCGTGCACGCCCGCATCGTCGAAGGCAACAAGGAACGTGTCCAGATTTACGAAGGGGTGGTGATCCGCCTTCGCCGCGCGCAAAATGCCTCGACCGTTACGGTGCGCCGCATCTCCCACAACGGCATCGGCGTCGAGCGCACCTTTCTGCTGCATTCGCCGCGTGTAGACAGATTCGAGGTCGTCCGCCGCGGACGGGTGCGCCGGGCCAAGTTGTATTATCTGCGCACCCGGCAGGGTAAGTCGGCCCGCATCCGGGAGCTGTTCACGCATCGCGCCAGCGCGCAGGCAACC
>Ga0209062_1004175_pt1 | contig 15538 bp, 9 predicted proteins | sample Coa_R2_2_FD_187158 | JGI IMG/M metagenome (GOLD analysis project Ga0209062, IMG submission 187158) | Surface soil microbial communities from Centralia Pennsylvania, which are recovering from an underground coalmine fire - Coalmine... | ecosystem: Environmental > Terrestrial > Soil > Unclassified ... | reverse complement strand
ATTACCGACAGGCGGCGCGGCATAAGGAATACCAAGAAATTCCGAAACGCCATTGACGACGAAACCCTGCACCTTTCCTTGGGTGGTCGCGACGACCGGACCCGGACCGGCCTGAGCCGGCATAGCGAACGAGCCGACCGCGCAAAGCACCGTGCCAAGCGCAATCGAGGTCTTCAGGGCAGCGCGCACGGCGCGACTGCTCCTCAAAAACGTGAGCATACTCTCCTCCCTTTAGTACTGAGAACACAACCTAAAATTTCAAAGCTACTCATAACGGAACAAAGACTAGAAGAGCCCCGAATTCGGGTCTTCCAAGAAATTCTGGCGCGAAAAATTATTCTGATCGGAAGCATGAAACGGACGAACTCGATCAATCTGGCGAGCGGGTGATGGCTCGTAAGCCATCACCCTGCAGCGTTGCTTCGTTCGTCAGGACGAAGAGCCCTGGATGCTGTCCCAGAAGTCGCACTTGCGCAGCGCGTCGTATTGCTTATCCGTCAGCGTTGAGAGTGCCGGCGAGTTTTGAATGAGCCAAGCCGGGGCGCTCGTGCTCTTCGTATAGCGCGGCCAGGGATAATTTCCCTGCCCGTTCGGATTCCCCGTCCATGCAAAGTTTGTCCAGGCCGCGACGAGCTGATCCGATAGATTCTCCTGTTTCGCACTCAGCGTGTGCGTGGTGCCATCCGGCCCACCGTGCCAGAGCGGGAACAGATATTGAATATCGGCGGTGTGATAGGCGAGCGCGAGGAAACCCGGCATCGGCGGGAAATAAAATGGCGCCGTTTGATCGTCGAACTCGTAGACGTAAAGCGGTATCTGAGACACAACCAACTTATCGAACCGCCGTTCGCTGCAGATCCCCGGATCGGTGCCGGCTCTGTCCCACGCGAGTTGCGGGCTCGCATAGCCGCTGAGCGGATATTGCGCGAGAACCTTCGCCGCCGTGCCTGCCGGGTAGGTCGGCGGAGCATAGGTTGTCTTGACGTAATTTTCGTATTGTGCCGCCGTAAGCGGCTCCCTGGGCGATTCGAAATATTCGGTAATGGCGAGAGTGAAATTCTCTTCGTCGAGTGTATTTCCATTCATCAAAGGCACATGATTGAACTGGCCGTTGGCGAAAGCCGTGAGCGGTTCCGACGGTATGACCGTACCGTCAACCATCGGCCCAATGACATATTGGCTCGTCGCCGATGCCGTCCCTGCCAGTTCCTCGATCTTTGCGGCGGGCAAGGCGCGCAGACATTTGGCAACCGCGGGGCCCGTGCCGGAGCCGCAACCGGCGGCCTTGGCAAAGGCTATGCCGGTCGCCTCTGCGGACGCGAGGCTCGGGAAATTAAAGGCGGGGCAAAAGCTTTCGCAAATCCCGCGTTCGAACAAGCCATTGGCCAGCGGTGACAGCATTGCAATGCCGGTGTCCACCGCACCCGCCGACTGACCGCCGACGGTGACATTGTTCGGATCGCCGCCGAAATTGGCGATATTCGCCCGGATCCATTTCAGCGCGAATTGCTGATCGAGAATGCCATAATTGCCGAACGTATGACCTTCGTTGTCGAGCGCCGGGTGGGCGAGCCAGCCCATCAGGTTCAGACGATATTCGGCGGTGACCACCACCGTATGGCCTTGCGCAGCGAGCTTGCTGCCGTCGTAGCCGGGCGTCTCACCATCGAAATTTCCGCCGCCATGAATCCAGAAGATGACCGGTAGCTTTTCGTTCTTCGCTCCGTTGGTATCGGGCGTGAACACGTTGAGATAGAGACAGTCTTCATTATTGTTCGGTGGCCCGGCGAAGACGCCGAGCGTCGTGACCTGCGCGCAGATCGGCGCATAGGCGGTCGCCTTCAACGGCTTCGTCCACGAAGCGTGCTTGATCGGAGGCCGCCAGCGCAGATTGCCGGTGGGCGGTGCTGCATAGGGAATGCCGAGAAATTCGGCGACACCGTTCTGCAGGAAACCTTGAACTGGGCCTTCGTTGGTCTGAACGATCGGGGCGGCCGCGCGAGCCTCGATCGGCAGCAGCGCCGCCATCATGACCCCGATGGTCAAGCAAGTTCTCAATGCCGGGCCGGAGCACGACGAGACGCTCCGCTTCAAAAGCTTAGACACGGCTTCCTCCATTTGGCTGCTCCCCCGTGAGCAGAAGTCTGGAGGATTTTTGCCCGCTCAGTCTTTCAGGAAATTTCGATACACCGGAAACAGACTTCTATTTTATTGCTGGATAACTTCTAAGCGCAAGCGGAGCAGGCGATTTGGATTCTCAGCCGATTGCATCGCCTGTTCCGAACGTCTTGCGAAAATTGGCGGCCACCACGGTGGCCGCCATTTCCGTTCGCATATTCGCTTATCTTAGTAAGCCGCCCCATAGGTGTAGGGCAGAATGCCGGCCCAGAAGGCACACATGTGACGCTGCGCATATTGTGCCGCCGTCAGCGTCGAGAGCGCCGAGATGTTTTCCGACAGATATTGACGCGTCGAGCCTGTCCAACGGTGCCACGGCACGGTGCCGGTTCCGTTCGCATTGCCGGTGTTTGCGAAGTTCGTCCAAGCGGCCACGAGTTCGTTCGACAATATGGTCTGCTTGGCGTTGAGCGGATGCGGAATTCCCGCGTTGCCGCCGTGATAGAACGGGAAGAGATATTGGATATCGGCCGTATGATAGGCCCACGACACGAAGCCCGGCAGTTTCGGGAAGTAGAACGGCGCCGTCCGGTCGTCGAACTCATAGGCGTAGAGCGGCACTTTCGTGCCAAGGAGGTCGTTGACGTGCGTTTCGGCGCAAGACGCCGGATCCGTTCCAACGGCATCCCAAGTCAGCTGCGCGGAGGGGTACGCGCTCAAAGGATAATGAGCCAGAACCGCCGCGGCAGTCCCGGCCGGATAGGGCAGACCCGGCGGAAGCGCGTTCGGTGCGGTATAAGTCGTATTGACGAAGGCTTCGTACTGGGCCGCGGTCAAAGGTGCTTGCGGAGATTCGAAATATTCGATGATTGCGGTGAAGAAGTTTTCCTCGTCTTCCACGCGCCCGTTCATGATGGTCATCGGCTTATTGAACGCGCCGGTATGCCAGGCCTGGATCGGCAGAACCGGCAGCACCGTGCCATCGACCATTGGTCCCTGGATGTACGGACTGGTCGCGCTCGCCGTTCCGGCAAGCGACTCGATCGTCGCGGCAGGAAGCGCGCGCAGACATGCGACGCGGGCAGCCGGGGTCGATTGTGAACCGCAGCCCGCCGCGGCCTCGAATGCCGCGCCCTTGTTCTCGGCGACCGACAGCAGTGCTTCATTGATCGGGCACGAGCTTTCGCAGATCCCGTGCTCGAGCAGCCCGGCCGACAACGGCGATACCATATTGATGCCGGTATCGCTCGCGCCTGCCGACTGGCCGCCGACCGTGACGTTGGTGGGGTCACCGCCGAAATTGGCAATATTGGTCTGCACCCACTTGAGCACGAATTGCTGGTCCATGATCCCGTAATTTCCGAACGGGTGGCCTTCGTGATTGTCGATGTCCGGAAGCGCCATGAAACCCATGAGGTTCAGGCGGTAATTGAGGGTGACGACGACCGTATTGCCTTGCGAGGCCAGCTTGCTGCCGTCGTAGTCGTTGCTCTCCCCGTCGTAGTTGCCGCCGCCGTGGATCCAGACGAGCACTGGACGTTTTGCGGTGGCGCTGGGGTTTGGCGTGAAGACGTTCAGATAAAGGCAATCTTCGTTGTTGTTCGCGGGCCCGGCGAACACGCCGAGGGTCGTGATTTGCGCGCAGGTCGGCCCAAAGGCAGTCGCCTTCTTGACGCCGCCCCAAGGCGCGTGGGCGATCGGCGGGCGCCAGCGCAGATTACCGACAGGCGGCGCGGCATAAGGAATACCAAGAAATTCCGAAACGCCATTGACGACGAAACCCTGCACCTTTCCTTGGGTGGTCGCGACGACCGGGCCCGGACCGGCTTGAGCCGGCATAGCGAACGAGCCGATTACGCAAAGCGCCGTACCCAGCACAATCGAAGTCTTTAATGCTGCGCTTCCGACGTGCTTGTTGAGGCGTGAGGATAGATAGCTCCGAAAATGCATAAGCATATTCTCCTCCCAGCTTTCGCTTAACGAATGCGAGACAAGCTAGAGGAGCCGAAAATCTGCGTCTTCCAGAAAATTCGGACCCGGAGAAAGAGTGTTCGATTCGAGCAGCAGGACGTTCGTCGAGATAACGGAACAAGAGATCCGTGAAAGAAATATGGACGGCGCGCGACGATTGCGAACCAAGCGAGGGCGCACTCAATTTTCTTGAAATGGCTTTGCCATCTTCATCGGGTCGACGATCCGATCGAAGTCTTCTTCCGTGATGAAGCCGAGCCGCACCGCAGATTCCCTGAGCTCGAGATCATGTTCCAGCGCATAATGGGCGACGCGCGCGGCCTTGTCATAGCCGATCTCCGGCGCGAGCGCAGTCACGAGCATCAGCGAGTTTTCGACGTCTTGCGCAATCTTCCTACGGTTGGGCCGCGTGCCCTCCACGAGAAATTTGCGGAAGTTCGTGCAGCCGTCGCTGAGCAGCGTAATCGACTGCATGATATTGTGGATGATGAGCGGCTTATAGACATTCATCTCCAGATAGCCGCCTGCCCCGCCGAAACCTATCGCCACATCATTCGCCATCACCTGAACGGCGATCATGGTCAGTGCCTCGGCTTGCGTCGGATTCACTTTCCCCGGCATGATGGACGAGCCCGGCTCGTTTTGCGGGATGAGCAATTCGGCAAATCCTGCGCGCGGGCCGCACGACATCAGCCTGATGTCATTGCCGAGCTTATAGAGCGAAACCGCGAGCGTGCGCAGCGTCGAGGAGAGCTGGACGAGCGCGTCATGTGCACCCTGCGCCGCGAATTTGTTCGGCGCGCTCACGAAAGGCATGCCGGTAATTTTCGCGATCTCCGCCGCGGAAGTTTCTGCGAAACCGGGCGTCGCGTTGATTCCTGTACCAACTGCCGTGCCGCCCAAAGCGAGCCGATAGAGGCCTTTCAACGCCTCCGCAATCCGCTCGAGGTCCTCCGCCAGCATTGCCGCATAGCCCGACCATTCCTGCCCGAGCGTCAGCGGCGTTGCATCCTGCATGTGAGTTCGGCCGATCTTGACGATATCTTCCCATTCGCCGGCTTTTGCCGTGATCGCATCGCGCAGCGCCGCGACCGCCGGCATGAGCCTACGCGTTACGGCGATCGCCGCCGCGACATGCATGGCCGAGGGAAACGTGTCGTTCGAGGATTGCGCCATGTTCACGTGATCATTTGGATGAACGGGCACTTTGCTGCCGAGCGCCGTACCGGCGATTTGGCAGCAACGGTTTGAGATCACTTCGTTCACGTTCATGTTGAACTGCGTCCCGCTGCCCGTCATCCATACATGCAGCGGAAACATATCATCATGCTGCCCGGCCAAAATCTCTTCGCACGCCTGTACGATCAACGCATGCGCGTCACCGTCGAGGGCTCTTGCTGCGTAATTCGCATGCGCCGCCGCTTTCTTGACGATGGCATAGGCGAGAATCATCTCTCGCGGCATGAGATCCTTGCCGATGCTGAAGTATTCGAGCGCGCGCTGAGTTTGTGCTCCCCAAAGCTTATCGGCGGGAACACGGACTTCGCCGAGACTGTCGGTTTCCGTGCGAAAACCCGTCATCGTCTCCTCCCTCTGGTCTCGCTCGCAATGTAGCGATACTGCCGCCGTATAACGACGCCGGAGAGTAAAACATAAAGTCGGATTTAGTCGCCGATTTCAATCCCGGCGACATCGGATACGTCAGGAAATCGCTCGGCCATTATATCGAGAATACCGGCGATGCCGATCTCGTCTTCCTCGAAATTTTCCGCACCGATCGATACGAGGAAGTCTCTCTCTCCGATTGGCTTGCGCATACGCCGCCGCAAATGGCTGCCGCCACGCTCAACCTCGATCCGGTGACAATCGCGACATTCCCGAAGAACCGTCCGGACATCATGCCGGTCTAGAGGCAAGCACGTGGTGGAGGGACGCCGGGAACCCGTCGTCCCCTTCGCTCCATGTGCGGTAGCCTGTCGGGAGCGCCAAGCCGATGTCGTCAGCCTGCTTCGGCGTGGGCTGCGGCCACTTGCTTGCGCAATTCATCGGCGATTTCGAGCATGTCGCCGACAATGCCGTAAGCGGCTATGCCGAAGATCGACGCTTCCGGATCCTTGTTCACCGCGACGATGGTCTCGACGTGTTTCATGCCCCATTGGTGCTGAACCGCGCCCGAAATTCCCATCGCGATATAAAGCGAGCACTTCGCCGCCAATTGTCCGGATTGCCCGACCTGCCTTGCCTTGGGCAACCATCCATTATCGGCGATCGGACGCGAACAGCCGAGCGTTGCCCCTAGGCTCTCGGCAAGTTCCGCAAATTGTTCGATATTGGCCTCATCGCCGATGCCGCGACCGATCGAGAGAATGAATTTGGAGCCGGGAATATCGATCCCGCCGCTCGGCGGCGGATCGCGCCATTCGAGATGGGAGCTGCGCGGCTTGACGCCTTCGACTTCAAGCGCGGTGATCTTGGGAGACGCCAGCTCGGTTGGAGCGCGGAACGCGCCGCTGCGCAGCGTAAGAATGACCTGCTGCTTCTGCGGAAAATCGAGCTCGACCCAGACCTTCTCTTGATAGCCGGCGCGCGTCGCGACGATCTCCCCCGCCTCGCGCCTGATGCCGAAGACGTCGGTCGCAAAGCCTGCATCGAGCGCGATTGCCAAGCCCGGGGCAAGCCCCCAACTATCGATGCTGTGAGGCAAGAGGATGAGCGAGGGCTTGCGTTCCTCGATCACTCGGCTCAGCACGGCCTCATAGACGTGCGGTTCGAATTCTTTCGCCGCGGGATTGGCAACCGTGATGATTTCATCGACCGCGCCGACCGCGAAAGGCTCGACATATTTTTGCGGCTCGGCGGCGATGATCAGGATCGCGAGAGGTCCGAGATCGGCTTTGAGCGCTTCGGCTGCACCGATCGCCTCGAGCGATCCGGGCCGAGCTTCCCCGCGCCTATGTTCTGCGAGCACCAAAATGCCGGACATTAGTGAAGTGTCTCCTTGATAATTTCGAGCAGGCGCGCAGCCTGTTGCGCCGGTGTTCCCTCGATCATTTCGCTTCGGCGGCGATCGGGCGGGAACATCCGGCGCACACGGCTCAATGAGCCGGGAACACCGATTTCAGCTTCGCTGAGCCCAAGCTCCTCGGCGGTCAGGACGTCGAGCGGCTTGGCATTGGCTTGTTTGATACTGCGCAACGAGGCATAGCGCGGCTTATTAATGCCAAGCTGAATCGTGACGACGGCAGGCGTTTCGAGCTCGAGCCTCTCCACGAGGCCGCCTTCGAGCTCGCGCTCGACGAGCGCCGATTGTGCTCCCGGCCGATAGTCGAGATGCGTGATGACGGCCGCATGCGGCCAGTGGACGAGGCCGGCGACCGCCATTCCGGTCTCGGCATGTGCATGATCGGAAGATTGTGCGCCGCAAAGAACGAGGCTTGGCTGCTCGCGCTCGACCACCTTGGCAATAATGCGCGCAATCGCGATCTGATCGGAACCCTCGAGCGCGTCCTGCCAGATGCGGATCGCCCGGTCGGCACCCTTCGCCAAGGCCTTGCGCAGCACTTCGTCGGCATCTTCCGGTCCGATCGTCAGCGCGATGACCTCGACGCCGGCATCGGGATTTGCTTCCTTGATCTGGACCGCTGCCTCGATCGAATATTCGTCGAATTCGTTGAGATCGAACTCGCAGAAATCCGGCTCGACGTCGCGCCCATCCTCGCGCATTTCGAATTCGTCATCGAGCGAGGCAACGCGTTTGACCGGTACGATTATCTTCATCACTCCACCTGCTTAGCCAATGCTTCGCACGCTATCGACGCGACCCACGTGGTTCGCTTTTTTCCGAGCGAACATGCTAGTTTGCCTCCAGAGCGAGCTTCGCCGCCGGGCGCGCTTCGAGGTCCATCGCTTCCGCCAGGAGCTCAGTGAGCTCGAGAACGCGGAACTTGCCTTCGTTGCCGGAGGTCTTCACCGCATCCTCCAGCATCGTCATGCATTTCGGACAATTGACGAGGAGAACGTCGAGACCTTCGATCTCGGCTGCTTCGCGTGCGCGGATCTCGCCGACCTTCGTTGTGCCGGGCGGATCGGGAATCCACACGCGCCCGCCTCCTCCGCCGCAGCAGAAAGAATTGTCCCTGTTGCGAGCAAGCTCGACCAGGTTGGCGCCGGTCTGCGCAATCACGTCGCGGGGCGGATCATATCCTTTGTTCAATCGGCCGAGATGGCAGGGGTCGTGATAGGTCACGGTGTAATCGAGCTTCTGCTTCAGGGCGATGCGGCCGCTCGCGACGAGCTCGCGCAGAAAGGCGCTGGCGTGGTCGACCTGATAGACCCCACCGAAATCCCGATATTCGTTCTTCAGCGTGTTGTAGGAATGGGGATCGGTCGTCACGATGCGATCGAAGGTGCATTTGGCGAGCGCTTCGATATTGCCATGCGCAAGCTCCTGATAAAGCCCCTCCTCGCCGACGCGCCTGATATCATTGCCGGCCGTCGTCTCGCCCTCATAGAGAATGCCGAAATCGACTCCTGCGGCGTGCAGGATCTTGGCGAAGGCGCGGCTCACCTTTTGATTGCGCGGATCGAAGCTCGCGTAGTCGCCGACGAACCAAAGCACATCGACCGGCTCCTTGCGCGCGTCCTTGATCGCGAAAGGCAGTTGCTTGGTCCATTGCGGACGCTTGCGGCGGCTCTCGTTGAACGAATTGCCGGTCTTGTTGACGGCGCCGAGCGTGCGCTGCAAGCCGGGGTCCATTACGCCTTCATCGACGAGCGTGCGCCGGAACATATTGATCAGCGGCACATGTTCGACCGCGACCGGGCAGATTTCCGTGCAGGCGCCGCATTGGCGGCAGGCCCAGAGCGTATCGGGGCGGATCTGCGCGACTCCCTCGCCGATGAGCGAGATCGGCTCGTGCGCTCGCGGAAAAAATTCGCCAAGCTCGCGATTTGCATGTTCGCGAATTGTGAGGATGAGATCGCGCGGGGAAAGCGGATAACCGGCCGCGCGGGCCGGACAGGCTTCGTGGCACCGGCCGCATTTCGTGCAGGTATCGGCCTGGAGCAGATAGCGGCTGTCGAGGTCGCCAATGAATTTATAGCCGATGCTGCCCTGATCGAGCCTGCCTTGCGGGAGGCGCGCGACTGCCGCGGGGTCTCTCATCAGCCACGTGGCGGCGGCCGTCACGATATGCTTGGCCTTGGTATAAGGAATAAGCGCGATGAAGGTGAGCGCGAGCAGCCCATGCGTCCACCAGAGCGCCATGCGCAATATGCCGGCGCCTTGCGCATCGAACCCGAGGCCTTGCAGGAGGTTCGCCACCATCGCACCGACTGGCGACCACCAGCGCGTCTGCCAGACGGCCGGCTCGTGCTGCAGCCAGACAAGCCGAGCGCCGGACGCAATAAATCCCGTGATGCCGATGAGGATCAAGGTCCAAAGGAAAGCCCAATCCTCGATCCGATAGGACGTGCGATCGAAATCAGCATCGGCAGGATTGCGATCAGGGCGCGCATAATCGAGCTTCGGCGGGCGTAGCCAACCCCTCCGATACATCATGTAGAGCACGCCGGCGATAAGCGCCGCGCCTGCAACATTCATCGTCAGTTTGAAGACGAGATAGAAGGCGCCATACCAGAATCGGGCGTGGAAAACAGGGGCAATGTCGTGGTCGAGCGTAATGATCGACGTGCCGACGAAGAGAAGAACGAAGCCATAGAAGATCGCGGCGTGCAGCCAGCCGGCGGAGCGGTCGCGGCGTCTAACGCTCGCGTGCGAGGCGATCACATAGGCCGCTTGGGCAGCCCTGCGTGTCAGCGCCGGCCAAGCGATGGACTTCGGATGAACGCCGCGCAAATATTTGCGGGCTTGGACGTAGACGCCCCATACGAAAGCGGCGATGGCAGCAACGGCATAGGCGTAAAACAGCGCCACCATCCAGGGCGTGAAATCCTGGAAGAGAATGCGCGTGACCTCAGTCTGATCGATGCCGTTGGGGATCATCTCGTCGCAATTCCGCAGAACCGGCCGGACCAAAATGTCCAGCCGGATGGCGGTTCTCGAGAAAGCCGATCAAGGTCGAGCGGCACGGCGCCCGGATCAGACCGCATATTGGATCTCGTAAGATCCACCAGGCTGATAGGGGCTTCCATAGACCGCCGCCTCGCGCCGATAAGGCTTGGGCTCCTGCGGGTTTTGCTCTTCGATCTCGCGCGCGAGCCGGTGACCGTCGAAGGTCGCGTCCGCGATCAATTTCGGCGCCCAAGCGTCGCCGATGACATAGACGCCCTTGATGCCATTGGCCGCCCACTCGCCCTGCCGCGCCTTCAGCCCGCGGTAGAGAGTATCGTTCGAACGCCGACCGGTCACCACGACGAGCGTGTCGAAGTCGTACCATTTGTGGGTCGCATTGGCTTTGCGCGGCACTTTTCCCGGGCCCATATATTGGCGGCGATAGCCGTCGCCCCAAATGCTATAGAGCTCGATGCGGCCTTCCTCGACACGGCTCGCCCAAACGTCATGCATGACGTTGACATGGAGCTCGTGCAGCATGCGTTGCGCGTTCGGATATTCGAGCGTGAAGCGCATGTAGCGGGCAAGCTCGACGCCCGATGCAAGCGTCACCTCATGACCTGCCTCGGTGAGCTTCTGCGCGAGGCTCGGCGCCATGAAATAAATGTCCGCATTGAGGATCATCACGCGCCTGCCGATCGGCTTCGTCCCGCGGATCACGTCTTCCGGAGTCAAAACATAAGGATGGACCTGCTCCAGCCCTGGCAGCGGCGCATGGGTCAAGCAATTGGTTCCGTCGCTGACCCACGGAGCACCGGTCGCGATCACCACCTTGTCGGCCCCGTACTGGAGGACGTCGTCGACAGTGAGCGGCTTGCTGCCCAGAGCGAGACGGCTGTCGCGGCTCTTTTTCAGGAGCTTGCCGAGCTGAACCTCGCGATAGTCGCGGTGAAAGCCCCATTCGCCGAGACCCGGCAGGGTCGCAATGTCATTCACGCAGCCGCCGACCTTCTCGGCGCTATCGACGAGGTGAACGACATAGCCGCGCTCGAGCAGGACGCGCGCGCATTCTGAGCCGGCAGGACCCGCACCAACGACCAAAATACTGTCGTCCGATCCGCGCTTGGGGAATTTCTCCGGATGCCAGCCGCGGCGGAATTCCTCCCCGGCCGTGGCATTCTGCGTGCAGATCATGGGTGGCCCGCCGATCTCCCAACGCGAAATGCAGACATTGCATCCGATACAGGTGCGGATGTCGTCGAGACGGCCCTCCCTGATCTTCTGCGGCAGGAAGGGATCGGAGATCGACGGGCGCGCCGCGCCGATCACGTCGAGCTCGCCATTGCGCACGACCTCGAGCATTTTCTCCGGGTCGGTGAAGCGCCCGACGCCGAGCACGCATTTCTTCGAGACCTGCTTGACGAATTTCTGCCACGACAATTGGTGGCCCTGCCGATAGAAGCGCGAGGGGCCCGCATCTTCGCCCCATTCCGCGATGTCGCCGACATTCACGTCCCAGAGATCGACGAGATCGTCGGCGAGCTCGATGAACTTGACTCCTTCGCGCTCGATTTCGATTCCTTCTTCGCCGATCAGCGTGTCGACGGCAAAACGCGTTGCGATCGCGCAATCGCTCCCGATTGCCTTGCGCATTTTCTCGATCGTCTCGATCCAGAACCGCGCACGATTCTCGAAACTGCCGCCGTATTTGTCGGTCCGCTTGTTGTAATAACGCGAGAGGAATTGGAGCGGCAGGTAGGAGTGCGCGCCGTAGCAATAGACAATGTCGAATCCAGCATCGCGAGCGCGTCGCGCCGCCTCGACATAGAATTCCTGGACGCGATTGATGTCGTCCTGATCCATCTCGTGACAATAGGTCAGCGCCTCGAACTCGGAGGCATACTGGCTCGGGCCGCGCGGCGTCTCGCGCGATTCCATGCATGGTGCATGCGAGCTTCCGTACCAGAGCTCCACGCCGGCCAGGGCGCCGTATTTATGGATCTCCTTCGTCATCGCAGAGAGATTGCGGACATCGCCATCGTCCCACAAGCGGGCCGACAGACGATGCGTATCGTCCGACTCCGGATGGATCGAGCAATATTCGGTGTTCATTGCGGCCCAGCCACCTTCGGCTTTCAGCGAGCGGTGCGCCGCCTGAAAGCCGGGCCGATCCGACCCTGCGCCGATACAGTGAGGGACTTGATAGAATCGATTTTTGAGGACCTTGGGACCAATCTTGATCGGCTCGAACAAGACGTCGAATTTGCCTTTGGCCATTACCTTTTCGAGCGCCATCCTCAACCCTCTTTAAATTTTACGCCGTCGAAACGGCCCTGGCATGATTGAAGAGAGCATGAAGCACCTGCGCCTCGCGCCCCATGCTTCCGCATGGAGCCGGGCCCATAGCGTCCTCCCCGAACATCTCCTCAAGCTCTTGATTAGAATGAGTTAAACCAAGGCCGGCGGCACGAGCAATAATGCCAATTGGACCTACGGCGCTGCCAAAAGTGGCGCGCTCTGGCAGGCAAGACAAAATGAAGCCTTGGCTCTGGCCATTCTGCTGCGCCGCCAAATGCGGAGCGGCTGCAAATCCGGAGCGCTTGCGCATGCGCGCTCCAATTGCCTCGCGAACAGGCAGAGGCGCATGTTCGCCGTGCAGACTGCAAACAACGCTTCCCCGCGGCGCTTATGTTCGGTCGGAAATCTGGCCGAGAGTGCCAGGATCGTGGCGCTTACGCGCATGCTGCGCGCGTCGTCGCCTGGAACGGGATTTGCTACTCGAAATCAGATACCGAGGCGGGAGCGGGCGATGTTCACGAGCGAGCGAGCAACAAAGCCAAGAAGGCGTTGCAAAGTGCGGTCAATTAGGATTTCCTATAGGGCAAAATAAGATTCCAATTCGTGGGATTGGACCATGTCGCAAACGACTGGATACGGGAGAGACGCCGGCGCCGCGGAGGCGGCGTCTCTGCGCCTCAACGGCAAGGAATGGTTCGCGCGGCTCGGAGAGGTCGCCAAGTCGATCGGATCGGGTGAATTTCACCGGGAGCTGATCGATCTCTACGGCTCGAGCATCCAGCACGAATCCACCTGGATCATTCACTTCTCGCGCGCCGCTCCGCCCGAGGTCATCTACACCCACAATGTGCCCGAAGAAGTCGTCGGCACCTACAACAGCACGTTCGCGCAGGTCGATCCATTCTCGCATTATTGGAAGCATCATCCCCGCCCCGGCGTGTTGCCGCTTTCGCAAGCAAAGACGCAATCGAGAGAGGCGAAGATCTATAGCGAGCTCTTCCTGCCGCGGGCGCATATTTCCGACGAAATGGCGATCATGCTCCCGACGGTCGGCCAGTGCTGTTTCGGCCTGTTCCTCGAGCGCGAATCGGGCCATTTCTCGAGAGCCGACGTCGAACGGGCGCAAACGATTTTTCCGGCGCTCGAAGGCTGTCACCGCGCCCATGTCGGATGGATCTTCAACGATCTCGGCAATGTCAAAAGGGCCAAGGCACAGCCCTATGTCGACAAGCCGATGTTGATTCTCGATCGTTTCGGCAGCGAGGTCTATTCAAACGATGCCTGGAACGATGCCGTCGCGGCCGACAACGCCCTCATGCCGCTGGTGCGCGGCCTTCTGCCTGTATCAGGCACACAGACGCGGCTCGTCGATAATTTCGTCCTGAGCTTCGAAGCGCTCGATCGCTCTTTCCCCTTGGCGCCAGGGGGGCGGATGTTCGTCCTCGAGCCACGGGCCACCGCGGTGGATTTCGAGACCGTCAATCGGGAAGCGAACCTTTTGGATATGTTTACGCGGCGCGAGCGCGATATCTTGAACCTGATCATGAATTGCCGCTCGACCGGACAGATCGCGCAACAATTGCAGATCAGCAAAGGCACGGTGAAGAATTACCGGTTGCGGATCTATCGCAAAGCCGATGTCGTCTCCGAACGGGAATTGGTGAAGAAATTCGCGCCGCTGTTCCGCTGAGGCGGCGCCCCGAAACAATCCGGGATCGTCCGGTGCGATCACGGATTGTTTCGGGCGACGGGACCGCGGCTAAGCGCGCTCCTCCAAAGGATGCGTGCGAAGACGCAGCGGATCGTAGAACGGAACTTTGACCACGCGTGCCTTCAGCACGCCGTTGCCCGTCCTGATCTCGAATTCGGTGCCATTGGAGTCCAATGCCGGTTTCACATGGGCGAGCGCCAGCGAGCGCATGAGATGCTGGCTATAGGTGCTGCTGTTGATGAGGCCGACCTCTTCGCCGTTCCTGTAAAGCTTGGTACCGGGCTCGATCGCTTCATGATGATCGATCTCGATTCCGACCTGGCTCACGCGCCGCTGATCGCGCCTCCGGATGAGCGCTTCCTTGCCGCGGAAGGAGGGCTTATCGAGATCCACGGTCCAGTCGACGCCCACTTCCCACGGCGTGGTGTCGCCCTTCGGCATGTCATAGGGGAAAAATAGAAGAGCGGCCTCGACGCGCACGATGTCGAGACACGCCCATGATGCCGGCATGATGCCGAACTCTTTCCCCGCTTCGAGAATGGCATCCCATATCGCGACCGCATCCGCCGCACGGCAGAAGACCTCGTAGCCCTTCTCTCCTGAATAGCCGCCGCGCGCGATCGACACGTCGTAGCCGAAGAGCTTCGTCCGTGCATGTTCGAAATAGCGCAAACCGGCGAGCTTGAAAGGCGTATGCGGAGCCAGAATGGCAAGCGCTTTCGGCCCCTGCAGCGAGAGCACATGGGTGTCGTTGTCCTTACGAAAGTGGACGTCGCGCCCCTCGCCGACCTGCGGCAAAACCTCTTCGAGCGTGCCGCCGCCATGCGAGATCCGGTAAGCCGCCGGCCCGTCGCAATAGACCAGAACGTCGTCGATCAATGAGCCGTTCTCGTCGACGATATTGCTGATTCGCGATTGGCCGGGCGCGATCTTGGCGATGTCGGACGTGAGCAGCTCATTCAAAGCCGCGAGCGAATCCTTGCCGGATACATCGATCAAGCGCAGAGACGAGACATCGAACAATCCCGCCGCATTGCGCACGGCCTCGGTCTCCACATAGGGGTCGGTCGCATAATATTGTGGAATCGGCATGTCGTTCCACGAAGATTCGAATTTCGTTCCCAACGCGCGGTGGCGATCGTTGAGGATCGACTGGCGCGAGAAAACATGGGTGTTCATCGAGGGCTCCTTTGCGCGTATCCGAAATGCGTGTGCGCGCCCGCAGCGAGCTGCGGGCGCCTCTCGTGATCAGAGCCGGAAGATCCAATTGGCCAGCAGCACGACGACTAGACCGCCGACGAGCGTCACGTAGGGAAGAATGCCGGCCTTCTTGCGGGCGATCTCGCTGGCGCCGCCGACATGCAGATCCTCGAGCATTTCGTGCGGAAACTTGCCGCCGTCTTGAATGTAGTGACGGAAGACGAAGA
>Ga0209062_1004168_pt1 | contig 15561 bp, 11 predicted proteins | sample Coa_R2_2_FD_187158 | JGI IMG/M metagenome (GOLD analysis project Ga0209062, IMG submission 187158) | Surface soil microbial communities from Centralia Pennsylvania, which are recovering from an underground coalmine fire - Coalmine... | ecosystem: Environmental > Terrestrial > Soil > Unclassified... | reverse complement strand
TGTACTGCACCGCCCACAGGCTCTACCTCTTCGGCGAGCCTGGTCTTTTGCTGTTCATGCTGAAAATATTCAGGCACCATTTCCCCCTTTTACGGAATCACAGAACATCGTCTGTCTCTTCCTGCGTGCCTTTCCTCGAGGAGGGGCGGGGAGTATGGCCCGTTTGCTTTTCCAACCCGTTTTGCGCGTGCTGCGCGACGAACTTATAGCCGATGCCGCGTACAGAGACAATATGTGTTGGCCTGTCGGCGTCCTCTTCCAGCTTCATGCGCAGGCGTCGAATGTAGACATCGACGATGTTGCTGCTGCTATCGCGCTCATTCCAGATTTCCGCCAGCAACTGGTCGCGTTTGACCACCTGGCCGGGGCTGGCCATCAACAGGCGCAGCACCTGCATCTCTTTCGGCGTCAGCAGAACAGGCGCGCGACCGGGTATGACGATCTTCAGTTCGGCGGGCAGCAGTTCGATCTGCCCCACGCGCAGGCTCTGGCCGTTCTCCCTGCCCATCTTTTTCACCCTGCGCATGACGGCCTGCACGCGCGCCACCAGTTCCTGGTGATTGAAGGGCTTGCAAATATAATCGTCGGCGCCTACCTCAAAGCCCTGCAACTTATCCTCGATGGCATCTTTGGCCGTCATGAAGATAATGGGCATCTCATAGCCCTCGTCGCGCAGCTTCTGGGACAACTCAAAGCCGCTGATATGAGGCATGCTCACGTCAAGAATGAGCAGGTCTGGCTCTCTGCGCTCAATCATCTGCATGGCAGCGCGCGGGCTATCCAGTGTTTCAACCTCATAGCCCACTTTGTGCAGGACAAACTGCACTAATGTATTGGCGAAACGGTCGTCGTCAACGACAAGTATATACACGACTCTTCCCCTCTCTTCAGAATGTTGCCACATCTTCCACCACATCCCCTCATCCATCATGAATCTGTATTGCGACGGTATCTCTACCGCCGGTGAGATCGCTTCCGTCAGCCAGCGCAGACGGGGGATTTCTGCGACTGCCGCTAGCGAGAGCGCGAAGTGGCGCGCTGTTTTTCCAGAAAGATGATGAGAATCGCCACGTCAGCCGGGGTGACTCCCTCTACCCGTGAAGCCTGACCAACGGTGCGCGGGCGAATTTTCGACAACTTCTGGCGCGCCTGTGTGCGCATATGCAGGATATCATCATAATTGATGCCTTCCGGGATAAGCTGCTCTTCGAGCCGCTGCGTGCGATGCACGGCCTGCTCCTGCTTGCGCACATAGTTCTCGTACTTCACCTGTAACTCTACCTCTTCGGCGGTATCTTCGTCAAGTGCGGCCAGTGATGAGGGGGAAACAAGCTGCGAAAGCTGGCGCACCTGCTCGTAGCGTACCTGCGGGCGGCGCAGCACCTCCTTCGCGGAAAGCGCCTGCCCGAGCGGCGGTATGCCCAGCTCCTGCGCATAGGACTCAAGCTGGCGCGACGAAGTGAGATAGACGCTATCGAGTTGCCCGATTGTCCTCTGAATGTTCTCGCGCTTGCGCGCCACGCGCTCGTATCGTTCGTCATCGATCAGGCCAAACTGGTAGGCATAGTCGCTCAGGCGCAGGTCGGCGCTGTCCGGGCGCAGGAGCAGGCGATATTCGGCGCGCGAGGTGTGCAGGCGGTATGGCTCGCTCATCGGGCGCGTGACGAGGTCATCGATGAGAACGCCAATGTACGCCTCGTGGCGCCCCAGCACGAATGGTTTCTCGCCGCGCACATGCAGGGCTGCGTTGATGCCTGCCATAATACCCTGCGCTGCCGCCTCCTCGTAGCCTGAGGTACCGTTGATCTGTCCCGCCAGGAAGAGGCCGGAGACCGGCTTTGCCTCCAGCGTCGGGAACAGTTGCTCCGGCGGTACATAATCATATTCGACGGCATAGCCCACACGCATCATCTCCGCGTGTTCCAGTGCCGGGATGCTGCGCAGCATGGCCAGCTGCACATCCTCCGGCAGGCTCGTATTCATGCCTTGCACATAGACCTCGCCCGTGCGCCAGCCCTCCGGCTCCAGGAAAATCTGATGCGAACTCTTATCGGCGAAGCGCACGATCTTGTCCTCTATCGAGGGGCAATAACGCGGCCCGATGCCCTCAATGATGCCCGTGTAGAGGGGCGAGCGGTGCAAATTATCGCGAATGATCTGGTGGGTTTGCGCGGTGGTGCGCACGAGATAGCAGGGCAACTGTGGTCGCCAGCCGTGCAGGTCTTCGTCCGTGACCGGATAGACCGGGTTGGGGCGACCGCCGGGAAGCTGCACATCCTCGCGTGCGCGCAGGTCTTGCGAAAAGTAAAGCGGCACGCGGCTGCCCGGCTGCGGCTCCGTTTTACTGAAATCGATGCTGCGTGCATCGATGCGCGGCGGCGTTCCTGTCTTAAAGCGGCGTACTTCCAGCCCCAGCGCCCGTAGCGAGTCGGAGATACCGAGCGCGGGACCTTCTCCGGCGCGCCCGCCCGGCTGTGTCTTCTCGCCTACGACGAGCCGCCCATTGATAAAGGTGCCGGTCGTCAGGATGACCGCGCTTGCCTCATATTGCCAGCCATTGTTTGTGACCACGCCCGTAATGACATGTCGCCCATCTTCGCGTGTATGGCTCAACAGCCGCAGGATGGTTGCCTGTTTCAAATCGAGGCCCGGCTGCGCCTCCAGTGCGAACTTCATCGCCAGCCGGTATGCCTGTTTATCGCACTGCGCTCGCAGCGCCTGCACCGCCGGCCCCTTGCTCGTATTGAGCAGGCGCACCTGAATAAAGGTGCGATCCGTATTGCGTCCGATCTCTCCGCCCAGCGCGTCGATCTCTTTGATCAAATGTCCTTTCGCCGGGCCACCCATCGAGGGGTTGCAGGGCATCAGCGCGACGCTATCCAGATTCATTGTAATCAACAGCGTCCTGCAGCCCATGCGCGCACAGGCCAGCGCCGCCTCACAACCGGCGTGGCCCGCGCCAACAACAATGATATCGTACACCCCGCGCACCAGTTCCTGCGGGATACCCTGCCTGTTTTCGCTTCCTGTCTCCATCAACTTTACTACCTGCTTGATGAATGAATGTTCATGCTTCCCACCAGTTATTATGCCTCAGACACGATTGTGCGTCAACACAAATGAGAAAAAAAGCGGCCAGCTTTATCACGAAAGCAATAAAAATGGTTGACGCTACCGGCTCTAGCTGCTATTATACAGCATAAAGAGGACGATGGGCGGTTTTTTCGGCGAAAATTGGCTATGCTAACTACAAGGGGCGAAAGAAACGTATGCAGCAATTGCTGACCTGGCGCCAGCTGCTTGGAAACATTATCAGCAACCCCCGGAAACGGCAACGCATCGCTGACGAGCTGGGGGTAATACCTGCTCTTCTCGACCAGTGGGCCAGGGGTGAGATCAATCCGCGCGAACACGCCCTGCGCCGCTTAGTCCAGATACTCCCTGAGTATCGCACCCTTCTGCTTGAGTTAGTCTCCAGCGAATTTCCCGGCTTTTCCATGTCCGGTGAAGAGCGGAAAGCAGGCATATCTGATAAGATTCCAGCCGCCTTCTACGCGCGCGCGATTAACGCTTACGCCACCACGCCGGATGCGCAACGATTCTGGTCGATCAGCAACCTGCTGCTGCAACAGGCGCTGGCGCAGCTTGACCCCAACCAGGCGGGTATGGCCATCACCATCGTGCAGTGCATGCCGCCGACAAAGGATGGCAAGGTTCGCAGTCTGCGCGTGCGCGCAGGGCGTGGCACTCCACCCTGGGATGCCAGTCTGGATCAACGCGCCCTCTTCCTGGGCGCGGAGTCGCTGGCTGGCTACACCGTCACGCACGGCCAATCTATCTTCCTCCAGCATCGGGGCGAACGCGAGGGCCTTTACCCTGCCCACTGGGTCGAGTGGGAAGAGAGCGCGGCAGCCGTTCCCATTATGCGTGCCGGAGATGTAGCCGGAAGCCTGCTCGTCTCCTGTACCCGGCCCAACTACCTGCCCGTACCGCGCCAGAAACTCATCCAGAGCTACGCCCGGCTTATCTCACTTATCTTCGACCCCCACGAATTCTACTCCATGCCCGATATCGACCTGTACATCATGCCCAACTACCGCCTCCAGGAACGCCACCTCACCGGCTTCAGCCAGCGTATCTCCACCATCATGCGCGCATCTGCCCGCACCGCCCGACCCCTCACTATCATCGAAGCCGAAAAACTCGCCTGGCAACAGCTTGAAGAAGAACTCATCTTGCTGGCGGGCAAAGAGGACAGGAACGAGAACTCATAAGGCAAAAGAGACGGTGCAGTACGCTCAAGGATCAGGTAATTCGAAATCAGAAATTCCTCTTTTCAATTCGAACAAGATATGGTATTATTGAGGCGGTTAAGGCAGGGAAAGACAGGCTCAGAGCAGGAGACCTTGCAAAAAGTGATCTTTGCTCAACAATACAGATGGGCCTGTAAAGCGACGCTACAGGGGGCGATGGCGGAATGGTAGACGCCGGAGACTTAAAATCTCCTGACCGCGAGGTCGTGAGGGTTCGAGTCCCTCTCGCCCCATCTTTCTTCTCAACTCTCTTCGGAAGGTAGAACATCTTGGAAGCAATAACTCAGTTATCATGGACAGAGGAATTTGATCTGAATATATCTACCAGTTCCTACTTTGATGTATTGCTTCATTATCTCCATGTGACCGATGAGATACCGGGATGGCCAGATGCCTTTGGCAATGCCTTGCAGGCATGGATGAACACACTTCTTCGCACTCCTGTTCGCACGTTAAGTTTGTTCTCTGGTGGGGGGGGTTAGATATCGCTTTCCATGATGCAGGATTTCAGATTATCAAGATGGTCGAGATTGATGCACGCTTCGTAGAAACGCTTGGCATAAACGCTCAGGAAGGCCGCAGATTAGCAGGGGCAGAACCACTTTGTATGGATATCAAGGACTTTGATCCAGCAGATGACCTGCATATAGACTTTATTATTGGCGGGCCACCCTGTCAAACATTCTCCGCTGCAGGCAGAAGGGCTGCAGGAGTAGCCGGATTTGATGACCCGCGAGGTATGTTATTTCAAGAGTATGTACGCATCCTGAGCAAGCTGCAACCGGTGGGGTTCCTGTTTGAGAATGTGTATGGCATCCTGGGGGCGCAAGGCGGCAAACCCTGGAAAGAGATTATCAAGGCTTTCGAGAAAGTCGGCTATACGATTAGTTTTCGTATCTTAGATGCTGCTGATTATGGAGTTCCGCAGCAAAGAGAAAGGCTCATTATCGTAGGTAGCCGCAATGGCAGATTTGCTTTCCCCCGACCTACACATGGCCCGGATAGCCTGGACCAGCGCCCATATTACACCGCTGGACTGGCAGTTCAGGGCGTTGGAGGAACAAAACCAGGGCCGGTCAATGGACGACACGGGCATTTATTGCACGATATACCACCGGGGCTAAATTATAGCTTTTATACAGAGAAAATGGGTCACCCATCACCTCTCTTTTCCTGGCGGTCCAAGTTCTCAGATTTGCTGTACAAGGCAGACCCCGCTATGCCGGTGCGAACGATAAAAGCGCAGGGAGGACAGTATACCGGGCCTTTTCACTGGGAAAACAGGCCTTTTAGTGTTGATGAGCTAAAGAGATTGCAAACTTTCCCTGATGATTATATTCTCACAGGAGGGCGACAGGTAGCTATACAACAGATTGGAAACTCGGTACCTCCCCAGTTTGGCAGGATGCTGGCAATCAGTATCCTGGATCAGCTCTTTAAGATACCTTTGCCTTTCAGTCTTGACTATCTTTCGCCACAGGATAAACTGGGCTTCAGAAGTCGAAAAGCATTGTTGACCGCTCACTACCAGCAGAAGGCAAAAGAAGCGATTGCGCGGCAAATTTCTTTGGCATCAACCATGTTGGCGAGCGAACCGAAAGATACAGAAGGAGACAACGACCGCTCCAGCCTCTTCACCGCCTATCTTGGGCCTGATTTCACCTGGGTAGTCAGAGACGAATATACTTCAATATATTCGTGGAACGTTATATTTTCCATCATTCAGCGAGATCAACAGATCGAGATAGATGTGAGAATGCCGGAAGAGCGTCTCGCTGACCCTGCTATGGTGATTGAGGTTTTTCCAACAGCAAACTGGAAAATACCGGCAAAAAGTATTCGCCTCCTTATCCAGTCGTTTTCATTACACCTATTCACTGCTGCCTGGAAAGCTTTTGAGCATTATCTTATCAGGGAGGGTATCAAAGCTGATTTAGTCCAGTTAAACGGTTACTATCACTATAAGCCTGCAATAGCCATCAAACTGACAAGATTAGAAACTGACTGGATAAATGCGAGCGATCTTCATGAATGGAAGGCTATTCAAAAGGTTCTGGCAGGGATTGGCGTGCGCCAGATTATCAGGCTTGAGAATCTGGCCGATCTCTGGGAGCTACCTCTCGGAAAAACTGTTGATGCTTTGCTGAGATTGCGAACAGTAGGATACGAGGTTCGCAGTTCGTACACGAATAGCCAGCTCCCTGCGAATCATGTGTTAATTCCATACGCATTTCCGACTCTTAATCCGCTCAGTGTTCAGTTGAGGAAAACGTTATTCCCACCTACAGGTTCAGATAAAGCTACAGAAGAGAAAAATACATGAATGAAGGACCTGAATTTCCTGAGATGCCAGAAGTTCAAAGAAGAGCGGATACAGATGCAGAAGAATTGCGTTCTCAGTCTCACCTGGAGGTTTACGAAAAATATTTTGTTCTCACCGGGCAGGCTGGCAGAGTAGCAAACATATGGGCGCAGGGGAAGCAGAGCAAAGAAGCTCAAGCACGCTACAAAAAGCTGCAAGAAACTCTTAATAATGGTTTTTTCATCCGTAAAATTGAGGAAGCACAATCACCAGAAGTCAGCCTCATAACTGAAACGAAACTATCAACGAAACAAAGAAAAGCTATAGAGGAGATACTCAGTTCGGTCACAGATCAGGCTGGTCGGGCGCTCGTTGACATTCTCGTCTTGCAGCTTGTTATCAAAACAATTTGTCCCGAACAAGATATCAGGCTCCATAAAGGCAGTAGCAATAATAATGCTTTCTCCTGGGCTGAGGGTATCTCTATGAGATTGCTGGATGGCAACTATATCGTTCCCTTACTGCGTCACTATGATCTCCTTCGTATAAACAAGGATGGCGCATATATGACACGCTCATTCGCTGAAAATTATCCTTACACCCTTTTCTACAAGGCTGAGATTAGAGGCGCAAAGCGGCAGGGAAAGCAGCGTTGGCTTGAGGTTGTGGATGATTTAGAGAATGGAAAACTGGATGCCGAAGCTGCTTTACTCTATGTTTTGCAACTTTTATGGAGTTATTCTGATGCATTCAATGCTTTAGCACAGAAAACACTGGATACTTTTGAGACATGGATACAGAATAGTGATTCTCTTTCGCTCGCCAGAGTTACCGGACTCATAAAACAGCATTTTGAGAAGTCAGAGACAAAGGCCCGTCTGCTTGAGGTGGCAATACATGCCCTTTTGCAGGCCCAGGATGAGTTAGTGATAGATTTAGGCGGCAGATTAAAACCCCTGATGCCCATGCGTACAGGGAACAAAAAGCATGGCAATATTGGAGATGTAGAGGTGCTTGCTGGCGATTTGATTGTTGAGGCATGGGATGCGAAATATGATCAACCCTATCTCGGTGACGCCATTGACGAACTGGCAGAAAAAATCCGCCTGCTTCATATAAGTGATCTACAATCTGGCTATATCTTGTATCCAATCAGGAAAGTTTATTTGGAGGTGGAGCGCAAGATTGACGAAATTGAGGAAGAGTTCGGCGTCAAAGTTCGCATCCTGACACTTGATGAATGGGTTCATGAGCAGTTTCTTCGTAGCCAGATAGCAGGAATCACAGAGAGGGAACTGGCCGAAGGTTGGTTACGTGCCTACACAGAATCTCTTTGCCTGAGGCGTAGAGATAAGGCCCCAATCGATGAACCTACATTTATCTGGATTGAATCACTATTGAGCATCCTGACGTAGGATCGTTTCATCAGAAACGGGCAAAAAAGCCATTTTTCTATCCCCCTGAAACTTCCTCGCTTGAGCTACGTGATATAATTGGAAGTATTCCAGAGAGATTGCTGGAATATTTCCAGCTCTTCCTGGTAGAGGTTTTTTTTCGCCTGCTTCGGGTTTGTAAACGGGGAGGCCAGAAAACAGGATATATGCCGGAAAATACTCAGAAGCAAGATTTTCTCCTGACTGTGAGAATAAGGGAGGAGATAGCGGCTATGAAGCGTATCCTGGTCGTCAATGACTCACAGGAACTGTTAGAGCTATTCCGCACGCTGCTCACCGAAGAAGGCTATGAGGTGATTATCTACTCTTCTGCTATTGAAGATCTGAGGGAGATTGAGCGAATCAAGCCCGATCTCATCATTCTGGATATCATACTGGGCAGTCGTGAGGCGAGCGGCTGGCAGATGCTCGAAAAGCTGAAGTTATTCCCTGCCACAGCCTCCATTCCTATCGTTCTCTGCACTGCTGCCATAGACAGAGTGCGCCAGCAGCAGGGCTATCTGACTTCTCAAGATGTTCTTGTCATTCTCAAACCCTTTAATCTTGATGACTTACTCGCTTGTATAGAAAAAGCTCTGCATCTGTGATATACTGCTCCCATGTACCTGTTCTATCATCAGAAAGTAGCTTTTGTCTGTCTCCCAGCAGAAGGAGTTATAATGATGAAACTGATAAGGCGCGTGATAGACTGGCTGGCTTCCTGTCTCTATCTCAAACTTGATGAGAACGATATTCCTTCGACGCGCAACCACCCATCCTACTATGACCAATCCGCGCGCCACGACGATTCTCTGCCCGGCTTTTCCCGGCATCAGCAGGTCAGGCTTTATATTGGTCATGGCTGGCAGCCGCCTATGCCATCGGGTCGGCTTCCTGTTGATGATTGACCCTTCTCCTTCATACATAGCCTCTACGTTATTTTACCTACCCCATCTCTGTTTTTCCTCTTTGCTCATCGTCCATAGATTACGTAATTTCGGTCAGGTGCTGTAAGCCCTCCTGCGGTACAGTTCCAGTGTAACAGGAAATGCTGGCAAGCTATAGAAAACAGTCTCAGGGGTGTCATGCTGAGCGCGAGCGAAGTATCCAGTTGCGCAAATGACAGGAACCGTCGTCTCAGATGCTTCGCTCGCGCTCAGCATGAGAAGCCCACGCAGGGAGGGCAAGATATGGTTGTTTCGACAGAGATAAAAGGCAAGATTGTACAGGTGATGGGCGCGGTGGTGGATATTGAGTTTGCGGCGGGGCAGTTGCCCGAAATTTACGATGAGTTGCTGCTGCGCGCGCCGGACGGTGCGGGAGAGCTGGCGCTGGAGGTTGAGCAGTTGCTGGGCAATAACTGGGTGCGCTGCGTGGCGATGGGGCCGACCGATGGCCTCAAGCGCGGCGTGGAAGTCGTCAGTCTGGGCCGACCCATCTCCGTGCCGGTGGGGCCGAAGACGCTGGGACGCATCTTCAATGTGCTGGGGGAGGCGATTGACAACAAAGGCCCGGTGACGGACGCGCCCATACATCCTGTTCACCGGCTCCCGCCCACGCTGGAAGATCAGCCGGTGAGTATGCAGGTGCTGGAGACGGGCATCAAGGTGATTGACCTGATCTGTCCCTTTATGAAGGGCGGTAAGGTGGGAGCCTTTGGCGGCGCGGGTGTTGGCAAAACCATCATTATTCAGGAATTGATTCACAATATCGCGCTCAATCATGGCGGCTACAGCGTCTTTGCAGGGGTTGGCGAGCGCACGCGCGAGGGCAACGATCTGTACCACGAGATGATCGAGCGCGGCATCATCGATCGCGTGGTGATGGTCTTCGGGCAAATGAATGAGCCGCCCGGCTCGCGCCTGCGCACGGCGCTGACGGCCCTGACGATGGCCGAATACTTCCGCGACGTGGAGGGCAAGGACGTGCTGCTCTTCATCGACAACATTTTCCGCTTCACGCAGGCGGGTGCGGAAGTCTCGGCCCTGCTCGGGCGCCTGCCCTCGGCGGTAGGCTACCAGCCCAATCTGGCGGAGGAGATGGGCGAGTTGCAGGAGCGCATCACCTCGACGCGCAGCGGTTCCATCACCTCGCTGCAGGCTGTCTTCGTTCCCGCCGACGACTACACCGACCCGGCTCCATCCACGACGTTTGCCCATCTTGACTCGACCATCGTGCTGGAACGCTCGCTTTTTGAGCAGGCGCTTTTCCCCGCCATCGACCCGCTGGCCTCGACCAGTCGTATCCTCGATGCGGCGGTCGTGGGCGAGGAACACTATACCGTTGCCAGGGACTTGCAGCGCGTTTTGCAACGCTATAAAGACCTGCAGGATATCATCACCCTGCTCGGCGTCGAAGAGCTTTCCGAGGAGGACAAGATCACCGTTGCGCGAGCGCGCAAGCTGCAACGCTTCCTGACGCAGCCCATGCACGTTGCCCAGCCCTTCACCGGCGTTGAGGGCAAGTATGTTTCCCTCAAAGAGACCGTGCGCGGCGTCAGAGAAATCCTTGAGGGCAAGTATGACGCCATCCGTGAAGAATACTTCTACATGGCCGGCACCATCGATGATGTGAGACAACGGCAGGAAGCCGGGGAACGGGACAGAGAATAGTCACTCTGGCTCCTGGAAATGCGGCTTGCGCTTCTCCAGAAACGCCTGCATGCCTTCCTGCGCATCGGGAATCTGGGAAGCTGCCGCCATGACCTCCTGGGCGTAGGCATATGCATCGTGCTGGTCAAGACCGATCTGCGCATAGAATGCCTGCTTGCCGATGCCTTTGGAGAAGAAGCTGCCGCGCGTCGCCGCTGTCAGCAGTCTCTGCGACTCCTCCACGAGCCGCTCAGGGGCCACGACGCGGTTGACCAGCCCCCAGTCCGCCGCCGTTTGTGCGTCGATGGTATCGCCTGTCAGCAGCATCTCCAGCGCCCGCTTGCGCCCGATGCTGCGACTGACCGCTACCATCGGAGTGGTGCAGAACCAGCCGCCCTTGCCGCCCGGCGTGGCAAAACCGGCCTCCGTTGAGGCCACCGCCAGGTCGCACGTCGCCACAAGCTGGCAGCCTGCCGCTGTCGCCAGCCCCTGTACGCGGGCCAGCACCGGCTGCGGAATCTCCTGTATCGTCTCCATCAGCGTGGTGCAGACGCGCAGCAGCTTGCGCATGGCGATGAGGTCTTGCCCCACCATATCGGCAAAATCGTGGCCCGCCGAAAAGACCGGCCCGTTGGCCGCCAGCGTCACCCCGCGCGCGCCGCTGTCTCCCACCCTGCGGAACGCATCGGTCAGCTCAAGCATATGTTTGAGCGAGAGCGCGTTGCGCCGCTTCGGGTTATTCATCGTAATTGTGGCGAAATCGCCCTCAAATTCCAGCAAAATCAGTTCGTAAGCCATTGTTCATCGCTCCTTTCGCGTCCTGCCATGCCATCATTGCCATTCGTGCTGCCTCTTTACACATTCTTTCCTGATACGCTATCCAACTTGCCTCTCTAAGCACTATATCCCATGTGGGCGGGAAATGGCAACAGGATATGGAGCGGAAATGGTGACCTCAAACAGGCTGCCAGGGCCGCTCTCGCAGGTCAAGGAGTCTATTGTTGTTTTGAGATAAATTCCTGCGCGAAGAGGCGCAGCGAGTCCAGTTCGGGGGCGTCGACGAAGCGCAGGATGATTTCCTGGATACCGGCCTCTTCGTAGGCGGCCAGGCGCTGGCGAATCGTGTCCGGCGTGCCGACAAGCGCGCCGCTCATGATGTCCTCGTCGGCGCGTTCTTCTGGCGTGAATTTTGCCAGCGCCTGCGCCTCTGTATCGGCGATAGAGCAGTAATCGATAAGCGTGGTGCGCCGGATGCTGTTGTAGTCGCGCCCGACCTCCCGACAGTGCAGCCTGAGTACGTCCAGCTTGTGCTTGATGGTGGGGATGTCGCCGCCGATATTGCAGGCATTGGCATATTTTGCCACCAGCCGCAGCGTGACCTTCTCGCCGCCGCCGCCGATGAGCAGTGGAATGTGCGGCTTCTGCACGCCCTGCGGCGAGTTGATGGCCCCCTCGATCTGATAGTATTTGCCCGCGAAACTGGCCTGCTCCTGCGTCCACATCGCCAGGATGAGCTGCACGGCCTCGCCCAGCCGCTGCAGGCGTTCCTTTGTACTCGGATAGGGATAGCCATAGGCAAGATATTCTTCCTCGTACCAGCCCGCGCCGATGCCCAGGATGAGCCGCCCGTGACTCATCACATCGACGGTGCTGGCCATCTTTGCCAGCAGAGCCGGGTTGCGATAGCTGTTGCACGTGACCAGCTGGCCGATACGCAGCCGTTTGGTGTCGCGGGCCAGAGCGGCAGTCGTCATCCAGCACTCGAAGAGCATATCCTGGGTGACGACGGGGAAGGTGTGCAGATGATCGTAGAGCCAGATCGAGTTATAGCCCAGCGCCTCGGCCTCCTGCGCGGTTCGCGTCATCGCTTCATACGCCTCAACCGGGTCGGTGAAGTTTCTCAGATCCAGCCGCCAGCCGTGTGGGGCTATAATACCGTATTCCATTGTTCGTTCTCTTCCTTCCTACCTGGCGGCAACCGGGCGCCAGTCCTTGCCCTTTATCAGATAGAGACGCATCTGCTCGCGCCAGTGATGGGCCGGTGCGCAGAGCGGGTCGAGTCTGGCGGCGCGACTGTAGGAGAGAAAGGCGTCCTTTTCGCAGCCAATGTCGCGCAGGATATTGCCCTGCCCGTAATGCGCCCAGGCATCGGATGGATCGAGCTGAACAGCGCGCCTGAAAGCGGTGAGGGCCTCGTAGTAGCATTCAAGATAGTAGAGGACATGCCCCATCTGCGTGTAAGCGGGGGCATAGTTCGGTTCAAGCCGGGTGGCGTGTGCGAAAGCAGCCAGCGCCTCCGTTGGCCGGTTGAGGCGCATGAGGCTCAGCCCCAGCTTATAACAGATTCCCGCGTCTGAAGGAGCGTAGCGCAGCGCCTGGCGATAGACGACCAGCGCCTCCTCGTAGCAGTGCATGGCGGAGAAGATATCCGCCATAGCGTGGTATGCCTGCGCATCAGCGGGATCGCGTTCGATGGCCTGTTTATAGGCCACCAGCGCCTCCTCGTTGCGGTTGAGCAGAGCCAGGGTTTTGCCCCGGTTGTAGTGAAAAACGCCCTCGTCGGGGTCAAGCTCCGCCGCCCGTTCATAGGCGGCAAGGGCCTGCTCGTACCGCTGCAAGCAATAGAGGCTATTGCCCAGGCCATTGCAGGTATATGGATCGTCGGAGTCGATGCCCAGCGCGCGCTCGAAGGCGGCGATTGCCTCCTGCTGCCGGTTCAGGCAGGTCAGAACCAGCCCCAGATTGTAGTAAAAAATGGCCTCGCCGGGGTCGAGTTCAATGGCCCTGGAATACGCGACGCGCGCCTCCTCATAGCGACCAAGCCGATAGAGAGCCGTACCCATGCAATTCGTGGCATATAGCGTGCAGGCCGTATCGGTTGCGTGTTGCAGCGCCTGCTCAAAAGCGGTCAGCGCCTCTTCATACAACTCTAACTGGAGGAGTGTGTCGCCGATGCGCGTGCAGATGTGGGGCGAGTCGGGTTCAAGCTCCAGAGCCTGGTGGAAGGCGGCCAGCGCCTCTTCGTAAGCATGCTTTTCAAAGCTGGCTTCGGCCATCTCCAGCCAGCGTGCGTCTACCTGCTGTGTCGTGATATATCTATCCGGTACAGGAGTGGTGGGCAAAGCTATCTCTACCCGACCGCCCTGAGAATCACTGTCAATGAACCCCACGCTTGCGCCTCCTTCCATCGCTTCTCTTGCTGCGCTCTCCCCGGCGATTATAGTGGTATAGAAAGCATACCCGATAAAAGGATATATAGACAAGTCTCAATAGAGCTTTTTTCGGGGAATTTTTCCATCACAACAAAACAGATCGTCAAATTTGTGAAAATCCACAGTCTCTCGTCAAAGAAAGTGTAATCACGTATAATACCCATGAAAAACACACTCAGCATGCTATGACATGTGTACTGGCCATGTCGCAGCTATCATGGCCGGGGCGTCCGGCTGAATTAGCGAAAGGGAGCAGATGTGATACAGGTACGAGTGGGGCCGCTTGTGCGCGCCGTGAGTGCTGAAAGCGCGGCGGTCTGGTGCGAATGGACAGAAGCCGGGGAAGTGGAACTGGTAGCTGTGCCTGAACAGGCGGCACAGGAGCAGATAGCTATGCCACTCACGCGATCGACCCGCGCGCGCACGATATGCGTTGGTGGCCATCATTACACGCTTTTCCATCTTACTGGCCTGCAGCCCGCTAGCTGGTATGCTTACACCCTCGCCCCCATATCAGTATCTGGAGAGCCAGCAGCGGTCGCGTCATCATCATTCCCCTCTCCAGGGCAGCGGCTCATCCAGTGTTTTCGCACGCTCGACCTGCCCGGCGAGGGCCAGCCGCTCCGCGTGGCTTACGGCTCCTGCCGCAACCTTTCCGCACCCGGCCCTGATGCCCTCAGCGCCTTCGGAACATGGCTGCAAACTACCTTTGACGAACGCGAAACGCTCTGGCCCCGTCTCCTGCTGCTCATCGGCGACCAGATTTATGCCGATGAGGGCCTGAGAAGGCGCAAAAAGGCGGCTAACAGCGATCAGCGCAAGCCTGTTAAAAGCGCGCTCCCGCCCGGCGCGCACTCGTTTGAGGAATTTACGGCGCTATACGAGGAAGCGTGGATGGAAGACGCCGGAGTGCAGCAGGCGCTGGCTGCGCTCCCGACGTATATGATCTTCGACGATCACGAAATCACCAATAGCTGGAATATTGCGCCATCCTGGCTGGGACAGGCGCTGCGCAGGGGGCTGGAACAGACGCTGGTTGACGGGCTGGTCGCCTACTGGCTCTATCAGGGCTGGGGCAATCTCTGCGCCCGGTCGGCAAGCGAGCATCCCCTGCTCGCGCTGATGCAGCAAGCCGCACAGAGCGGGGAAGATGCGCTTGAAGAACTGCGTGACCGGGTGCGCAAGGCCGTGTATGGCGAGATCATGCCGCACTGGCATTATGAGATTCCCACCACGCCGCCCATCTTCGTTGCCGACGTGCGCGCCGACCGTCCCGCTTTCCGCGGCAAGACAGAGGCAGCAGCCCTTGATGCCCCGGCCCGCATCATGAGCCAGCCACAGATGGAAGAACTGCGGCGCTGGCTGCAAACTCACGCCTCTACCGCCGTGCTGCTTGTCTCATCGGTTCCTGCCCTGCTGCCGCCCGCCATTGGCTTTGCCGAATACATGGCTGGCATACGCCCCTTGCGGCGCGGCCCCCTGCGGCAGCCCGCGCACCTGCTGGCAACATTGCAACGCCAGCTTGCTCAGTACATGAGCTTCGATCACTGGCCCGTCTTCTCAGACACGTGGCACGAACTGGTCGATCTGCTTGCCGCCCGCCAGCGCGATCTCATCATCCTCTCCGGCGATGTCCACTTTTCCTACGCCGCGCAGGCGCGCACAACCCTGTTTCCCACGAAGAAACGCGCCACCCTCTACCAGCTCGTC
>Ga0209062_1004164_pt1 | contig 15567 bp, 17 predicted proteins | sample Coa_R2_2_FD_187158 | JGI IMG/M metagenome (GOLD analysis project Ga0209062, IMG submission 187158) | Surface soil microbial communities from Centralia Pennsylvania, which are recovering from an underground coalmine fire - Coalmine... | ecosystem: Environmental > Terrestrial > Soil > Unclassified... | reverse complement strand
TCGCTCATTCAATACTCGCGCTTTTTTCTAACAAGAGATCAGCAATACCCCCTCCTTATGTGAAAGCAGGAGAGCTATGAAAGATGCAATCAAGCCAAATTGCCGATGAGTTGCATCTCGTTGCGCAACCCGTGGGATCGAGCAATCCAAGACCAGTTGTGTGTAACAAGCGAACCCCTGTCCAGATGATATTGACTGCGACCAGCAGCGCCACGACGGGATCAAGAATGAGCCAGCCGGTGAGAGCGACGAGTGATACGCCGACGAGAACACCGACGGTTGTCCATACGTCTGTGAAGAGATGCTTCGCATCAGCTTGAAGTGCCATCGAACGCTGCTGTTTTCCTGCTTGCAGCATGAACCACGCCAACACGCCATTGATCACTGCTCCTGAAACGGAAAAGGCTAAGCCGATGCCGACGTGTTCCAATGGGTGTGGGTGCAAGAGAGGAGGAATGGCCTCAACGCCGATGATGACGGCGGCTACGAGAATTAAGGCCCCCTCAACCCCGCTGGAAAAGTATTCGGCCTTGCTATGTCCGTAGGTATGTTCTTCATCGGCGGGACGTGCCGCCAGCGTGATTGCCCACAGGGCCACCAGTGCCGCCACCAGATTGACGACAGATTCAGCGGCATCGGAAAACAATCCAACGGAGCCAGTGAGAAAGTAGCCAAGAAATTTGACCGCCATCGTGATCAGTGCCGCCGCGACCGAGAGTATGATATAGAACCGTTTGGAACGGGTTTTCCCCTTTCTCATCCCTTCCCCTTTCCCAAAACACCTTGCAAACCGTAAAGGCAGAAGTGAGCATGCATAAGAGCGTACCCACCTTTTTTGTTCAAACCATGAACGTCTCATATCCTATCACCTCACCGAAAAACAGCCAAACACATGCTTATGGGAAGAAGAGAAGATGCCGAAACGATGACACAATGACAAGGGAGGAATGACATAAGTCCTTTGATGAGTAAGACGCTACCAGTTCACACGATATCTGTTTCCCATTCACCGCTTGCGTACTTGACAGTTCCCTTCTTTCATATTATTATATCATGAGTTACTGATATGATAATATGAAGGAAAAGAAGGATGCTCACACGTGTTCCTCAAGCTACAGCACTTAAAGCGAAACTGTTTCGTGGCTTTTCGGATACCTCACGCCTCTCGATTTTAGAGGCCCTACGTGATGGACCGCTCACCGTAGGAGCCATTGTTGAGAAAACCGGGCTGTCTCAGTCGAATGTCTCCAACCATTTGCGCTGCTTGTCGGATTGTGATCTCGTCATTGCCACGCCGCAGGGTCGCTACACCCACTACCAGTTGAGCGATCCACGGGTTGGGACACTGCTGGCGTTAGCTGACGAACTGCTCAGTGACGTGGCCCGAGGCGTCTATGAATGCACACGCTACGAGCCAACGCAAACGGATGGAAAGGAAGTGCGCTCATGAACCGAACACAGGTAGAAATTCCGGTGCAAGGCATGGACTGTACCGAATGCACGCAGCATGTGCAGCAAGCCCTTGAGACCCTGCCAGGAGTGGAAAACGTTTGCGTCCTGCTGTCCGCCGAAAAAGCCATTCTCCAGATCGATCCTCTCCAGGTCGATGTTGCGGCCCTGTGCAAAGCGGTGGAAGGGGCTGGATACTCGGTCCCACTGCAGACGCTTGAACTCTGCATTCAAGGCATGGACTGTATCGAATGCACACAGCATGTGCAGCAGGCGCTCTGTACGCTTTCAGGAGTGGCTTCGGCTCAGGTGTATCTGGCTTCCGAGAAAGCCGTTGTTCACTATGCCCCTGCTCACGTGGATTTCTTTGCATTGCGAACGGCAGTCGAAGCGGCAGGCTACCATGTTGCTGAGTCGACGCAACAGGAGAATCCAGGACATAGCGCCCCCTTGCTCTCGACGTTTACGCGTCCCGTGCTGACGCTCTTTGGGCTGGTCTTTGGGGCTGTGCTGCTCGTCGTCATCGTTGGAGAGTGGCTTGGCTTCTTTGAACGGATCACCGATCTCATCCCCTGGTATGTTGGATGGGGACTCGTTCTTCTGGCAGGCTTTCCCATTTTCTGGAATGTCATCAAAGCCGCCTTTCGTCGCCGGGTCATTTCGCATACGCTCATGAGTCTGGGTGTTCTGGCGGCTCTCGTTGTGGGACAGTGGCCAACCGGCGTCGTGATCGTCTTCTTTATGCGCGTCGGTGACTACGCGGAGCATTTCACGACCGAACGTTCCCGGCAAGCGGTCAAACGGCTCACTGCGCTTGCCCCACAAACGGCACGGGTTGAGCGAGCCGGGACGGAAGTCATTGTTCCCATTGCAGAGGTACAGGTGGACGAAACCGTGGTCGTCCGTCCAGGGGAAGTGATTCCGGTGGACGGCGTGGTGGTCAGTGGACAGGCAACGGTCAATCAGGCAGCGATTACCGGTGAGTCTATGCCTGTTGAGGTCAGTGCTGGCAGCCAGGTCTTTGCAGCGACGACCGCCACATTGGGAAGCCTTCGTGTGCGTGTGGGTCACGTGGGCGCGGATACGACCTTCGGACGGGTCATCACAATGGTGGAGGAAGCAGAAGCGCATCGCGCTCCCGTGCAACGCATTGCCGATCGCTTCTCGGCGTACTTCTTGCCGGTTGTGGCGACCATTGCCGCCCTCACCTTCCTCATCACTCGTCACCCGCTCTCAGCAGCAGCAGTGCTGGTCGTGGCCTGCTCGTGTTCCTTTGCGCTGGCAACGCCGATTGCCATGCTGGCCTCCATTGGGGCGGCTGCCTCGCGAGGCGTGTTGGTAAAAGGAGGCAAATACCTGGAACTGCTTGCGCGTGCAGAGGTGCTGCTCATTGACAAGACAGGAACGATTACAGCTGGACAACCACGCATTACGGATGTGGTAGCTCTCACCGGGTACACAGAACACGAGATATTGACCATTGCGGCCAGCGCGGAACGCTACTCTGAACATCCCCTGGCTGAGGCAGTGAGGCAGGCTGCGGCCATGAGGCAGATCTCCTTACAGGAACTAGAACACTTTGAGGCGATTCCTGGTCAGGGCATCCGCGCCGAAGTGAATGGTGTTGCTATACGTATTGGCAACAGCAGGATGATCCCAGACGCAGGCTCGCTGGCTGTGAGTCAGAACCTGGAAACGGAAGGCAAGACCCTGTTGTATGTCCAACGGGCTGACGAGGTAATTGGGGTGTTGGCAGCCAGCGATACTCTCCGTCCCGAAGTCCCTGCAGCCCTTGCGCAATGCCGCCAGCTCGGCGTGAAGCAGATTGAATTGCTGACCGGCGATAATGAGCGCACAGCTCACGCGCAAGCCTCACGGCTGGGCATTGCCTATCGGGCAGGTTTATTGCCCGAAGACAAAATCCAGATTGTGAAGGATTACCAGGCACAGGGCCGCGTCGTCGTCATGGTGGGTGATGGCGTCAATGATGCACCAGCCCTGGCACAGGCCGATGTGGGCATTGCGATGGGAGTCATGGGAACCGATATCGCACTGGAAGCTGCACACGCGGCTCTCATGCGGGAAGACTGGAATCTGGTTCCCGATCTCTTTACCATCGCGAAGCGAACGATGCGTGTTGTGAAGATGAATCTCTGCTTTACTATCCTCTACAACCTGTTGGGACTCTCGCTTGCAGCCGTTGGTATCCTGCCTCCGATCCTGGCTGCGGCGGCCCAATCGCTGCCCGATCTGGGCATTCTCGCCAACTCCTCGCGGCTCTTGCGCCAGAAATTGCCGAGGGGAACATCTCCATTCTCCATCAGTGATGGTCGAGGGGCCTGAAGAATGCAGGCCTATACGGTTGATTCCTTTCAATACAGTTTATACTACCAGAGAACGTCGTGGCAGCAGTATCCCTGATTCCTTCGTCTCCACGGTGAAGTCAGGTGGCACAGGACAGCCCACAAGCGGTTACGGAAAACCGCCACGAGAGCGGGGAACACTGCTATGCCGCTTTGGGTCTCCATCGTTGTCGGCGTACTCGCTCTGTTGCTCGGCCTCTTCAGTGGGATTGGCCTCGGTCGTCACTACACCGTCTCCCCTGTGCGTACAATGGGCAGGATGGGAGCCGAGCGACAGCAACAGGAGGAAGACCTCTCGACGAAACGGGGGTCATATGAAGAACGCAACGCTCTGGAGATGCTGAAAGCGGGAGAAGCCGTTCGGTGTGTATGCCATCACTGGCGCTTGCTCCTGCTCAAGAGGCGTCCGACGAGCCAGCAGATTCCTCTTCTATGGTTGGAGCATGCCAATCTTGTTCACCTCGCTAAACCAGATGGTGCCGTCAGGGCCTATGGCAAGCGCAAGCGGGGAGCTTCCTTGCGTTGGAATCTGGTAGTAGGTAAAATACCGGGTAGCAGGATTCAGTCGTGCAATAGTGTTCGCCGACAGAATGGTGACCCAGACATCGCCTGCTGGAGAGAGAGCAAGGCCGTAGAGACCACCGACCTGGGTTCCAGGTGGTGCAGCCGAGTAGCGCGTGAAACGGTTGGTGCGCGGGTCAAAGCGAAACAGCATGCCAGAGGAGAATGAGGTTGCCCAGATCGTCCCATGTGGATCACTGGCAACTTCCATAAGCGGCATGATGGGACCTGGCGGAGTAAAGAAGCGAATGCTGCCAGTCGCCGGATCGAGACGGCCAAGTCGGTCGTTGCTGGCCTCGGTGAACCAGACTATGCCCTCTGGATCGACGGTGATGCCGTAGGGCAGGAGTTCCTGCACGCTCCTCTTTGTCCCAAGCGGGTAGTGCTGCATCAAACCTGTGCGCGGGTCGAGTCGGCCCACGGCATCAGCGTTGAGTTCGGTGAACCACACATTGCCATGAGCATCCAGCGCCAGGTCATTCGGGCCGCTCGGCAGAGCAATCGTCTTTCCTGGATGACTGGGATCGGGAATCGTGAGCGTCGGCAGGGGGTAGATCTGATAGCGCCCGGTTGTGGGGAAGTAGTGGCCGATATAATTGGCATATTGTTCGGCAAACCAGATCGTGCCATCAGGGGCGACCTGTATGCCCATCATGCCATAACGACCGTGCGGCGGCACCATCTGCCGAAAGATCTGAGTGTGTGGATCAAAGACGGCCAGGTAATTCAGGCCCATTTCCCCAAACCAGACACGCCCCTGCTGGTCCACCGCAAGCCGCATCACCTGACTGTTGGCCTGTGGAAGAGGATATTCGCGAAACGTAGCGGTTGGTGAGGCAGTTGGAGTCGGTGAGGATGCGCTGGAGGTCGGGGAAGCGGATGGTCGTGTCACGGTCGTTGGTCTCAAAAGCCAGCTCCCGGCAGAAGAAAGGGCGAGGAGAGTCCCAAGACCAAGCAAAAGCACCAGCACCATGAACCAGGCGTCACGAAGACGACGGCTCATTCTCTGAAGGGAGGGTTGAGCTGCATGGGGAAGCGGTGGCCTTTCTGCTTGACCTCCCTTGAGGAGCCTTTCCTGCTCGCCTTGCTCAGGAGCATGCTGTGTGCTACTTTTCGTTTCTCTCATCAACCATTCGACCTCCAGGACGCCTTTTTCCAGTATTACCCAGACAGGTATTACGTGGAGAAGTTACTCCACTGTCTCACGCTTGTCATCTCTCCATCCCATCCCGTCCCACTTACAGAGGCTGGCGGAAAGCCTGCCGCGACATTCTGCTCAGTGAGTAATCAATTGCAGGTTGCTCAGCAGTGTTTGCTCGCTCAGTTCCCCGATCACTTTATGGACAACGATCCCATACGGATTAATAAAGACGGTCTCTGGAACGCCGGTGAGACCGTAATCAATGCCCGTAGAGCCGGTCGCATCTACAACATTCTGGTACGAAATGCCGTAGGTATGCAAAAAGCTCAATCCACCGCTCTGCGTATCTGCAAAGTCGATACCAAGAAAGACGATGCCTTGACTTTGTACTCGTTTCCACGTCGCCTCCAGCAAAGGCGCTTCCTGTTTGCATGGATCACACCATGATGCCCAGAAGTTCAGCATGACCGGCTTCCCTTTGAGGGCTGCCAGGTGGATTTTTGTCGTCAGATGGGCGCTGAGTACAGGCAAAGTAAAATCTGGCGCAGGGTGTCCATCAAGAGGACTGCTCTCTTGCACACTTCCCGCTTGATTCGGTGCCGGGGTCAGCAACTGCGACCAGAGCAAGCCAAGCAGTGCTCCGTTGAGCAGGCTCACCAGAGTAAAAATAAGGATACGGCGCTTGCGGGAGCTTCTCTTTTTTTCTTCCAGAAGTTTTTTGGCATGTACCTCATGCATTGATACATCTGCGGAAAGGGGATTCTCTGTTCCCATACGAGTTACTTTCTCCCGGAGAGCATGTTCTCCGAATATATTACTACTTGTGCCTGAAGGCAAACTTCTCCCACTCAAGATCAGGCTATCCGATGACGCCTGTCCGGTTTTGATTGTAAGAGACTGTAGTACAATTGTCAAGAGTACTATCGGTGATAGTAATACTTCTGCCGAGGTCTGGACGCAGAAAGAACACAATAGCTGACCAGACATATCTTCTAGAGAGAAGTGAGTACTGAACTGTTGGAGGAAAGATACCATGAGTGATAACGTGAGCAGCCATCAGGCTGCGAAGGAAATATCCTACCCGCGTTTTGCCGCTTTCTACAACTGGATGACGAGACGCTCCATGGCAAAGCGTATGTTTGATTCCTTGCGTCGTGAGACGGCAGGACAGGCATATGGGGTCGTGCTCGAAGTCGGTGCCGAGGGTGGACAGAACTTTCCCTTTTATGATGCAACTCGTGTCGAGCGCGTTGAGGCCATCGAGCCGGATGAGGCAATGCTTGCCTTTGCTCGCCGTACCCTTGCAGAGGCTTCCGTCCCTATACAGCCGGTGATCTTACTTCACGCGGTACACCTTGCAGCCGACCAGCAGGCGTAAGCAGAAGGGTCACGAGGTCGTCTCCAGACAAGGGAGTGCATCTTTCTCTCAGGGGAAGGCTGACAAAGAGCATCACAACCTGCTCTGCAAAACCGCCCCTTATCAAAGTATGTGCTACTATGAATGATAGTACCTTTTTCATATGTACTATCGTAATGTATAATGAAGGGACTGAGGAGAGGGTGTACAAGTCTCAGCAAGAAAGAGGGAGATGAGGAGCTATTACACAGGTCGGCATGCACGACACTATAACAGGCGTTGGAGCGCATTTACCAGGAAAACGCTGGCTGAGACGCTGGCGATGGTTGATGTTGCTGCACTGCGGGGCGTGAAAACGCGACTGGGACGTTCGCCTCGCGTGCTGGATGTTGCCTGTGGGACAGGCATTCTGCTCAAGCAATTGATCGAGCGAGCCCCCGATGTGGAAGCGCATGGGGTAGATGCCAGTGCCGATATGCTGGCGCAGGCCCAAGCTGCTCTGGACGGTCAGCCAAACGTCCATTTAGAGCAGACAGTAGTCAAAGCCGGTGAGACAGCTGGGCTTCCATTTCCCCCTGGCAGTTTTGATCTGATTACCTGCACCAATGTGTTGCAGGAGATCGCGCAGCCTGTGGCAGTGTTAGCGGGATTGAGGCGATTGCTGGCACCAGAGGGACAACTGGTGTTGGAGGATTATGCACGACGTGAGCCTCCATTCCCCTGGGCGGCGTTCGCCTGGCTGACCAGGCGAGTTGATCCCGCCTACGTCCGGGCTTATACGCTGCCAGAAGCGCAGTCACTGTGCGTACAAGCCGGGCTTCGTATTCTTTGTCAGAAAGCCTTCAAGGTAGACTGGCTCTGGCATGGCTGGGTCTTGCGTGCCGTATGCCGTGATGAGCTATCCCATTGAGGAGTCAGGAATCGGAACCTGGACCCAGATCGGCAGAAGAAACTGAGACGTGATAACTGTAGGCAAAAATGAAAAGAGACATGAAGGCAGAGGAGAAGCAATGGACTACTGCTTTCAATACTCACGAGATGAAAGGAAGTGAGAAGACGCTATGATGTGGGGATATGGTTACTGGTGGCCTATGATGATCGTGGGAATCATCGGAATGACGCTCTGGATCGTCGTTCTAGCTGCAATCATCTGGGGAGTGGTGCGCTGGCTCAGTCGCAAAACGACTCCTCCAACCTGGCAGCAGACAGCGCCTCCAGCCAGCGGGCCTTCCGCTCTGGAAATCCTGCGCCAGAGGTACGCACGCGGCGAGATTGACGCGACCACCTTTGAGCAGATGCGAGAGCGGCTTGAGGCTTCTGACCCATCAAGGGCATATGAACATCAGCCAACAATGCCACACTGATTGAGAGAACGCTGTACTCAAACAGAGACGAGATCAGAAGGAGGACAGAAATGTGTGCGCATATGATGTCAGGGACGGTATACAGCCCCTTTTCTGGTATCCCGTTGGGTTTTCTCAGCTTGCTGTTCGGACTCGCCCTGTTAGGCACCATCGTGTTTTTCACCTACTGGTCGAGTAGGAGAAAGACTTTGCGCAAGCGAGACGAGCCGCAGCCCCATGAAGAACCCTACGCCTATGCCACGCTTCATGAACCAGGGCTAGAGATGCTGCGAGAACGCTACACGCGTGGCGAAATTGAACCGTAGCTGGTAAAGCGCATGTAGAGAAACAATGGCAATAGATCAGATAGGGAGGGAGCGTGATCTGAGAGAACCCGACTCCCATCATCGATGCTCTACCCCGTCTTCTCCAGGCTTGAGTCTTCGTTCGATCTCGCGTCTGAGTTTGCGCTCAGACGGGCGGCCATATGAGAAGGGTTCTCCATCGAGAAAGATGCCCGGCGGAAACAACAAACCGCTGCTCACCGCCAGCGCCTGCCCTTCCTGGGAAGCCAGATCGAGCATCGAGACTGAAAAACCGTACTCAACCGAGAGGCGAGCAAGCAATGCTTTGGCTTGCTCGCAGAATCCACAGTGTTCCTGAGTCAGAATAAGGACATGCATGCTGCTATGATGACCTTTCGTTAAGCCCTGCCTTGATATCGGCAATGAGACTGGGTACCGGGACGTACATGGTGTAATTGGGAGCGCCTCCATAATCGGCTCTCCACTTAATTTGACCATCAGGACCCACAACGATGAAGGTATGGCCGTCGCGGCTCTGCCCCATCATGCCGTACTGGTTGGCATTGTAAGCCTGAGAGACTGCGAGGTTCTGGTCTGAAAGGACGGGAATGGAGATGCCTTCATCTGCCACCTTCTGTTTGAGCGCATTAAGCGGGTCGGTGGTGATGCTCACAATCATATCAATGCCAAGCGCGTGAAAATCACTGCTGTTTGACTGGATGTCCTTGAGTTGGTCCCAGCAGGGCTGGCAGGTCAGTCCTTCCTGAAAGTACAGCAGCACCGTCTTGCCATGCAGCGTAGCCAGATCAAACATCCCTCCTGCGGTCGATGGCAATACCATGGGGGGAGCCTGCTGACCAGGGCCTGGAGAGCCGACTTGAAAGGTATATTTGCCCGCCTGCCCGCTGCCTGTTGATGAGTTATTCTGGTTGTTGAGGAAGAAAATCACTCCCAGGAGGATAACTGCCCCCACAACAACAACTGCCACAACGACTCCAGCACCTGGGCCGCGCTTGCGCCGGGCATATCGTTTTCGCGGCGCAGAAGTCTTCTTTCCCCTCTCGTTTCTCAACGTTTTAGTACTCAACGGTTTCCTCCTTCAAAGATAATTCCTCTTGCATTTCTCTGTTTACCGCTTCTGATGTTTCGCCTCCGTCCTTCTCGTTTGAGACTGCCCTCACCTGTCTGAGAGCGTACCAGGAAAGCCCGCCAAGCAGTACAAGGAAGATCAGCGCCCCTGCCCAGTTGGGAAGCCAGGAGAGCGCGTTGGTGATAATTTGACCGACGTGCTGTAAGCTGACCGTCAATTGTATTTGCCAGTTGGCCAGGGGTGGCATGGAACGATATGCCAGGCCAATCCAGAGCATGCCTGCGCCAATGAATGCGAGCAATATCCCGCTTGCCAGGTTAGTGGCCGTAATCGTGCGCTGCAAAGAGCCGATACGCAAGAGGTAGGAGCGCGGACGAAAGAGACGACTGGCCCGCCAATCGTACCGGTCCCAGAGCAGCGCAATGACAAACAAGGGGGCGACCATTCCAAAGACGTAGGCTGTGCCAAGCACGAGGGCAAGCCAGAACGAAGACATCACGCTGGAGAGAGCAATCACCCCGGCCAGCACCGGGGCGCAACAGGAACTCGCCATGCCTGAAAAGAGACCCAGCGAGTAGACACTCAAGAGACCAGTTTTCCCACCAGCACTTCTGCCCGGCATGGGCAGGTGAATTTGCCCGCCCAGCAGTACATAGAAGGCGAGTCCAAGCATGAGGACGCCGCCGGTGGCGTAGAGGGCTGTGTGCTGCGTCGTCAAAAGCTGCCGCAAGACGGAAGCCCCGAAAGCAATGGGCAGGACGATGGTCGCTATCCCGGCAGCAAAGAGGAAGGTCATCGCGACCAGCAGACGACGATTCTGGAACGAACTGGCAAAATAGGCCGGGAGCATGACCGAGATACAACAGGGAGCAAACAACGCGATTGCCCCTGCGATAAGAGCGGCCAGAACGGAACCGCCGAAGAAAATGCTGCTATTCATTCCATGTCACAACTTTCTTTAAAGCGAGATGCTTTGCCAGATAGATGATATCAATCACTATCCTGGGCTTGCATCAGTACCCCTTCTTACTCTTGACAAGAGTATAAAGCTTCGTAGTACAATTGTCAAAGGTACTATTGGTGATAGTAGATTAGAAAAAGTTCCTGGCAAAGAAGGGGGTCAAAAGCAGCAGCATATGAGCAAGCACATCACTCCTGACCTGCTGAGACCAGAACAACACGGGGAGAAACAGCAGCGTCATGAAAAGAGGCAGCGTAGCCTTCGTATGAGGCATCTTACACTTCTCGGCATCATTGCTACAGCAGCATTCGTTGTGACTCTCCTCGTCTCCGTTTTTCGTGGACAGACCCTTTCTTCCCATGAGTGGAGCCACTCAACTGTGAGTACCGTCTATCCTGCTATAGATACTGTTGCTTGCGACGATGGTGAGCATGATCCCTATCAGAGCTATGTCCACCTGTCCATCTACATTCATGGAAAACTTACGCCTATCTCTCCCTATATCGGTTTTATGCCCGATGGCTCCTGCCTCTACTGGCTCCATACGGTTTCTGAGGAGGGTGTCATAGAGATTGATGCTCCGTATGCTCATACCTTCGTGCTGGGAAACTTCCTGGACATCTGGAAAGAGCGGTTCTCGCAATTCTATCCAAAGCAATTAGATCAAGCGGCTGGCTGGCAGGCGTATGTCAATGGAAAACCGTTTGCGGGGGATTTTCGCACGATTCCACTCCAAAACTTTGCTCTCATTACCCTGGCGTACCAGAGCCCAGGAGTGCGACCCGATAGGCCTTTTGATGAAAGTGGTTCCCCAGAGTAGCATCCATTGTTCTTAGCTGACAAAATCTTCAGTAAACCAGATGTAACCTGCAAGATACACGAAGTCAGGCAAAGAGAAGCAAAAGGAGATGATAAGCATGGCACATAAATCTGCGGCACGTAGGCGTCCAGCGGGAAATGCGGTGCCGCGAAGTGGTAATATCCAGACGAACAGAGAGGCCCGAACATCCGGGGGGTTCGCGGCCCTGGTGGAGAAGGCCACACAGGAGGTGCTGGCAGTGACGTACTGGTTCGATCAGGCCCCACCTCCCGAATCCTATCCGATCACCGTCAAGTTTACTGGACGCCGCGCCGATGTGAAGGGAAGATTGCAGGCTGCTGATCGCTTCGTCCACGAAGAGACGATCAAGGAGGTCATCCCGGGCAGTGGTCCAATCTCACTCACGGCCCGTGTCCGGGGCATCAATGCTGGCGAGTGGGCCGTGACAGCCCAGGTGCAGGGGGCGCGGGCCTCTGTACGTAGGCCGAGCGAGCAAGAGAACGGGGCCTCTGTGGCTGCTTCGTCCGGGCCAGTTGCCCGGTTGTGGCGCAGGTGGGTGCCTTCCGTGGGGACGACTGAACCACTGAGAACCTGCCTGCCTCCCCTCGTTCGGGTACCGGGGATCCTACCCGGCATCTGGGCAGCGATGGTGACGCTGGGCATGATTGTGGCGCTGGCGCTCCAGGCCCTGGTGATTTCCCATGACCATCTGGCCCTCGGTTCCTGGTGGACGATCACGCTGGTCGCCATCGCGGTCGGCATTGTTGGTGCGAAGGTGTGGTACATGGTTCTTCACCGCCGCGAGCATCTGGTGGACGGGTGGTGCATCCAGGGATTCATCGCCAGCGCCCCGGTGGCAGCGGTCATCCTGCTCGTGGCCCTTCACGTACCGATCGGGGTCTTTCTCGATGCGACGGCTCCGGGCCTGCTGATTGCTATGGCGGTGGGCCGAGTGGGATGCTTCTTCGCCGGCTGCTGCGGAGGACCGCCAACGGCGTCACGTTTCGGAGTATGGTCCTCCGATCAACGCCTGGGAGCGCGTCGTATCCCCACTCAATTGTTGGAGTTGATGCTCGCGGGAACATTAGGGCTGGGGGTGCTGGTGGCAGTCCTGGCTTACGGGTCGAAAGACGGTGTCTTCTTTGCTGCCGGGCTGGCGACCTACACACTGGTGCGACAAGGTATTCTGCGTCTGCGCGCCGAGCCGCGCAAGACGAAGCTGGGCGGGCCGGTCACAGCGGCCCTGGCAGCTCTTGTCCTCATCGCAGCCATAGTCTTGCTCGTCAGGTAACTGACGAAAACGTCGTGCATGCTATATCTGGCAGCGATCTTCGATATTGTGCGCGAACTCGTACAGGCGAACACAGGAACTGCGGGAGAGAACAAAACGTCATCTGGCATTGACAACAACATTATCCCTGGCATAATGATGCAAACATCTGTTGGGTGAAAGGAGATGAACTGTGCAGCACCCGGATCCTCTGCTGAAATTAACGCGACTGGCCTTTCTTGCTGCTTTAGCCCTTTTGATCATGAGTGGGGTTGCCTGGGGAATTATGGCTCACATGGCGCGTAGCACTCAGACAACCGTACAGCCGACTGACAGTGGAGCTATAATCCTTCAAGAAGATGAAAGTCCTCTTGCAAAGAGACAAACACATACGGGAGTAGCTACTGCTGTCAGTAGGAGCGTTCGTAAGGTGAAAGGAACACACAGATGCAATACATTCTTTCTCTCCTCCCTTTGCTGGCATGCCCTGTCGGCATGGGATTAATAATGTGGCTGATAATGCGGATGGGAAAGGAGCAAATGCCTCCCGCTGCCTCTCCGAAGGAGGTGGAGAGTCCCATAGAGCCTTCTCCGGCTATGCGTACCTCCCCGGCACCGCTCCCCTCGCAGAATTCGTCTCCTCTCAAGGTGATCTGGGAGTGCATGCAGATGTGTCTGAACTGGAAAGTGCTGGTCGGGCTGGCGGTGGTCGCTGTAGGGATCGCTGTTGCCGCCCCGCAATTCTTCCTCGCTGCGCTCCCTGTGTTACTGGTACTTGCCTGCCCCATTTCCATGCTCTTCATGATGGGCCGCATGGGCAAGATGCAAAGCCACTCAAAGGGAGAAAGCGCAAGTTGCCCCGCCTGTCAAGAAAGGCAAAACCCTTGACATTTCCTTCTCCCGCTGGTAGTATTCAATTGAATAGTTGAATACTACCAGCGGGAGAAAGATAGTATGGGACATCGGGCATTCAAAGACCAACTCTATGCTCAGTTCGCTCGCCTGGGCAAAGCACTCGCCAGTCCGCAGCGGCTCGAGCTGCTCGATCTGCTGGCGCAGGGAGAGCGAACGGTGGAAGACCTGGCGAAGGAGACGAGCCTCTCGGTTGCCAATACCTCACAGCACTTGCGTGTCCTCTTTCAAGCGCGGCTGGTGGAGGTGCGAAAAGTCGGCCTCTACGCCTACTACCGGCTGGCTGATCCGGCAGTCTTTGCGTTGTGGCAAGCATTACGCACGCTTGGCGAGCGACAACTGGCCGAGATTGATCGCCTGGTCGAGACCTATCTACACCACCCTGAACACCTGGACCCTATCTCCTCATCCGAGTTGTGCCAGCGCATGGCCGTAGGGGAGGTCGTCGTCCTCGACGTGCGCCCGGCAGTCGAGTATCGTCAGGGCCATATCGCCAGCGCCTTATCCATTCCACTTGACGAGCTAGAAGCACGCCTGGCCGAACTGCCTGCCGCGCAGGAGATTGTGGCGTATTGTCGTGGCCCCTACTGTCTCTTCGCCGATGAGGCCGTTGCCCTGCTCGCTGCTCGTGGCTATCGAGTGCGCCGCCTCATCGAGGGCTATCCTGAGTGGCGCGCAGCAGGACTTCCGGTCGAGAACGCTGTCGCAGCCCACCAGGAGTGACCTGATGCGGCGGTACTCTCCCTGATGGGGACAGCAAGGCGTGTATAGAGAAGAAGACGGAGGCGCGAGATGTCAGACGTGCAGAATAGCCCACGTTCACCACTCTCAGAGGTTGCTGGAGCAGACAGGGGAGATGCTGCCGACCTGCGCCTGGGACTGCGTGCCAACCTTGCCCAGTTTAGCTTGCTGGCGGCGATTACCTTTGGCGTCGGATTGGTCGTCGGCGCGGAGCGCGTCGTGGTCCCTGTGCTGGCGAAACAGGACTTTGGGGTGGCTACCTTCCTGGCCACGCTGGCCTTCATCGTCAGTTTTGGCTTCGTGAAGGCCATTCTCAACCTGGTGGCCGGTCGCCTCGCCGATCACATCGGGCGTAAGCTACTGCTTATCCTGGGCTGGCTGGCCGCGCTGCCCATTCCCTTCATGATTATCTTCGCGCCATCCTGGGGTTGGGTCGTCGCGGCAAATTTGCTCCTGGGTGTCAATCAGGGACTGGCCTGGACGATGACGGTGACGAGCAAGGTAGATCTGGTGGGGCCATCCAACCGGGGCTTTGCCCTGGGCATCAATGAGTTCTCTGGCTATGCCGGGGTCTCGGTGGGTGGCTTTGTGGGCGGCTTCCTGGGTGGCATCTACGGCCTGCGCGTGGCCCCGTTCGTGTTTGTCCTGGTGGTTATCCTGGTGGCGCTGGCTGTTTCCGTACTCCTCGTGCGTGAAACACAGCCCTACACGCGCCTCGAAGCGCAGCAGCTGTCGACCACTCCGCGCTCTGTAGCTGCACCAGCCTCACCATCAGTGACAGCGCAGAAGCAAGTGCAACCGAAGCCAGGCTGGTTGGCGGTTTTCGCGCTCACCACCTGGGGCGATCGGGCGCTGGCCACCGCTTCGCAGGCCGGGCTGATCGAGAAATTCACCGACACGCTGGCCTGGGGTCTCTTTCCCCTCTATTTTGCGCGTCACGGCCTCTCCCCTGCTGCCATTGGGGCTGTGGTCGGCGTGTACACAGGAACGTGGGCCGTGCTGCAGATCTACACCGGCCACCTGACCGACCGCTTTGGACGCAAGTGGGCGATTGCCGGTGGCATGTGGCTGGCCGCGGCAGGCATTGTCATCGTGGCGCTCAGCGCGACGCTGCCGGGATGGGTCGCCGGAGCAGCGGTCATGGGCGTTGGCATGGCTTTGCTCTATCCAACGCTGCTGGCGGTGGTCAGCGATGTTGCGCATCCGAGCTGGCGGGCCAGTTCGCTGGGGGTCTACCGCTTCTGGCGCGATGGC
>Ga0209062_1004163_pt1 | contig 15567 bp, 16 predicted proteins | sample Coa_R2_2_FD_187158 | JGI IMG/M metagenome (GOLD analysis project Ga0209062, IMG submission 187158) | Surface soil microbial communities from Centralia Pennsylvania, which are recovering from an underground coalmine fire - Coalmine... | ecosystem: Environmental > Terrestrial > Soil > Unclassified... | reverse complement strand
GATAGAATAGGAAATTAAAAATCCGAATATAAAAAAAAACGGGCAATACTATTGCCCGTTTTTTTATTTTAAATTATAGTATTTAATCGCCTTCGCCCGGATTCTTGAATTCCTGATACTTCCCAACCTTCTCCGAGTCTATCTTTTGCTTCTCGACCTCGACGTATGCCGTAGCCGGGTACACTTTCTTCATTGCTTGCTCGACCTCGTCCATAATTCCCGCGGCTTGCATTTGCGCCTGTGCGATACCGGTGATCATGCTCTGTTCCGCAGGCGAAGTAAAGTCGGCGCAATAATTTGATTGAATGAGGTTTGTGTTGTATCCAGAGACGATGCCGGTGATCTGCGCCTTGTCCTGATTCCATGCAGACTGCAAATTAGCGAGGGCTGTATTGACATCGGCGATCTCGTGCTCCATTTCCGCCTCGCGGATTTTATGAACCCCAGGTGGATCGACGATCGATCCAATTCCTTTCGATTTTGCGAGTGCCTTCAATTCGTCTTCGTGCTTATTCAATGCTTGTTGCATGCGCTGATTGTCCGCGCGGATTATTGAATCGATGCTTGGTATGAGAGGAAGGATGGATGGATGAAAGCCCAGTAGTCGGCTGGTTGCTGTATTGGCCTGCTGTGCTAAGCCTGCCGCGGGGGATGCTGCATTAGCGGATGAAGGAGATGAATCATCCGATAGTAAGCCGCCGCCGGAATCGTCATTAGTATTCGATGAAGTGGTCGTGTCAGACCGTTGCGCGGCTGGATTTTTGGCGCGCGAACGGGCAGCGATGGCCTTCCAGTCAGTGCCATTCTTATCCGCCTGCTGCTTCATGTAGGCATTCTGCTCGGCAGGTGTCATCCTCTTCCATTGTGCGGCAAAGGCCGGGTCGCTGATCATCCGATTGGTGAAATCCTGCTTTGTTTTGGATAATCCGCTATCCTGATCGATCACAGAATTGGAAGGCGCTCCTCCGACCCCATGCCCTTGCACATACGCCAATTTCTCTTGTGGCGACATGGCCTGAAATTTCTTTTTAAACGCAGGGTCCTGCATTTGCTGAGCAAAACTGAGTGCCTGTGTATTAGCACCGGGCATGTGTTTCGCGTACTCCAATTGTTCAGTCTTTGATTTGCCAATAGCCGGCTTCATCATATTGGCGATCTGTTTTGCGGAATCGACAGTATGAGCCGTACCGGCATTCATCACTTTCCATTGTTCGTTCGCCGATTTCCAGTCGGCTTCAAAGTTCTTGAATAATTCATCAGCACGACAGCCATTGGCTGTACATACGGCTTTGTCGTGCGCTTCCGAAACTGTTGCAGGAGAGGTAGGCACTTCTTCCAACAGCTTCATAAGATCCAGCTTTGCTACCGATTGTGCGTGTACACCGGACGCAAAGAAAATAGAAATCAATAGGGTAATATGCGAGGCATTCCGTTTCATGGTCGTGATCGTTTTAAACTGCAGTGTTAATTGAGCGCCGTTAGCTCCCAGGCCGTCCGCAGATTCATACCGGGGCTGTTCATTGGCGGCGATTTTATCAGGATGTGAGGCTTTGCCTGTACTTCAGGTACAAGCGTCGTTTCGTCCGACTCTTTGACGGGCATCTCGACGATCGTTTTACCGGTCGCGAGCAACACATTCTTATAGCCCGGGCAATCAGGATAATGTAATGCGACATTAAATTTCATCTTATGGTCCGAGCCGGTATACGTACAATTGAAATCCGATACTTCCATGGGCCGTCCGAACTTTAATGTCGTTTCGACGTGTGGATCGCAGGAGCCGTTACCGGCTGTATCTGTTTTGGTGACGGTGGGACCACTTTCTACTTCGGAGATACAATGGTCGAGGTCGTTATCCCGCTTAAGGTGGAAGGTGACTTCCATTTCGCCGATCGAGTGGACGTCTGCACTCATCATCCCAGCAAGGCACTTGTAGCCTAAACCTGCCGACGCACGGTAACGCCAGCGCTTATCGACAGTATAGATCGTGTAACTGGGATGCTCTTTTCGTCCATCTGGCCAGATGTATTCAGCAGAAATAGTAACGATGCCGATGCCGTGTTGTGGGGCTTTGTAGGTAGCCAATCCTTTTGACGTTTGGGCGATCGTGCCAACGTCGGCATTACCGCCTGGTATTCCATCGACCGACCATTTTGTTGCTGCCATTGGCATATCGAAGTGATCGACCCACGTGTCCGGTCGATCCGAACCTGGCACTTGCTCCACCTCATAAGCATGGTAGGCGGCGACCGAAGATTCTTCCCCGGCAAAGACTATCTTACTTTTAGGATGGTCATGATCGTAGACGTAGACGATCATTTTTACATGCTCGACACCAGAGGGAGCAATTCCTGGCGGTTTAGAAACGGCTCTTTGGGATAAGCAAAGTCCAAGAGCCACAATAAAAATAGAAAGACGACAATAGAGCATACAAAGCAAATATACTACTCGGAGATGCTAATAGCAAGCATCGAGAGAGCATTTCTTTACGCTTACTATAGGGACGAAACGAATTACTATTTTTTAAGGATATTAGGCAAGGCAGCAACCCCGTCCGCTGCATCGAGCAATAACATCCCACAATCCAATCACATAAGCTTATGAAGACCCTAACGTGTGCTCTTGTCGCCGTATCTCTGTTAGCAATGACGGTCCGACCGGCGGCTGCTCAGTTTGGTAGCATTTTTGGCGCGATCAAGAGTAAGGTTGAAGAGAAAGTTGATCAGAAGGCCAGTGAAAAAACCGGTGAAGCGATGGACTCCATGCTTCAAAATCATCCGAAGGATCAGCCGGCCAACAACAATAACAGTAATGGAAGCAGCACAGCAGCGGCTGTTCCGGCTGGAACGTCGGTTTCCTCACCGATCACTATCGCCGCGTACCAGAACTACGACTTCAAACCGGGCGATCGAATCATTTTCGAAGATAATTTTAACGACGACCAGGATGGCGAATTCCCTGCGCATTGGGATTTGGAGCATGGTCAGGGCGTCGTTAATAAAGTAGAAGGCGGTTCAGCATTCCTGCTTACCGAAGGAAATTACGCCAGGGTATTTCCCAAAATGACGAGTGCAAGTTATCTCACCGATACTTTTACCGTTGAATTCGATTATTTGGCTACCGGTGGTAATCCAATTATTTTCTTGCGAGATGCAGATAAGAATGACCACGACGTCAGTTTTGGCCATTCTGTAAGCACCGGATATTTCAAGAATGATCTATCGGGAAATGATATCGGTACCGACAAGGAATATCGCGATCATTGGCATCATGCCGCTCTCATTTACAAGCATGGGCAATTGAAAGCATATATCGATAATAGCAGAGCGCTGGTCGTACCGACCTGTGGTTTTGCGCCCGCTAGTTTACAGTTCGGCGGCATTGGTTCGCAGGAGTCACCGATCACGTTTCGGAATTTCCGTATTGCGGAAGGCGGCGGAGCTAATACGATCGGCAATCTTCTTACCAATGGCAAGTTCGTTACACATGGCATTACGTTCGACGTGGGCAAAGCAACGCTCAAGCCGGAGAGCATGGGTGTGCTAAATGATGTCGCAAAATTTATGAAAAACAATGCGGCCACGAACTTTGAGATCGATGGACATACGGATAGTGATGGCCCCGCCGATAAGAATATGAAGCTTTCGCAGGACCGTGCAGAAGCCGTGAAGGCCCAGTTGATCGCAATGGGTATCGATGCCTCGCGCTTATCGGCAAAAGGCTTTGGAGCCACGAAACCGATCGCCACGAACGATGCGCCGGAAGGCAAGGCGAATAACAGGCGCGTGGAGTTCGTTAAACAGTAACACGACGAACGATTTTAATAGAAAGGGTGTGCTTAGCACACCCTTTCTTCATTTACGGGTCTTAGAATCTTTATAGTCAGTAGCAAAGTTTATTTTCTATGCTTGTCCGGTTCACACCATTAATGATCGTGCTGGTTCTCTTGTCTTCGGTCATGGCGAGGGAGTCTTTTGCACAGCAAAAAGCAGCAAATCCTCGACAGATCCGCGCGAATAATATCGTCAATGCCATGATGGAGCGCGAGAATGCCGAGAATGCCGACTTCAATGCGCATTTGACCGAGCTAAACGCTCACGGATGGCCGCTCGAACTAAAGAATCTCGATACCGCACAGGTTTCATCGAGCGTCTTACGCACTCTCGGATTTTTAGAGTATTTGAAGAAATGCCATGCGTCGAGCGATTCGCTCGACCGGGCATTTACAGATTCCTTGTTCATATTGGAAGCGGAAGCGCCGGGCGGCAAACTGGAAAAGAGCCTGCGTTTGGTCAAGGAGACGTTTACGGAAGAACGTGCCGCCTACAATAATTTTCTGGGGTCGCTCGAGGACCTTTTTAATAGTGTCCTCAATGCGTTGCTTTACCTTCAAAGCGAGCCCTATAAAGTGACGGGCGATAAATTCGCTTTTGTTCATCCCAAAGCGTCGAAGCATTATATGCAATTGATGAAGAAGGTGGACGAAGCTATGAAAGAAGAAACGAAAACCAACGACGCGCTCAAAAAAGCAACCGCTGAAGCCAACGCTCGAGTCAAGCAGCAAAATACGGCATCGGATGACGATTTTATAGAGGAGTAATACAGTGAGCAATAATTTTACCGTTCGTCAAATATCCTCTAAGCGCGATAAGCTGCTTTTTGTAAGAATGATGTGGGATATCTATCGCGAGGATCCCCATTGGGTGCCGCCGCTGGAAATGGACCGAATGAAGCTTATCGATGAGAAGAAGAATCCCTTTTATTCTCATGCCGATGTTGGCTGGTGGTTGGCGGAACAGGACGGTAAACCGGTGGGACGCATTGCTGCGATCATCAATCATAATTACAACGAGGTCCAGAACGAACGAGCAGGTTTTGTCGGATTTTACGAGTCGGTGAACGACCAGAACGTAGCGTCAGCATTATTCAATGCTGCTGAAAATTTCATTCGTGAGAAGGGAATGACCGTTGCCTACGGCCCTGCCAATCCATCCTCGAATGACGAATATGGTCTTCTCGTCGAAGGGTTCGATCGGCCGCCGGTGATGCTCATGACGTATAATCCGCCCTATTATGCTTCGCTCTTCGAACAGAACGGATATACCAAAGACCAGGACCTCTATGCGTACCTGATCTCACAAGAAACGGGGCGTTCGGATAAACTGGTGCGTGTTACCAAAGCTCTTGCCGAGCGCAATCAGATCACGGTGCGCGCGATGAACCCAAAGAATTTTCAGGCAGAGGTCGACCGGATCAAGCATATCTATAATACGGCGTGGGAGAACCGTGGTTTTGTACCGTTCACCAATGAAGAAATGGATTTCCTTGCCAAAGACCTGAAACAGATCTACGATCCCGAACTCGTTCTTTTTGCTGAAATGAACGGCCAGACGGTTGGTTTTGCACTGTCGCTGCCCGATATCAATCAAGCTTTTATTCAGGGTCGTCCTATTCCGCGCGGCATTGCTAATCTTCCGGTCGGGGTGTGGAAGTTACTGACGAAAAAGAAATCGATCGATACGCTGCGCGTGATCGTGCTCGGTGTGTTGCAGCAATATCGTAACCGCGGTGTCGATGCGATGCTCTATCTAGAGACGATGGAGCGGGCAGCAAAAAAAGGGTATCACTATGGTGAGGCTTCCTGGATACAGGAAACGAACACGCCGATGAACCGTGCTGCTCAAATGATGAATGGCGACCGGTACAAAACCTATCGCGTCTATAAAAAAGAACTACGATAGCGACGAACAGAAGCGGTCGCTCTCTTTGTTTGCAGGCATTCTATGACCATCCCAGAGCTTGCAGACCGCGTAAAATCGCGCGACCGACACGCCATCGCCCGAGCGATCACCACGATCGAAAATGACGACCAGTCAACGGGTCGCCTGTTGCGCGAACTGGCCTCGAAGTTGGGACATGCGTACCGCATCGGTATTACGGGGCCTCCCGGTGCCGGCAAATCAACACTTACATCGGAGTTAACGAAGCTCCTTCGCTCGAACGGAAAAACCGTCGGCATTATTGCTGTCGATCCTACATCGCCGTTTACGGGTGGTGCGTTGCTTGGTGATCGGATTCGTATGCAAGAAGTCTCGATGGACGAGGGAGTGTATGTCCGTTCCATGGCGACTCGCGGTTCACTGGGCGGTCTTTCCGCAAAAGCGAAAGATGCGGCAGATATTCTCGACGCTGCGGGGTTCGATTATATCCTGTTCGAAACGGTCGGCGTTGGACAATCGGAGCTCGATATTGCGAAAGCTGCCGATACAACGGTCGTGGTGCTTGTCCCTGAATCTGGAGATGCGGTTCAGGCGATGAAGTCCGGCCTAATGGAAATTGCCGATTTCTTTGTTGTGAATAAGAGCGATCGGGAAGGGGCAGACCAGGCTGTTCGAGCTCTCACGACGATCCTTAGTTTTCGCGTTACGCATGCGGAAGATGAGTGGATCCCTGCGGTCATTAAAACGACTGCCAGCAAGAACGAAGGCATAGAAAATATGCTGCGCGAGATCGACAAGCATCGGTAGTATTTAGAAACGACCGGAAAACTTGCACTCCGCCGCAAGGCTCGCGAGCGTGAGCGAGTCCATGAGCTTATCGAAGACATGTTGCGCATCGATTTTTGGACGCCGGCAAAATCCGCGTTGCTCGAAACGGAGCTGGACCGTGTAGCCCACCACGAAAAGACCAGTTTCGATCTTGCCCACGAGCTTATTTCTGACATCAAGAGACAAGTTGCTTGAGGCGGTCCTCATTTTAGCCTTTTCCCGATTAATGTTTAGTCAGTAGCCGAAGGAGAACTCCTCCGGTAAATAGGCGTTAACGTGCCGGCATGGTGAAGCTCGGAAATTTAGAACTTGGCGAAAAGCTACTGCTTTTAGCCCCTATGGAGGATGTCACGGACATTTCCTTCCGGCTTATCATGCGCGAGCGGGGTGCTGATGCTGTTTATACTGAATTCATTTCGAGCGAAGCGCTCATTCGAGATGCAGCGAAATCCAAGCAGAAACTGGTGACTTCTCCCAAGGAGCGGCCTGTTGCGATCCAAATTTATGGCGGCGATCCGGATGTCATGCGCGAAGCAGCGCAGATCTCCGAAGCGGCCAGCCCGGACTTTATTGACATCAATTGTGGCTGCTGGGTTAAGAATGTAGCGGGAAAGGGTGCCGGAGCCGGACTCCTTAAAGATCCTCCGCGAATGGAGCGAATGGTAAAAGCGGTCGTCGACGCGGTAAAACTTCCCGTGACCGTTAAGACTCGAATAGGTTGGGATCAAAACTCCATCAATATTCTCGAGATCGCTCCGATGTTAGAGCAGGCTGGTGCCAAAGCGCTAACGATCCATTGCCGCACTCGCTCGCAAGGTCATAATGGCGAGGCCGATTGGACATGGATACCGCGTATTAAAGAGGTTGTGTCGATCCCTGTTTTCCTGAACGGTGATGTAAAGACTCCAGAGTCCGCCGAGCGTGCATTTCGCGAAACAGGATGTGACGGAGTAATGATCGCCCGGGGCGCCATTACGAATCCCTTTATATTCCAGCAAATCAAACAACTTCGAGAAACGGGCGAGTACGTTCAGCCCAGCATTGCAGATCGCATCGATCTTTGTGTTCGCCATCTTCGGCATTCGTGTGAGGTGCGAGGTGAAAAGCGTGGCGTGTTTGCATTTCGCAAGCATTATGCTGGGTATTTGCGAGAAGTGTATGGCGGAGCACGTCTACGAGCTGAGTTAATGCAGATCGCAGAACTCGACCGTGTGATCGAACGGCTCGAGCACTTCAAGGAACATTTTGAACAGGATTCGGAGATCGATTCGCTCGTTGCGCTCTCGGTGGCTGCATAATACTATTTCGATTGCTTTTAGCACTTTCTCGATATTAGCTTTTGGAACTTTCCATTCTCAAAAAAAGTATGAATGCGGGACTCATTGCTTTTGATTTTTTAGCATTCTAACAGACTGCATTGCCAATGCAGTTAAACAAGAGTGATGCGTTCCAATGAGATTCATCACCTTACTGTGCAATAACGACCTGCATTGCACAGATGCCTCTAAGACTCCTTCCTCCTGAGGCCATATTGTATCGAAGAGCATAGCTCTTTTTTACGCTACCCTACAGAGGTTCTCTGTTACCGAAGCATACGGATAGGATCCTTGCTTTGTTCACTCGCCAATTGCGTTTTCCCTAAGTATGATACGAACTAAAATCTTTTTATACCCTTGCGAGGTGCATGTTCGCATGTGACGCTTAACCATGGATCACGAAAAGCAACGAATTGAAAATAGAGAGAGCGTTCGAAAGAAGATTGCACTGCTCCTTCGTAACGATGGCGGTGCTGCAGCGCTTTTGGATTCGGTCGTTGACAATCTTATTGAACATATTGCGGATGCTGCGACGATCGATCTTGTAGAGGACGACGGATCGATTTCACGTGAAGTTACTCGTCACAAGGACGTCCGCCAGCAGAAGACCCTGGAAGAACAGCGACAGAATTTTCCGCTTTCTTTACGCTCTTCGTATGGTTATCCGCGCGTCATCAAGACGGGCAAGTCACAGTTTATTCCTGGCGTTACACCACGATTGGCTGGGCGTCTGTTTCCTGAGGCAAAAGCCGATCTTGTTCTTGATGGAATTTCCGTCCGTTCGTTTATTTGTGTTCCCATTATTGCGCATGAGCGTATTTTAGGTGCGCTTACCGTTCTCATTACCGATCAGGGACATTCTTTTTCCGGCGATGATCTACTGTTGCTCGAAGAAGTCGGTACTCTTATCGGAGAAGCGTTGGATCAGAGGCTCGGAACACACATCAAATTGCATTCGAATAAAGCCTCGTAATTTTTCCTTAGTTTTGCTAGCAGCTAAGGCTAAGGCCTGTTGCTGCTGAACCTGTTCTTACTGTCGTCACGTGACTGACCGCTCGCTCGTTTTTATTTATAACCCGACCTCGGGTAAGGGTTCTTACGCCGATACGATCCGGCGTCTGCTTCCTGCTGGTCTCCACTATGAGTGGCACGAAACAACCGCTGCCGGCGATGCGGAGCGTTTTGCCAAGACGGCATCAAAGGATGTGAATACCATCGTTATTGCCATTGGAGGTGATGGCACCGTCCATGAGGTCATCAACGGATTGATGGCGGTCCCAAGCGAGTCCCGGGCGCAGCTCGGCATTATTCCAGTCGGCTCCGGTAATGATTTTGCCTTTGCTGCCGGCCTTCCGGTCTCGATAGAAAAAGCTATCGAGCGGTTATTGGTCGGTTCATCCAGCGTTGTCGATGTGGGCTCGATCCAGGATGGGAAAGGCCGGCTTCGGTATTGGTGCAATACCGTTGGGTTTGGGCTAAACGCGCGTATTGCACTTCGAGCCAGCCGTTCGAAATGGCTTACGGGGGTAGCAAAATATGTGGTTGCTACGCTTATTACGATCCTCACCGATAAGATAACGTTCGAGGCTGCTCTTAATATTGATAACAGGCGGTTGCATGAACGCATAACGCTCATCTCTCTTGGTAATGGGCCTCGAGAGGGAGGAGCCTTCCTTATGACCCCCGGCGCGGATATTCACGACGGTCGTTTTGATCTTTTGCTGGTCAAACCGCTTTCTCGCTTTTCAACGCTGATGCTGCTTCCTGGTGTACCCAAAGGGAAGCATGTGAGATCACGTGCCGTGCATTTGCAGAGGTGTTCTCGTTTAGAGATACGTTCGGCAGAATCGCTTACCGTTCACATGGATGGAGAAATATTTTCCACCTCTGCCGATCGTGTTACGAGTGTAGCAATTCAATTGCATTCAAGCGCACTCCGCGTGATCAGCTGAATAAAAGTCAATTTCTCTTACTGCTGATAAGAAGTTCTTGTTACGGTATTACGCCGGTCAATGGGGTGAGAAGAGAAATCGAGAATAAAGAGAGAGGTATTCGTTTGTGGCATTGAATTGTCTTGATACCGGTCGGTCCGATCGATATAAGTGATGAACGCTCGAATTTTTTCCGGTATCTTACTTCTTATTCTTTGCTGTGGTATTTCTTTCTCTGGATGTTTCTGGCAGAGTGTATTGCCACCGAAACTGGACCTTAATAAAAGCGAATGTGGTCGGTGCAGAATGTCGATCCTCGAAAGCCGCTATATCGCTGCCATAGATGGTCCCATACTATTTGATGATATTGGCTGCATGCTCTTTGCTCTTGAAGACCATAAAGAATCGCCCGCTCATATTTGGGTCTGTGATTATCAGAAGAATATTTGGCTCGATGCCCGAACGGCTGCTTACGTGTATGCACCGATGCTTGGCACGCCAATGAATAGTGGTTATGTCGCACTATCGGATTCCATAGCAGCAGTGAATCTGGCATCGTACGTTCATGGTGTTGCTTACGCTTCCTGGGATGAACTAGTACTATCATTTCGGTTGAGAACGATCGAGTTTATTGCCAATCGTTTAAGGGTTTATTTTTAGGGGAGTACCCTAGTGAACGCGGTAAGCTAAGAGGCGGTTGGTTTACCTGTAGGTCGAATCAACCGTCTGTCACATGTCGTCTTCAAATAACTCTGATCAGTGGGCTGAATGGCTCCTGAAAAACCGCCATGGTGGTAATAGAGAGCGTTATCGTATAGTGCTGGAGCAGTTAAGTCCGGTGCGTGACAAAGTCCTGGGAAATGCGAGGATTCAGCCGGGCGAAACATTGCTGGACGTTGGCACCGGCGATGGTCTCATTGGCTTTGGGGCGATCGAAAAAGTGGGTGCGGATGGCTGCGTTATTTTTAGCGATATTTCACAACCGTTGCTTGATTTTTGCCAAGAGTATGCATCGCAGGCTAATATCCTTAGTCGATGCCAATTCCTTCAGGCGAATGCGATCGACCTTTCCGCTATACCAAACGAAAGCGTGGATGTTGTGACCACTCGTTCTGTGCTCATTTATGTGAAAGAGAAGCAACAAGCACTTAACGAATTTTTTCGAGTACTCAAACCGGGCGGACGCATCTCTTTGTTTGAACCCATCAATAGGCTAACTGGAGAGTTTGTTGGTAAAGGCAGTTACCTTGGTTACGATATTCGGCCGATAAAAGATCTTTGGGAAAAGACTGTGGCTATGCATAAGCCACAGCACGACTCACAAAACACGATGGGCGATTTCGATGAGCGGGATTTGGTTAAAATGATCCAAGCCGCCGGTTTCGACTTCGTTCATTTAGATCTGGATGTGACGGTAGGTAATTCCGGACTCATGTCAGGTAACTGGGAAGCGTTTTACAATTCCTCTCCGAATCCTTTGATCCCTACCTTGCGCGAACAAGTCGAGTCGCTAACACCTGAAGAGCAGGAGCGCTTTATTGCCCACCTTAAGCCTCTTGTTGAAGGCAATATAGGGAGAACGGCTCAGTGTTTGGCTTATCTTTATGCGAGCAAATAAGGTAGCGATATCAAGATCGCAGCTTATTGAATAGTCGTATGGATATTAGTATTCCGACGATCGAAAGCATTGCTCCGCCAATTCGTTTGAATGCCTTAGCATACCGATGGCGCCGACGGTTTAGCTCCGAAAGATAGGAGCCGAGCCGCGCTCGAGTATATCGAATCTCACGCTCGATCGATCGTACCTCAGCGTTTGAATTTTCCTCGTCAGCTATTTTATATCTTCCTTCACCCATTCAATGTCCTCCTTAATGCTCTGTTGTGTGGTATCCAGCGGTTTTTTCACTCGTTTGGACCATCCGATGCCGGCAGTGATTACTGCTCCTGCAAAGAGCACAACAGCAACGATGAGAGCTGCAAACCATGCCGGAAGCGTTGTTGCCAGTGCCATCGCGATGGTAACGAAGAGCATGGCCACGCCGAAGATCGCCAGCAGAGCTCCTATACCCATGAGCTTTGCCATTCGTATTTCACGCTTGATATCCGATTTTAACTCTGCCTTCGCAAGAGCCACCTCTTCCTTAATGAGCTTGGAGACTTGAGGCCCAATATCGCCGATGAGTTCGAAGGTTGAGCGTTCTTGAATCGGTTCGGTCACCTTCAGTTTGCCATCAACTCGCTTGTCCATTTCCATATCTTACTCGGATAAAGTCGTGCTGGATCAGTCTATAATGACCTCGAAAGAACCATGCCGAAATAAGAATGCCGGCTCAGCTTAACTGAACCGGAATCGAAAGTTCTCTGCTGTAGGTCAATGTTAATTCATCTCGACAAACTTCACCCTACGTCCTATTTCGAATTCACCGGATTTTCCATTGGGCATTTCAAATGCGACGGCACTCAGTATCTTTAGTCGCTTTGAATCAATGCCTTTCGTGACAAGATATTTTTTCGCGGCATCGGCTCGCTTTTTTCCAAGGTCCTTTACTTTCGCCTTGGATTCTAACGGCTCGCTGTAGCCATATATTTTTATTTTTAGCTTCGGACGACGTTTAAGAATATCGGCAACGCGAGAGATCTCATATTTTGATTGTTCGCTCAGATCATATTTCCCGAAATTGAATACGATATCGTGATTCGCAAGAGTGTCCGATGCCTCCTTGGAGATCGTAAACGTTAATGTGGAGGGCAGCTTGGAAGTGTCGGTTAGAGTATTGTTGGTAGTGGTCTCTTTTGATATGATCGTATCAGGCTTCGCAGTGGAAGGCTTAGGCTTCGGTGTCGTTTCCGCTTTCGACTTTGAAAATGACTTAAGCGATGCGAGCCAATTCGTAAGTGTTTTTAAGTCCTCATCTGACCCACCAAATTTCTTGAGATGCTTTTTGCCATTCATTTCCTCCTCTTTCAGGAGCCAACTTTGCATCCATGAAGAGGAGTGCTTTGTGCCGACGATCGATAGGTCGGGCGGAATAATGCCGCCAACAGTACCAGAACCGGTTCGATCAATGCCCTGGGACTCGATGGAGTGGCACGTGGCGCATTTGTTATCGAGGAAAATTTGCTTGCCAGAGGCAGCAATAGTGCAATATGGCGTTAATGCTACAAGGCACGCCGATATAAGTAATCGCGATGGAATACTAAGCATGGTCGGGCGAGAATTATGATGAAAGAATCACGCACGCATGAAATTATGCTACGCGGATAGGTTGAACCAGCCACTGCGACAACGTATCCTCGTTGAATGTTCCATCATTAAACATACGTGAGGAACCCCGCTTTGTTCTTTTCCGTGTGTGGGCGCAAAAAAGTAGGTATATTTGTGCCCGTACTTTTTGAAAGGTTGGCGTGAAAAATTCTTTCGAGTGCGGTTTTCCTCCCATTGCAAGGTCGTTTGCCCGACTGAGGATGAGCAGCCCCGATTGCTCTCCACCCGACGCCTCCCTTCATAATTCATCATTCATAATTTATTTGTTAAGTAGTGGCTAAATCGCGCGCGAAAAAGCAGACGAAGTTCATATTTATTACTGGCGGGGTGGTATCATCGCTGGGCAAGGGGATCGTCTCCTCATCACTCGGTCTGCTGCTCAAATCGAGAGGCTTGCGGGTGACCGTCCAGAAGTTCGATCCCTACATCAATGTCGATCCTGGGACCATGTCGCCATACCAGCATGGCGAAGTCTATGTGACGGAGGATGGCGCCGAGACGGATCTCGATCTGGGCCATTACGAGCGTTTTCTCGATGTCAATATGACCCGGGCGAATAACACGACCACGGGACAGGTCTATAACGAGGTCATCCAGCGGGAGCGCCGAGGGGATTATTTAGGCGCTACCGTACAGGTTGTGCCGCATATTACGGACGAAATTCGCCGCCGGATGACGCAACTTGCCAATACGGGCGATTTTGATGTCATTATTTCAGAGATCGGAGGCACGGTTGGCGATATTGAATCACTGCCTTTTTTGGAAGCGATTCGCCAACTAACGATGAAAGTGGGCAAAAAGAACTGTCTTTCCATACATCTTTCTTATGTGCCATACATCTCTTCTGCTGGAGAGTTAAAGACAAAACCCACTCAGCATTCGGTCAAAACCCTGCTCGAGATCGGTATTCAGCCGGACGTGCTGGTCTGCCGTAGCGAACAGCCGCTCTCGAAGGCATTACGTGAGAAGATCGGCCTGTTCTGCAACGTCGAGCCACGCGCTGTGGTCGAGGCTCGCGATGCTTCTACCATTTACGAGGTGCCGCTTACGTTTGCCGACGAGAATGTCGATACGATCGTGCTTGAAAAGCTTGGTATGCCGACCGGTACTAAGCGCGACCTTGTGAAATGGCGTCGGTATGTCGATAAAGTAAAACATCCCAAGCGGACGGTCAAAATCGGAATGATCGGGAAGTACGTCCAGCTACAGGACGCCTATAAGTCGATCTCCGAGGCATTTGTACATGCTGGTGCCGAAAATGACGCTAAAGTGCAGCTTGTTTGGCTAAACTCCGAGGAATTGGAAGGCAAGCGAGATATCAGCGCTTACTTTGAAGAACTGGATGGTGTGTTGATCGCCCCTGGCTTTGGCTCGCGTGGTGTGGAAGGAAAGATCAAGGCTATTGAATATGTCCGCAAAAAGAAGATACCTTTCTTCGGCATCTGCCTTGGTATGCAGTGTGCCGTTATCGAATATGCACGAAATGTTTGTGGCCTCAAAGAGGCAAACTCGAGCGAGTTCAAAAAGACACGCGATAGCGTGATCGATCTTATGCCTGACCAAAAATCGGTGCAAACCAAAGGTGCGACGATGCGCCTGGGAAGTTATCCGTGCATTTTAAAGCGTGGCTCGATCGCTAATAAAGCCTATCACGATCAGTTTATTACAGAGCGGCATCGTCATCGTTATGAAGTAAACAATGCCTATCGTGAGCTATTGGCTTCGCGGGGTCTTATTATGAGTGGTGTTTCGCCGGATGGTAATTTGGTCGAGATCGTCGAGCTCTCCTCAACGGATCACCCGTTCTTTATTGGAGTGCAATTTCATCCGGAGCTGAAGAGCCGTGCAACAAAGGCGCATCCGATCTTCCGCGAGTTCATTCGAGCAAGCCTCGCTTATAACGATAAGCGGATGGGGAGCAAAAAGCAGTTTCCCAAAGAGCAGATGAATGGCCACAGCACCATGAAACCTGCACCAACACGCTCCTCAAAAGTGTAAAAGTAGCTTTGTTTTTACAAAACCGAGATTGAGTATGCTTTATCGTCGTCTGTTTGCGTTAGTTGTGCTTATCCCTTTTTTCGCGCCTGCTACTCTTTCGGCGCAAAGCGCGCTCCGATACCAGTTCAAGCCGGGCGAGCACCTGCAATATCATTATACCTATACCTCTACAGTCGATCGAATGAGGAAGAAAGGTCGCAAAGAATGGGAGACCGTCTTCGAGGCTGATCCGGATTGGCAGGTGAAAGATGTTGACATGGATGGTGCTGCTACCGTGCTGTTTACGGTGGCAAACCGACGTGAAAAATACGAAGAAGGTACACGCCGGTTGAACTTCATTCACATGCCGCCGCAAAGCCAGATCTCGGTGAGCGCGAAGGGAAGATTGCTCTATGGCAAAATCCTCATCGATGATGCCGAACGCACCCGTTCGAAGAAAGCAAAGAAAGATGGCTTCGATGTAAAGCTTAACTCCGATAGATCAGTATTAGATGGCTATCTTAAAAAAC
>Ga0209062_1004159_pt1 | contig 15577 bp, 14 predicted proteins | sample Coa_R2_2_FD_187158 | JGI IMG/M metagenome (GOLD analysis project Ga0209062, IMG submission 187158) | Surface soil microbial communities from Centralia Pennsylvania, which are recovering from an underground coalmine fire - Coalmine... | ecosystem: Environmental > Terrestrial > Soil > Unclassified... | reverse complement strand
CTGCGCCGCTTCAACGACAAGCTCGTGCACGATCCCCGCGTGGTGTGCGTGCTGACCACGATCCGCGACGGCGTGACCATCGTCCGGCGCGCGAGCGGCTGAGGGCGCGCGGCGCCGTGCTCGACTACCACCTCCACCTGTGGCCGCACACCGAGGGCGACCGTCCGCTGTCGCTCGACCAGATCGCCGCGTACTGCGAGCGGGCGGCTGCAGCGGGGGTGGTAGAGGTGGCCCTCACCGAGCACCTCTTCCGGTTCCGCCAGGCCGACGAGCTGCTGGGCGGGTTCTGGGACGCCGACGAGCCGTCGCCGGCGTTGCGCCACTCGATGGCCGCCTACTGGTCGTTCCACGCGCGCGCCGACCTGGACGCCTACGTGGAGGCCGCCCTCGAGGCCAAGCGCGCCGGGTTGCCGGTGGTGGTCGGCCTCGAGGTGGACCACTACCCGGGCCGCATGGACCGCGTGGGGGCGATGCTGGCCGGCTACCCGTTCGACGTGCTGCTCGGCTCCGTGCACTGGCTGGGCGCATGGCGCTTCGACGACCTCGACGACCGGCCCTCCATGCTGGAGTGGTCGGCCCGGGACGTCGACGCCTGCTGGGACGCCTACACCGAGGCTCTGGAGGAGCTGGCAGCGAGCGGCGCGTGCGACGTGGTGGCCCATCCCGACCTGATCAAGGTGACGGGCAGGCTGCCGGCGCATCCTGCCGAATGGTGGGACCGGATGGCCGACGCAGCGGCGTCCAACCACCTGGCCGCCGAGGTCTCCTCGGCGGGATGGCGGAAGCCGGTGGGCGAGCAGTACCCGGCGTTGCCGCTGCTCGTCAGGCTCGCTGCCCGCGGCGTCCCCCTCACGACGGCCTCCGACGCCCATCGGCTCGACCAGGTTGCCGACCACGCCGCCGACCTGCGCCAGTTGCTGGCGTCGGTCGGCGTCGAGCACCTCCAGGCCTTCCGGCGTCGCCAGGGGCACCGCGTCCCGCTCGCCCCCGTGCCCGTGGGCGACTGACCGGCGGGGGGGCAGTGGCAACTCCGGCTGAGCTGGCGGCCCGCTACACGGAGCTGTCCGCCGAGGAGCTGGGCCACCTCCAGCGGCTCCTCGGCTCCTGGAGCCTCCTGGCGGACCTCGCCTTCTCGGACCTCCTGCTGCTGGTGCCGGTCTCGCCCGGGCGATGCTCGGGCGCCGGCGGAGCCCCCGAGCTCGTCGTGCTCGGCCAGATCCGGCCGAACAACCGGCCCACGCTCGTCGAGGTGGACCTGGTGGGCAGCACCTTCCCGGCCGCCGCCTGGCCCGTGGCTGCCGAAGCGTTGGCCTCGGGCGTCGTCACCACCGGCCGCATGCGACGCGAGCTCCTGGGCATCGACGTGCCCGTCGAAGCGGTGCCGGTTCGCGCCGGCGGCCCGGTGGTGGCTGTGCTGGCCAGGGTCTGCCAGTCGCCCCCGCGCGGGTCGGCCAGCCAGTACGAGCGGACCTACCTCGACGTCTACGGGCGCCTCGTGGCCATGGTGACCGAGTCGGCCTTTCCCTTCCCCGACGAGGACGTGGGGACCGAAGAGGCGCCCCGGGTGGGAGACGGGGTCGTCGTCCTCGACGCCCGCGGCACCGTGGCCTTCGCGTCGCCCAATGCAGTCAACGCCTTCCACCGCATGGGCGTGTACACGGCGCCCGAGGGGCGCCGCTTCACGGACCTCGGCGTGGAGGAGTCGGGTGTCCAGTGGGCGTTGGCGACCGGCCGCCCGGTGGTCGAGGAGATCGAACGCCGCCCGGACGTCGTGGTGCTCCTGCACTGCATCCCGCTGCTCGCCCGAGGCACCGTGACCGGGGCGATGATCCTGCTGCGAGACGTCACCGACGTGCGCCGTCTGGACCGGCTCCTGCTGTCCAAGGACGCGGCGATCCGCGAGGTGCACCACCGGGTGAAGAACAACCTCCAGACCATCTCGTCGCTGCTCAGCCTCCAGGCCCGCCGGGTCGGCGACGGGGCAGGCCGCGAGGCGCTCCACGAGGCCGAGCGACGGGTCCGGTCGATCGCCCTCGTGCACGAGATCCTGTCGCGTGAGCCCGGCGACGAGGTCCCCTTCGACGACATCGTCAGCTCGCTCGTGGCCATGGCCGAGGACTCCGTGGTGTCGCCGCGGCCGGTCGAGATCATCGTGTCCGGTGACCTGGGTGCCGTCACCGCCGACGTGGCGACCCCGCTCGCGGTCACGCTTGCCGAGCTGTTGCAGAACGCGGTCGAGCATGCCTTCGTGCCCGGTGCCGCCGACCCCGCCGACGCGGCGCAACGGGGCCACGTGGCGGTCCATCTGGCGCACGTGGGCGACGAGCTCACCGTGGAGGTGCGCGACGACGGTGCCGGCCTGCCCGAGGGTTTCGACATCGAGGCCACGACCAGCCTCGGCCTTTCGATCGTCCGCGACCTCGTCAGCAGCCAGCTCGGGGGTTCCATCCACATGCGTTCCCTCCCGCAGGAGGAGGGCGGCGGCACTCGGGTCCTCATTCGGGTGCCCGCAGGGCGGCGTTGAGGGGCGGCGGGGTTGTCGCCTAGGGCGAGTGGACCCTGCCCACCGCGGTGCTCACCGCGGCACGGCGTGGAGTGACGCCCACACGGGCGGTGGACCCCCTGGGGTCCGGCGGCGCCTCAGGACGCCCGGTTGGCCCGCCGCGCGGCGAGCCATGCCTTGCGGAGCTTGCGGCGCTCCTCCTCCGAGGTCCCGCCCCACACGCCCGACTCCTGGTTCGTGGCCAGGGCGAAATCGAGGCAGGGCTCCTGGGCCTCGCAGCTCCGGCACACTCGCTTGGCGGCCTCGATCTGCTCGAGGGCCGGGCCCGTGGTGCCGACGGGGAAGAAGAGGTCGGGCTCGGTGTTGCGGCAGGCTGCCACCCGTCGCCAGTCGCCGGCGTCCCAATCCACCGTGCGGTTCCACATGAGCGCCATCGAAGGTCCTCCACCTACGAGGTTGTGAACGGTTTCACATGTTCGGCGCCCGCCATAGCCGCCATCTGGAGTGCTGTGACGGCCGTCGAGCCTACTGGGCGACGGGGCAGGGCGCAAGGAACCCCCGGGGGTCTCGCCCGGGCCCGATGAGGGCCCGGGCGAGGCGCCGTGCGTCAGGTCTCGCGGCCTCGCGGGCGTCAGGTGGCAAATGGCGGGAGGGCCCCTCGCCGGGCCGTGACGTGGAGGTCTCGGCCGCCGAGCGGCTCGCGGGCGTCAGGTGGCGAATGGCGGGAGGGCCCCGCTGTCGTCAACAATGCAGGCATGAACGTCGTCGTCTGCGTGAAGCAGATCCCGGACCCCGCCGTGCCCGGGTCCCTGGATCCGACCACCCACAACCTCGTCCGCACGGGGAAGCTCATCATGGACGACTCCGACTCCTACGGCGTCGAGATGGCGCTCCAGCTCGCTTCGGGCGAGGGCGACGAGGTGACCCTCGTGTCGATGGCGCCCAACGGCGAGGTGTCGGGGCTTCGCACCGCGCTGGCGATGGGGGCGTCCAAGGCCATCTTGGTGAGCGACGACGCGCTGCGCGGCTCCGACGCGCTCAGCACGGCCAAGGTGCTGTCGGCGGCCGTGCGGCGGGCCGACCCGGACCTCGTCATCGCCGCCACGGAGTCGACCGACGGGTACACGGGAACGATGCCGGTGCAGCTGGCCGAGCTGCTCGGCCTGCCTTCGGTCACCTTCGCCAAGGCGGTGTCGGTCGACGGGTCGACGGTCAAGGTGCAGCGCCAGACCGAGGCCGGCTACGACGAGGTCGAGGTGCCGCTGCCCGCCGTGGTGACGGTCACGGCCGGCGTGGTCGAGCCTCGGTACCCGTCGTTCAAGGGGATCATGGCTGCCAAGTCCAAGCCGGTCGACGTGCTCGGCATCGCCGACCTCGGACTCGAGCCGTCGCAGGTGGGGGCGAGCGGGGCCCGCCAGGAGGTCGTCGACGTCGCCGACGCCGAGGCCCGGTCGGCCGGCGAGATCGTGGTGGACGAAGGGGACGGTGCCGACCGCATCGTCGCTTTCCTCGAGCAGATCAAGGTGATTTGACATGGCCGTCGACAAGGTCTGGGTGCTCGTGGCGGCAGGAGAGTCCGGCCCGGCGCCCATCACCCTCGAGCTCCTGAGCGAGGCCCGCCGGCTCGGCACGACCGTCGAGGCGGTCGCCTGGGGCCCGGGCGCCGCCTCGATGGCGGCCACCCTCGGCGAGTACGGGGCGAGCACGCTCTACGACGTGGGCGACCTCGACGGCGCCCTGCCCGGCCCTCCGGTGGCCGCGGCCATGGCGGCGATGGTCGAGAGCGGCAACGCTCCCGACGTCGTGCTCGTGCCCGCGACCTACGACGGGCGCGACGTGGCCGGACGGCTGTCGGTCCGGCTCGACCGCCCGGTCCTGACCAACGTCACAGGGCTCGCCGTCGAGGGTGGCGACGTGCTCAGCCAGCACCTCGTGTTCGGCGGCAACCAGGTCGTGCGGGCCCGCTTCACGGGGCCCACGCCCCACATCTTCGTCGTCAGGGCCAAGTCGTTCGCCGCCGAGCCTGCCGGCGGACCGCCGGCTGCGGTCGAGGCGCTCTCGGTGCCCGACACCGGCGCCACGGGCACCGCGCGCATCGTCGAGCGCCACGTCGAGGAGCGGACCGGCCCCAAGCTCGACGAGGCGACGGTCGTCGTGTCGGGGGGGCGTGGGCTCGGTGGGGCCGAGCACTACGCCATGATCGAAGAGCTCGCCAAGCTCCTCAACGGCGCGCCCGGGGCCAGCCGGGCCATCGTCGACGCCGGCTGGGTCCCCTACTCGCACCAGGTCGGCCAGACCGGCAAGACGGTCAAGCCGACCGTGTACCTGGCGTGCGGCATCTCCGGGGCCACCCAGCACCTGGTCGGGATGAAGGGCTCGAAGCACATCGTGGCCGTCAACAAGGACCAGGACGCGCCCATCTTCTCGGTGGCCGACCTCGGCATCGTCGGCGACGTGCACAAGGTACTGCCCGCACTCATCGAGGCCCTCAAAGCCAAGGCCTGACTCCACCCCGGGTGGCCGACGCCACTCCGGGAGGCCGACGCCACCCCGGAGTGGCAGTGTCGCCAGGTGGCCAGAGAGGTGTGCCCTGGCCGATCACACGAGCGGCCAGGGCACGGGCGGCCACCGCCCGCCGCTCGGGGGCAACGGCAGCCGGCCCTCGTCGGCCAGCGCCCGTGCCCGGCGCAGGAGTGCCCGTTGCTCGGCGGGGTCGAGGAGCTCGGCGATCGCCTCGGGCACGCCGCCGGCCGCAAGGCGGCGCAGGTCGTCGCGCAGGCTGGCGGGCAGGCTCTCGCCGGCGAAGTCCCAGATGACGGTGCGCAGCTTTGGCTCGGCGTGAAAGCACAGGCCGTGGTCGATGGCCCACAGCCTGCCGTCGGCCAGCAGGACGTGACCGCTCTTGCGATCGGCGTTGTTGGCGACCACGTCGAAGGCAGCGATCGCGACCAGCTGGGGCCTCCACGACGGTTCGTCGCGCAAGGTGAAGTAGTGGTCGCCGCTCTCGTCGGGCACGAGCCGCTGGACCGACCCGGCCCCGTACGGGCCGTCGACGCGCGAAACGGTCTCGGGGACGATCCCCCAGCCGAGCTCCTCCGACAGCCGGTAGGCAGCCACCTCCCGCTGGTGCAGCCCCGTCGGGAAGTCCCACAGCGGTCGCTCGCCCCGGGTGGGCTTGTACACGGCCGCCACCTCCTCCTCACCGAGGCGGGCGGTCACGAGCAGAGTGACGTTGGAGCTGCCCGGGATCCGCCCGTGCACCGCCAGCTCGCCCTGGCTCAGCACGTCGGCCACCGGCCGGCGCACCGTGCGCGGCGTGCGGCGCCCGCGAGGCATCAGGTCGCCGGAGGTCGGTGGCCGTTGGTCCGCGGGCAGTCGTGCCCCGAGGGGTCGAGGGGGTACCCGCACAGCGGGCACGGCGGTCGGCCGGCCTCCACCAGCTGGGTGGCACGGATGGCGAAGGCCGCCGCCTGCTCGCGGCTCAGCGAGACCCGGGCCACGTTGCCGGTCTCTTCCTCGGGGACGAGCTCTTCCATCACCACGACCAACCGGTCGATATCTTCGTCGTAGGACACGCCGATCGTGCCGACCACCCAGTCGGGCTCGACATCGGTGCTCACGTCCAGCTCCTCGGGAAGCTCGCCCGGCCGGCCGAGCTCCCGCACGATGCGCGCCAGGTAGCTCGCCAGCAGCGCCACCTGCTGCTTCTCGACCTTGAGGGTCAGCGTGGTCGGGCCCTGCCGGCAGTGGAGCAAGAAGAGGCGCTCGCCCACCGGGCCGATCGTGCTCACGCTGAACAGCTCGGGGGTGCTCAGGTCGTACTCGTGGTCGGGCGGGCTCACGAGAGGACCAGCTCGTCCAGCGATGCGGTGGCGTTCACACACAGCACGTGCGGCCCGTCGGCCGTGAACGCCACCGCGGAGACCGAGCACGGCGACACGACGAGGCGCTGGAACAGGTCCAGCGGCACGCCGGCGGAGGCGGCGAGCGCCGCCTTGATCGGGTCGGCGTGGGAGAAGGCGACGACCGTCTCCCCCGGGTGGGCGGCCGCCAGGCGCAGGACAGCGGCGGTGGCGCGCGTCGACAGGTCGGCGAAGGACTCCCCGCCGGGGAAGCGGAAACCCGTGGGCCAGCGCTGGACGGTCGACCATCGGGGGTCGCGGCTCACGCGGGCGAGCCGCTCGCCTGTCCACCGACCGACGTCGCACTCGAGCAGGCCCCGCTCCACCCGGACCCGCAGCCCGAGCGCCCTGGCCGTCGGTGCAGCCGTCTCGCGGGTGCGCTCGAGCGGCGACGCGTACACGGCCGACGGCGGTCTCGTGAGGGCGGCCATCCGGTGTGCGAGCGCCTCGGCTTGGGCGCGCCCCTCCTCGGACAGGTGGAGGCCCGGGGCACGCCCCGGCAGGACCCTGCCCGTCGTGGCCGTGCGGCCGTGGCGGACGAGGAGCACGACCGTGGGCGGGGCACTCCGGCGCCGCCCGGCGCGTGCTGCGGTCGCCGGGCGCCGTGCGGACGCGGCGGGGGCCGCCTGTCGCCGGCCCGTCGCGCCGCCCCGGGCCGCAGCGGTGCGGGAGGCCCTGGACGCGGTGGTCGGCGTTCGGGAGGCCGGCATGACCAACCATCGTAGGCTCTGCCCCGTGAGGTGCCCCCACCCGGCGCCCCGCGACGAGGCGGGGCGCGAGCTGGCCGCGCTCGAGGCCGACATCGTGCGCTGCCGCCGCTGCCCGAGGCTCGTGGCCTGGCGCGAGTCGGCAGCGGCCGCCGCCCGCGGGGCCTTCGCCTCGCAGCCGTACTGGGCCCGCCCCGTGCCCGGCTTCGGCGATCCGCAGGCCAGGCTCGTGGTCGTGGGGCTCGCCCCGGCGGCCCACGGGGGCAACCGGACCGGCCGGGTCTTCACCGGCGACCGTTCGGGCGACTGGCTCTTCGGGGCCCTGTGGCGCGCCGGGTACGCCAACCAGCCGACCAGCGTGGCCCGAGGCGACGGGCTGGAGCTCAAGGGGGCGTGGGTGGGGGCGGCGGTGCGCTGCGCCCCGCCGGCGAACCGGCCGACGCCGATCGAGCGCGACACCTGCCTGCCCTACCTGGCACGCGAGCTGGAGCTGCTGCACGAGACCGTGGTGATCGTCGCCCTCGGCGGTTTCGCCTGCGACGCCGTCGCCCGCCTCTTCGGCGTGCGGCCCCGGCCGCGTTTCGCCCACCTGGCCGAGCACGCCCTGCCCGCCGGCCGGACGCTGCTGTGCTCCTATCACCCCAGCCAGCAGAACACGTTCACCGGGAGGCTCACCGAGCCCATGTTCGATGCCGTGTTCGCCCGGGCCCGGGCGCTCGGCGCCTGAGGCGCTACGCGCTCGGCGCGGGGAGGCGCCGGGGCGCGGGAAGGGCGGTGGCCGGCCAGCGCCGCCGGCTCACCCGGCTGAGGCGCTGCATGAGGGCCACCGCCCCGGGGTCCTCGTCGATCGGCCGCACGTCGACCGCGCCGCCCTCGACCATGGCGTCGAACAGCTGGCGGCCTCGCTCGGTGCGGACCACAGTCAGCGTCCAGTCGTTGAAGGCGCCGATCCCCCCGGTCGAGATGTCGGCATGCTCGGCGGCGAAGTCCGGGCACGACAGGCATCCCTCACGGGTCCAGCCGTGGGCCTCCTTGAGGGGGACCTCGTGGTAGGCGCCGTCACGCGTCCAGACCTGGAAGACGCCCTTGATGTTCATCTTCACGATGTCCTCGCGTTTGAGGCCGTACTTGGCCTCGAACAGCTCGGCGAAGATGGCGTCGTCGAAGGTCTTGGAGCACATGAGCCCGATGTTGAGCACGAAGCGCCGCGCGACCTTGCCCGCCTTGCGGGCGGCCATCACCGGCGGTGCCGAGGTCTGGCAGCCCATGCCGACCAACGCCAGGCGCTCGGCGCCGCCCTCGATGGCCTCGGCGTAGGCCATCGGGTTGGCCGAGTAGGTGTACCGGGAGCCCGCCGTGGCGAGCACGTCCTGGCGGGTCCGGGCGACGGCCGGCACGGCCTTCCAGCTCGTGCCGTCGCCCTCGAGGGCGGACACGAGCGCCGCATCGATGACGTCGTGCTCGAGGGCCCAGATGAGGAGCGCGGACACGAGGCCGCCGTCCTGCCCGGCGACCTGCGCGTCGGGATCGGTGGCGCGGGCGAGCACGATGTCGAGATGGACGCCTGCCACCTCGTCGGCCGTCCGCTCGCGTCCGAACAGGAACGTGTCGACCTCCGGCTCCCAGTCGCGAAAGCGCGGGCAGGCTCGGGTGCACAGCGTGCAGCCCTTCACGCCGTGGGTGCAGTCGTCGAACCCGCCCGACTCCTCCACGTGGAACGGCTTGTAGCGCCCACCCTCGTCGTCGTAGCCGAGCACGTCGTAGGGGCAGGCCACGATGCAGGCCGAGCACCCCGTGCAGAGGCCTGAGGTGACCACCTCTCGGTACAGGTGGGCCCAGTGCGGCTTTTCGGGAGGCACGGCGCATACCCTAGCGAGCTGCCATCGCCTCGGCAGGAGCCCGGCGAGCCGGTGATGGGCGCGGCACCGGGCCTCGTGGCGAGGACCTTCCTCAGGCCTCCACCGCTTCGAGGACCTTGGCGGCGTGGCCGTCGGCCCGGACGTTGTACCAGGCGCGGGTGATGACGCCCTTCGCGTCCACGAGGAACGTCGATCGTATGGTCCCGACCGTCTTCTTGCCGTACATCGTCTTCTCCCCCCAGGCACCGTAGGCCGCCATGACCGTGTGGTCGGGGTCCGAGAGCAGCGGGAAGGAGAGCCCGTACTTCTCGCGGAACTGCACGTGCTTGGCTGGCTTGTCGGGGGAGATGCCGACGACGCGGACGCCGGCCTTTGCGAACGCCCGCAGGTTGTCGTTGAACTGGCACGCCTCCTTCGTGCACCCCGGCGTGTCGTCGGCCGGGTAGAAGTAGAGCACCACCGGCGATCCGGCGAAGTCCTCCAACGACACCGCCTTGCCGTCGTGGTCGGGCAACGTGAAGGCCGGGGCCTTGTCGCCGGCATCGAGCTTGGGCATCGCTCCTCCTCGGTCGTCGCTTCATGGGTCCGCTCCGGCAGCGCTCGGAGCCATCCACCTTGGCACAGCGGCCGGGCACGACGCGCCAGCGACCGGGCACGACGAGCCAGCGACCGGGCACGACGAGCCAGCGGGCGGGCAAGACGCGGGGAGCGCCGGCCACGCTGGTACCCTGTTCGCCAGTGGTGGTGTACAAGGCACGCTGCCGGGCACACCACCGGGGCCCATTCCCCCCTCCCGGACGGCCCGGGCCCGGCCGTACGACGAAAGAAGCGACGTAGAGCAGCACATGACCCAGACCATGGCCGGACCCGGCGCCGGCGTCGTCGACGAGGGGCCGGGCGCCACCGGCCGCGATCCCGGGGGGGACACCTACGAAACGGCCCAGACCTTCGAGTCGCTCGGCGTCTCGCTGGAGCTGGGCAAGGCCCTGGCCGACCAGGGCATCATGACCGCGTTCCCCATCCAGGCCCTGACCGTGCCCGACGCCCTGGCAGGGCGCGACGTGTGCGGCAAGGCCAAGACGGGCTCCGGCAAGACCCTGGCCTTCGGCCTGCCGATGCTCCAGCGCCTGGCACCGGAGGCCGGGTCCCGCCAGGCGGACGGACGTCCGGCTCGGCCGCGGGGCCTGGTGCTGTTGCCGACGCGCGAGCTGGCCGTGCAGGTCCACGGCGTGCTGGCGACCCTCGGGGCGGCCGTCGGCCTGCGCGTGGCGGCCGTGTACGGCGGCGCTGACCTCGACCGGCAGGTGGCGAGGCTTCGCAGGGGAGTGGACCTGGTCATCGCGACCCCGGGGCGCCTGATCGACCTGGGCGACCGCGGCGAGCTGTCGGTGGCCGACGTCGAGATCCTGGTCCTCGACGAGGCAGACCGCATGGCCGACATGGGCTTCATGCCCCAGGTGGAGTGGGTCCTGCGCCGTCTCGGCCGGCCCCACCAGACCCTGCTGTTCTCGGCCACCCTCGACGGGGCGGTGGACCGCCTGGTGACGCGCTACCTCCGCGACCCCGTCTTCCACGAGGTCACCTCGAGCACCCAGACCGTGGCTGCCATGGAGCACCGGTTCCTGCAGGTCCACCACATGGACAAGGTTCGGGTTGCGGCGGCCATCTGCAGGGCGCAGGGCAAGTCCCTGGTGTTCGTGCGCACCAAGCGGGGGGCGGACCGCCTGGTGGCCGAGCTGCACCGCGAAGGGGTGCGGGCAGCGGCCATCCACGGCGACCTGCGCCAGGTCAACCGCGAGCGAGCCCTGGCCGACTTCGCCTCGGGGAAGCTGCCGGTGCTCGTGGCCACCGACGTGGCGGCGAGGGGCCTGCACATCGAAGGGGTCGACCTGGTGATGCACTACGACCCCCCGGAGGACCACAAGGCCTACCTCCACCGGTCGGGCCGGACCGCCCGGGCGGGTCGGACGGGCGTGGTGGTCACCCTGGCTCTGTGGAACCAGGTCGTCGAGACCGAGGTGATCCAGCGCCGCCTTGGCCTGCGGCTCCCCATCGTCGAGGTGTTCTCCAACGACCCCAGGCTGGCGGACATCGAGGCCTGGCAGCCGGCGCCAGAGGAGAGCGTGCTCTGAGAACCTGGGAGCCGGGTGACGGCATGCGGCGGGTGCTCGTCGTCGTCGCCCACCCCGACGACGTCGACTTCGCGTCGGCGGGCACCGTGGCCGCCCTGGTCGACGCGGGTGCCGAGGTCACCTACTGCATCGTCACCGACGGCCAGGCCGGCGGCTCCGATCGCTCGGTCAGCCGGTCCGAGATGGCGGCCCTGCGGCGCAAGGAGCAGGTGGAGGCCGCGGCGAGGGTCGGGGTGACCGACCTGCGGTTCCTTGGCTACCCGGACGGGCGGCTCACCCCGAGCCTCGAGCTGCGGCGCGACCTCAGCAGGGTGATCAGGCAGGTCCGCCCCGAGCGCGTCGTGGGTCCTTCCCCGGAACGGGTGTGGGCCAGCGTCTACGCCAGCCATCCGGACCATCTGGCCGCGGGGGAGGCGACGATGTGCGCCGTCTACCCTGACGCCCGCAATCCCTTCGCCCACCCCGAGCTGCTCGAGTCGGAGGGTCTCGAGCCGCACACGGTCGACGAGCTGTGGGTGACCGGTGGCCCGGACCCCGACCTGGCGGTCGACATCACGGCTACCTTCGACCGCAAGCTGGCCGCCCTGCGCTGCCACGCCAGCCAGGTGGGCGACGTGGAGGACCTCGAGGGCATGCTGCGCCGGTGGGGCGCCGACAACGCGGCGCGAGCAGGGCTCCCACCAGGGTCACTGGCCGAGCTGTACCGCACCCTGGCCGCGCGCTGAGGAGGCGGTGCCCCGAGCCGGCCGTCCCCCGCGGCACGGGGTGCGCCCCCAGCGCCACAGGTCTGCGGGGGAGCGGTGCCGGCCGTCCCCCGCGGCACGGGTGCGCCCGTCTGTGGTCGGCGCCTCTGGACCCTGGAGGAGGCTGTCCCCCGCGGCAAGTGGAGCGCCTCGCCGCAACGGCCCGCCGCCGCCGTACCAGCGCATGCCGGCACCCGGGGGTGACTGGTACCGCAGCAGGTTGCACTCGGTGGCGGTCAGCGCGCATGCCGGCCCCCCAGGGGGTCGGGCTAACGTCCGGCGCGTGACCGCCCGCGTCGACGGCGCCCGCGTCGTGGCGGAGCTGCGTGCCGCGCTCCCCGAGGGCGCCGTCGTGACCGATCCGGCCGTCATGGAGGCCTACCGGCACGACCGGGCCGAGACGGTGGTGCCCGGCCGTCCCCTGGCGGTCGTGCGCGCCACCGGCACGCCCGACGTGCGGGCGACCCTTGCGGTCGCCAGCCGCCACGGCGTGCCCGTCGTCCCCCGGGGTGCGGGCACCGGGCTGAGCGGCGGCTCGGCAGCGATCGACGGGTGCATCACGGTCTCGACCGAGCGAATGCGGCGGCTCGAGATCGACCCGGCGGCCATGCTGGCGGTGGTGGAGCCCGGCGCCCTCAACGCCGAGGTGAAAGAGGCGGCGCGGCGCGTGGGGCTGTGGTACCCGCCGGACCCCTCGAGCTTCGAGATCTGCTCCATCGGCGGCAACCTCGCCACCAACGCGGGGGGCCTGTGCTGCGTGAAGTACGGCGTCACCTCCGACTACGTGCTCGGCCTCGAGGTGGTGCTCGCCGACGGCACCGCGCTGCGGCTCGGGGGCCGGACGGTCAAGGACGTGGCCGGCTACGACCTCAAGCGGCTGTTCGTGGGTAGCGAGGGCACCCTCGGCGTCATCACCGAGGCCACCTTGCGCCTGCGCCCGCTGCCACCTCCGGTCTCCACCTTCGTGGCCACCTTCGGCGGGGTGGTGCCCGCCGGGCGAGCGGTGGCCGACATCGTGCGGTGCATCCGCCCAGCTGCCCTCGAGCTGATGGACCGGACCGCGATCCGGGCGGTGGAGGCGCGCACCCGGATGGGGCTCGACGAGGGCTGCGGGGCCCTGCTCCTCGGGCAGGTGAACGCGAAGGGCGGCCAGGGTGACGGCGAGCTCGCCCGCGTGGCCGAGGCCTGCGAGCGGGCCGGCGCCGTCGAGGTCGTGGTCACAGACGACGGCCAGGAGGGCGAGCAGCTCATGGCCGCCCGCCGGATGGCCATCCCCGCCGTCGAGCGGCTCGGCACGGTCATGATCGAGGACGTCGGCGTGCCGATCCCGCGGATCGCCGAGCTGGTCGCGGGGGTCGAGGCCGTTGCGGCCCGGCACGACACGACCATCGCCATGATCGGCCATGCGGGCGACGGCAACTTCCATCCGCTCGTCGTCTTCGACCGGGCCGACGAGCGTGCCGTGGCCCGCGCCCGGGCCGCCTATGGCGACACGATGGAGCTCGCTCTCGCCCTCGGCGGGACGGTCACCGGCGAGCACGGCATCGGTACGTTGAAGCTCCCCTGGCTCGGCGCGCAGCTGGGTGACGGCGTGCTCGCGCTGGCGCGCCGCATCAAGCACACCCTCGACCCAGCCGGGATCCTCAACCCGGGCAAGGCCCTCTAGCGACGCATCCCGAGCGTGCCCCAGCGGGCCACCGCGGGGCCGGACAGCTGAGCTGACCCCCTCAGCCAGCCAGCCGGCGCACCCCCCTCAGCCGGCCAGCTGGCGCAGCACATAGGGGAGGATCCCCCCGTGCCGGTAGTACTCGGCTTCCATCGGCGTGTCGATCCGGACCCGGACGGTGATCTCCGACTCGGAGCCGTCCTCCCGCGTGACGCGCACCGTCGTCGACTTCGGCAGCGCGCCGGTGTTCATGGCGGCGAGACCGGTGATCGCCAGGGTCTCGCGCCCGGTCAGGCCGTGCGTCGCCGCGCTCTCCCCTTGCTCGAACTGCAGGGGCAGCACACCCATCCCGACGAGGTTGGACCGGTGGATCCGCTCGAAGCTCTCGGCGAGCACCGCACGGACCCCGAGTAGGGCCGTTCCCTTGGCCGCCCAGTCGCGGCTCGAGCCCGAGCCGTACTCCTTGCCGGCCAGCACCACGAGAGGCACGCCCTCTTCCCTGTAGCGCATGGCGGCCTCGTAGATCGTCATCTGCTCGCCGTCGGGGAAATGGACGGTGACCCCACCCTCGGTGCCCGGCACCAGCTGGTTGCGCAGCCGGACGTTGGCGAAGGTGCCGCGCATCATGACCTCGTGGTTGCCGCGCCGGGCACCGTAGGAGTTGAAGTCCTGGCGTGGTACCCCCTTTTCGCTCAGGTAGCGCCCCGCCGGGGTGCCGGGCCCGATGGAGCCGGCAGGTGAGATGTGGTCCGTGGTGACGCTGTCCCCGAGGTGCACGAGCACCCGGGCACCGATGATGTCGGCAACCGGAGCCGGGTCGCGCCCCATGCCCTCGAAGAACGGCGGGTTCAGGACGTAGGTCGAGCCGGGGTCCCACGAGAAGGTCTCGCCGTGCGCGACGGCGACCGACCGCCACCGCTCGTCGCCGTCGAAGACCGACGCGTACCGGTCCCGGAACTCCTCGGAGCTGAGCGACGACCGGATGGCCTCGGTGACCTCGTTGCTCGTCGGCCACAGGTCGGCCAGGCGCACCTCGCGGCCCTCGGCGTCGGTGCCGAGGGGGTCCGAGGACAGGTCGATGTCCATGGTGCCAGCGAGCGCGTAGGCCACGACAAGCGGTGGCGAGGCCAGGTAGTTCATCCGCACGTCGGGATGGATGCGGCCCTCGAAGTTGCGGTTCCCCGACAGCACCGACACCACGGAGAGGTCCTGGTCGTGCACCGCCTCGGCCACGCCCGGCAGGAGGGGCCCGGAGTTGCCGATGCAGGTGGTGCACCCGAAGCCGACGAGGTAGAAGCCGAGCGCTTCGAGGGGGCCCACGAGCCCGGCCCTCTGCAGGTAGTCCATCACCACCCGGGAGCCGGGGGCGAGGGAGGTCTTGACCCAGGGCTTGGCGGTCAGGCCGCGCTCGGCAGCGCGCTTGGCGAGGAGGCCGGCGGCCACCATCACCTGGGGGTTCGAGGTGTTGGTGCAGCTGGTGATGGCAGCGATCACCACGTCGCCGTCGCGCAGGCCCCGCTCGGTGGGGACCACCCCCGTCGTGCCGGCGGCGGCCTGGCGCGGCTCGCGCCCGAGCGCGCTCCGGAACGCACGGCCGGCGCCGGCCAGGGCCACCCGGTCCTGCGGGCGGGCCGGCCCGGCGAGGCTGGGCACGACCGTCGACAGGTCGAGCTCGATCGTCTCCGAGTAGACGGGCTCGGCGCCCGGCTCGTGCCAGAGGCCCTGCTCCTTGGCGTAGGCCTCGACCAGCGCCACGTGCGCCTCGTCGCGCCCGGTGAAGCGGAGGTACTCGAGGGTGGCCGCGTCGATCGGGAAGATCGTGCAGGTGGCCCCGTACTCGGGGGACATGTTGCCGATGGTCGCCCGGTTCTCCACCGGCACGCTGGCCACGCCGGGCCCGAACGCCTCGACGAAGGTGCCCACCACCCCGTGGTGGCGCAGGAGCTCGGTGATAGTGAGCACGAGGTCCGTGGCCGTCGTCCCCTCGGGCAGCTCGCCCACCAGCCGGAGGCCGACCACCGGCGGCAGCAGCATGGACAGCGGCTGGCCGAGCATCGCTGCCTCG